>Ga0307512_10003955_pt1 | contig 16580 bp, 20 predicted proteins | sample 14_EM_MG_FD_200267 | JGI IMG/M metagenome (GOLD analysis project Ga0307512, IMG submission 200267) | Populus trichocarpa ectomycorrhiza microbial communities from riparian zone in the Pacific Northwest, United States - 14_EM | ecosystem: Host-associated > Plants > Roots > Unclassified | place...
TCAAAAATACAGTCTGCCGTCATCGTGGCCAACAGTACAGCCCACCCATACAGTGGATCGAGAAACCCATTGGCGGATGACGGGGCTCGTGAATTATCATCGATGCCTGGGGCACCCCCAGTTACAGGCCATGTGTCTCGGTGCGTGGTCATTTTATTGGTTTCTCAGAACTTGAATGACTCAACTTTACTCAACCGCTCTAGGGAACCAAGTAGCTCCGTACGCCGGGACTCAGACTCCTCTTCCCGGCCCCCTTCCTACCGCACAATGGAACCAGAATCACCCTAACCGGTACCCTAGCCAGCATACAGACCCCGCTGCCACAAGGAAGTGACGGTCTGTCCACTGTGTGATCTTCTTTCGGAATTTTACTCTCGAGTGTTGCCATGCTCGTGTTTTCCGGATCAACGTTTTTTTATTTGGTTGTCCCAGAGGCCCACGGACCAGAACAATTGATGACTTCTGTGATGTATTAGTAGTATGTTTCGATGCTGCCTTTACTAGTGTGACTTGTACTACAAGCGAACATTTTATTATGCCGCATACAACTCTCGTTGTAGGTGAGAGGATATACAGGGGTGCGCCAGGCGGTGGAGGAGCGCAGACCCAGGCGGTTGCCTGTTTATCTCAGTCGGAACCGGTGAGATGTGTAATTATCGACTGATGGTACAGACCAGGAACGGCTTGGACGTCTCGAAAGGTTGTGACCAATCCGTACCGCCCTTGTGGTGACCGATCAATTTGATCCCCTCTTACAACTCAAAAGGAAATACATTGCAGATCGCGCAAATCCACACATCTAACTTAAATATATGTGACAGAAATGACAACTGCCCGTCGCTATTGACATGTAGTTTTTCCCCCCGTGTTTGACCTGTTCGCATTTTGCAACCACACGGACGTCGGTAGCCACGACAGCCGCGGGAACACACCGCTCAGGCGTCATTCGATAGAGAATTGGATCTCGCATGCAGGATGTCATGCCATGCATGTCGCATCTATCACATCCCATGACAACTTTGGCTGGGTCCTATTTGTGGATAAATTGAGACGTGAGTGTTCGAATGAGGCTGACAGCCTGGGAACAAGCACCGTGACATCCAAGTCAGATCCGTTGCACTTGGGTGGTCGGCTAGATAAGATACCCATCAGATTGTACAAAGCGTAAAAGATAGGTGATAGGTGATCAAATTCCAGGCACGTGTCGGGCCAGGGAACTTATAAGTGTACCAAGAATTCCCACCTTTAGATAAGCTGTATTTGATCATCCGGGAGGGGGGACATGCATGCTGTAAGTAGACGACCGCGGTCAAGACACAGACACAAATTATGACAAATAGCGTTCGTGATGGAGAATCGGGTTTTCCGGAAAATTCCGACTGGAGAAGAGAGAACCCGTGTTACTGGTGATGTTTGTTTATGTCACTATCCTCGTTCCGTTCCAATCACCTTTTTCGGGGGGAGCCAATTGAATATTGAAGAGTTGCCTTCTCTAGATAAGTCCAATAGAAGATCAATGTGCATCACGCGTCCAGCCGGCCCTTCTGTCATGTGGGCCAGGGCCAGAGGCCAGAGAGTAGTGGTGGGAAGGAGTGAGCCTTCCCGGCATTCATGCATGTCCGCCAAAGCCACATAAGGCGGACACACGGGTCGTGGGTACATTGAACGCTGAGATTGGGTTGTGATTTAACACGGCAGTGGGTGTTCGCAATTCAAAGTCACGGTTGAGGACCTTCGGTCAATCGCCGACCAAGTCAGAGGCTGTCAGACCTACCACGTCCTTTCCGTTAGAAATGAAAATGAGACATGGGTGAACTCTTTTGGAGCGCGCCCGCAGTAGTCCGTCCGGAGGGTCGCACAAGTCGTTGCTCTGGCTTGAATGTGCCATACCTCACTGCGGGCTCAGCTCGAGTGACTGCATGCGTCCCTCGGCACCGTCAGGTTCCAACAACACGTACGACAAGCGAACATTATATTGTTTCACATACAACGCTCGTTGTGGGTGAGAGGGTATGTAGGGTTTCGTCAGGTGGTGGAGGAGCGCAGATCCGCGCAGTTGCCGGTTTATCTTAGTCGGAACCTGTGAGGTGAGATGTGCGGTTATTAATTTATGGTACTGTACGGCACAAAATAACAACTGCCCATCACTATTGACATGTAGCTTTCCCCTCGTGGTTGAGCCATTCACATTTTTTCAACCCCACGGACGTCGATAGCCACAACAGCCGCGGGAGAACACGGTTCAGTTTTCCTGTGAACCATTCGATAGAGAACTGGATATCGCATGTACGATGTCATGGCATGCATGTCGTTTCCATAACAACTTTGGCTGGGTCCCATTTATAAATGGTTGAAATGAGGCTGAAAACCTGAGAATAAGCACCGTGACATCCAAGTCGGATCCGTTGCGCCTGAGTGGTCATCTAGATAAGATACCCACCATACTTTAGAGAGCGTGAAAAAGAGGTTATTGAGTTTCGCGTACGCGTGGCGGCTGTTTAGGCACACTACTCGCAAACCACCTACAATAAGGCGACCACACGCGAAAGCGAACACCAACTTCCCCTATAACGTCCATGCACGTGCTAGATCTGCATCTGCGCTGACAACAAAACCTGAGTGATAAGGTGAAAATTGGGGACCAGAACGAACGCAGAGCGCACCACGTCCTCCATCACGGCGGTATTTCCACCTCAGAGAAGTTGACCCCAACGCGCGTCATCGCTGCGCCCGCCAACCTCATCACAGTACATGTTATACAGCAGTGGCCTCAGACTATGAGGGTAGAAAGCGGGATTTTAATGTGTCACGCCAACGGCATGCATTTATCCTGGAAGTGATATATGGGGCTCTGTACCCCGAGGCGCACGTTATTGAGTTCCAGGCACATGTCGGGCCTCAGAATGCCTGAGTTGACATGGGAACTAAGAGTACCAAGAATCCCCACCTTGAGATGAGCTGGATCGGATCATTCGGGAGGGGGTACACGCATGCGGCAAGTAGACGACCGCGGCCAAGACAAATACTGTTCATCATGGAGAGGTCGGGTTTTCCGGTAAATGCCGAGCGGAGAAGAGAGACATGTTATTGGTGCTCCGTTCCAATCACCTTTTTCGGGAGGCGAACTGCCTGTGTACACGCCAGTGGCCCACCCGAAAAATCACGACTGTGACCACGAGCGGAACCGTATATGAATGCCACATCCTTGAGGCATACTTGCGGAAATACTAGTATCCCGTTAATCCTCATATAAGCGCGAAGCTTCGACACTCACTCAGCCGCGGAGATCAAAGACTACAAGTCGGTGCCGATTCGTGATTCGGACTTCAGCAAGGGGTATCTTGTGGTTGGCTCACACTCTCCCCAATCTGCTGCGGACTGTTTCGTCACGGACTCGGAGATCCGGACACACGCCCTGAGTAGCAGCACGATAGCACTAGAACCACCAATTGATTTGACTCCGACCCTCGACTCTGTTTCTCCTAATGACAACGTAATCTCGCATTAACACGGTTCTCGGATTAGCCGTCACTCGGAACTCCAATGATTCACTGGAAACTCGGCAAGCTAATATCCTCGGTCAAAATAATCCCACCCTTGCGGACTATATAGGCTGGTTCTCTGCGCTTTTCTGAAGCAACGACCTCCCCCGCATGCATATAGTCCTCAAACTCGCAGTTTATTGTCTTTTTACCGCTGCAGGCGCCGTTATTTTTGCTGTCCTCAGGCATAGGTTGAGACAGCGGTGCCTTTGGAAGATACCAGGACCATATAACACCTCCCTTCTATGGGATAAGTTCTCTATATGTCAAGAGACCTGAGACTCGGAGTAATTGACAGTGAAGGCCACGGGCAGCAAATGTTTAGTCCCTATGCCTACGATTTTTACGAAGGGTTATACCGACAGTATGGGACGGTGGCACGCATCTACGGCATCTTTGGGGTAAGCAATGACCTTTTTAGGATCTCAGGACAAGTAAGACCAATGGCGTAGGATATACAACTCGTGGTCTCTGACCCCAAGGCCTGCAATAACATTGTCATCAAAGATCAAGCCATCTTCGAGGAAACCGAAGCTTTCATTGAGTATGTCTACTGCTCCTAATCGGGGTACTGCTATTGTTACTGTTACCATTCCCTGCATGTAGAATACATAAGCAGGTATTCGGACCAGGGCTTTTTTCAACATCGGGTCGGTAATCGTGCTTCTGACCCACGTGGATTTCTGTGACTGAATAGCAGCGAATTTTAGGTGATCAGCATCGTAGGCAACGAAAAATATTAAATCCCGTCTTTAGCATCAACCATATGCGATATATGATCCCCATTTTTTATGGAGTCGTACGACAGGTACCGTCTTAGGCGCATATCTGTGGGACCGTGGATGAGTGACTTTGCTGGCAGGTTCAAGAAAAATTCGGGTCCATAGTGGTGAATGGTCCGCAAGAGATCGACATCGTTGAGTGGATGCGGAAGACTGCGCTAGAGCTTATCGGACAAGCCGGGCTGGGATATTCTTTTGGTACGCTTGAAGGCAGAAATGACAAATTTAACCAAACGCTCAACGAGTTAAGGTGCATATGAACCAAAGAGATAGCACTGACCTAACCAGAATTTAGGTCCTCTTCTCCATCTCTCCTGTTGACCTCTATCCTCCTACCTTACCTCACGAAGGTCTTCCACCCAAAAGTCCTAAAGTTTATCGGAAAGGCCGCCCCTTGGCGGGCCTTGAATCGTGTCATAGAGCTCACGGATATCATGAACGCAAACGCAAGAGAAATTTATGAGACAAAGAAGAGGCTATTGGAATCAGGTGACAGCGCCACTGTCAAGCAAGTTGGGGATGGCAAGGATATCATCAGTCTCCTAAGTGCGTCAATGCAACTGCGTCTCACCATCGCAGGCGTGATTTTCTCCCACTGAAGTGCAAGCCAATGCAGCGGCATCCGACGAAGGTCGATTAAGCGAAGAGGAAGTGCTTGCACAAATGACGTAGGCAACCAAATTATCTTTTAAGACCAATGCTGACGAGTGGTCTATTCGTTCATTCAGGATGCTAATCTTTGCGGGGACAGAGACGACGTTCTCTGCGCTTTCCCGCGTCCTACATCTCCTTTCTCTTCATCCTCATGTTCAAGATAAACTCAGAGAAGAGCTGAAAAAAGCACATGAACAAAATGAGGAGCTCACCTACGATCAACTCGTTTCTCTGCCATACCTTGAGGCCGTTTGTCGCGAAACTCTACGAGTGTGAGCCAACCCTCTTCATGGTATTGATGTATTCTCAAGGGCAACTCAGTTACCCGCCTGCTGCTGGAGCAATGAGAACGTATGTGGATTTTATGTCTATATTGTGACTCCCATATTTACGTCTAGCAGGACGCGAAGCGACGTCGTCCTCCCCCTTTCTACGCCCATTTACGACATCAATGGACACAAGATCTGTGAGATTACCATTCCTAAGAATACGAACGTATTTCTCCATATATGGAACCTGAATCGTGATCCAACAATATGGGGAGATGACGCAGCTGAGTGGAAGCCAGAACGTTGGTTGGCACCGCTCCCCGAAAGTGTTGGGGCGGCCAAGATCCAGGGGGTGTATGCAAACACGTGAGAAGTCTCAGATCTTGGATCATCATCGCCTCGTTACTGAGCAAGATCACTAGCATGACATTCATTGGTGGCGCACGGGCGTGCATGTACGTGCAAGGCAAGTTTACTGAGACGAACCGAGCTGACGGATAGCGACTTGTAGCGGATTCAAGTTTGCTCAGTTAGAAATGAGTGAGTGACGTCGGATACTGTGCTACTAAACGGATCTCACCAAGTTCAACGTTGGTTTGTTCCCAGAGGTCGTGTTGTCCCTGCTCATCCCGGCGTTCCGATTTACACCTTCAAAGCATGAGATAATTTGGAAATCCCGCAGTATTTCCACCCCGTCAGTCAAGGGATCACCCGGGCCATTCCGATCCAATCTTCCAATGATTGTGTCTCGAGTCTAGGGATTGCCTTTTTATTGGCAACTGCTCGTGAACTTGGAGTCACCTTAGGGGATTGCGATTATTTTGCGCATGGTGTCCACTCTACTCCAGTGTTGTACTCGTTATTTGTGTCCCTTGTTTATGGCCAATATCAACTAGGGCCTTCTCCTAGCGGGGTGGCGCCCTTCAAGTTTGTGAGGTGGCACCCGTCATAGTGATGATTCATCTAAATGTCTGCAGAGAAACTGAGGCCATGCGTTCCTCGTGCATCTAATGAGATGGGGAGCGAGGAAACGATGGCACGCTATGGTGGGGTAGGGGCAGAACAATGGTGTGTGAGTTGGCCAGTAAATTATGGGGGATAGGCTAACGAAGGTAATATGTCTCTTCAGTAAATTTTGCTAGCAATGTGCTACGAGCTGCGAGATAAATTATGCTAGCCAACAGAAATTATCAAAGTAGTTTCTTCCCAATGATCGACAATAAGGCGTCCGATATCCGTGAATCCCTCTTTTGACGCCAGGTGTAACGGGGTCAACGCACCCTTGTCTTCAGCCGTCACGTCCGCGCCATGCTCGAGGAGGAATCGTGCGACACCCACACCTCCCTGTCGCGACGCTAAATGCAAGGGAGTTGATCCGTCGTTAGTCTGGGCTGTGATATCCGCACCATGCTCGACAAGGAGGCGCGCAATTTCTACATTCCCGGAGAGCGACGCCAACTCTTGATGCAGCTCCCCATCCTCGACCTCGATCCCCGCTTCCTTCATGTTCTTGTGTAAATTTTGGAGCTCTAAGAATTCATAAAAGTCCCCTGGTGAGGACGACGCCAGATGCAACGGGGACGACCCTTCCTTGTCCTGTGCTGTTGGGTTTGCACCATGCTCGACGAGGAAGCGGGCGATTTCCACTCTTGCATATTTAGACGCCACATGCAATGGGGTCGATCCATTCTTGTCCTCAGCTGTTAGGTCTGCGCCATGCTCTACCAGGAAGCGAGTAAATTCCAGATGTTCGCTTTGCGACGCTAGATGCAACGGGGTTCGACCCTCCTTGTCCTGTGCCGTTATGTCTGCGCCGTGCTCGATGAGGAGGCGTGCAATTGCCACGTTTCCATGTGGTGCTGCCGAGGCCTTATGCAATGGACTCGACCCATCTTTATCCCGGGCACTTGCATCAGCGCCATGCTCGACGAGGAAACATACTGCTTCTACTATTCCCTCTCGCGACGCCAGGTGCAATGGGGTTGACCTGTTCTTGTCCTGGGACGTTGGATCTGCGCCACGCTCGACGAGGAAGCGTACGACTTCCATGCATCCGTGCAGTGAATATGATAAATTATGCAGTGGAGTTGACCCGTTCTTGTCTTGGGCGTTTGGGTCTGCACCGTGATCGACGAGGAAGTGAGCGATCTCCACGTTTCCCGATACTGATGCCTCGTGCAACGGGGTTGACCCGTCATCGGCCTGCGCAGTTGCGTGGCTGCCACGGTCGATGAGGAATTGTACGGCTTCGAGTTTTCCAGATTTGGATGCTTCATGCAACGGAGTCATACCGTAGCGGTCCCGGACCATCACGTCCACGCCTTGCTCGACAAGGAAGCGCGAGACTGCTACATGTCCCTCTTTTGATGCCAGATGCAATAGGGTTGACCCAGCGTAGCCGCCCCGGGAATGCACATCCTGTGAGTGTTCAACGACCAAAGATTTTACAATGGTGAAAAGGCCGCAAAAGGCGGCATATTCTATGGGGGTTCTATCAGGTGGCGGCGGCCGTTCCTCCAGTTGAAGTCCCTTAAAGATATTAATGGGGTCGAATAACCAGATCCAGACCTCGAAGTGATGTTTCCCAGAGTCAAACAACTGTTTCATACCTTCCTCCACATTTTGTGACACACCCTCAAACCGGGCATGCTCAAGCCAGTGCCGGGCAGCATACTTAGCGAGAGGAAATTGCCCCAGGCTGGACGAGGTGACATTTTTGTCGAGGTGCAATAAAATGCCCAGACATGCTTGTGCAACGAGGGTATGAGCAGGTGTCAGGGAAAGAAGGCGTGAAATAGTGACCCGTTCTCCGGCAAAGTGGGAAGAAGTCAGGAACTCCCTCACCGAAAAATGTGAAAGTTGTATTACGGAGGAATAGTTAACGGTGACAATGGAAAGCAACATGGGGCACGTCGACAGCACCGCTTCAAGGGGATCTTCAACGCGCCAATCCTCGTGAAATTTCGGAATCGGACCTGCCTCGAAATCAAATGCAAGGAGCTCTGCCAATACCTCGACTCGGAGTGGACGGCTGGCCACAGCAACGCATTGGAGGAGCCGTCTGGCAAATTTCCAGTTTCTGTCTTCGATATTCCGCAAGGTCCGTTCGTATGTCCCATCGAGTGTCCCTGGTAAATCATCCAAAGCATGTCGGATACGCCCTGGGAGGCGATTGGCGAGGTAGTCGAGCTGGCAGTATGCCCATCTGAACCTACGGCGGATGGATTTGTGAGAGTCAAGATGGATCAAATATTGGTCTCTTACATGCCATCCGCTCGTTGTGATAGGACCTCGATCACACGTTGCCTGTGCTCTGGCTTCCATCTTCGCATCTTGTCATTCGTGTTAACGACAGACTCGATATAGCTTTTGATGTCCTTTGTTTGTCCACTCTCGTCGTGTAAGGAAACAGAACGGAAAGCTAAAGGCTCGAGGACACGCCTGATGTCGACCTGGGATCGACTAGTAACGCATATCAGCAAATTTCGGACTTGTGAATTAACAAGGTCTTCTAGCAGCATGAGAACTTTCTCGCGGGGTGAAGACAGCGCCGATGTGGCTGGACATTCGTCCAATGCATCCACAAGAAGGAAAATCGGGGCTTGTCCAGGAAGTTCCAATAGGTTCTTCAAGCACCGGCTAAGTGCATCATCACTGGGATCCCGTAAACCATTGTTGTGTTCCGAGTAGAATTTGGAAAGAGCGTTAGAGTAGGAATCGGATTGACTGCAAAGCTGGACTAGCACAGATGAGACTAGCCCACGCAGGTCGTTCTGTCGGTTGTCTCTAAAATCGTAGAAGAAAATAGCGAGTGATGTGAGCCCATATACCCGCAGAGGGTGAATGTGATCGATGATCGTGGAACTGGCCGATGCTGTGAGTTCTCAAGACAGGGGTATTCAACGGTCAACATACCAAAGAACCGTCTTCCCAGAACCCGCTACAAAAGGGAAACCATCAGCGTCGGTGAAAGAGCAACAGTTGGGCAGCAACTTGCATTTCCCATGAACCCATAGGAGCGAACAAGGCCCAGATGCCATCCATTCTGAGAACGTTCCACCTTGGACGAACCATTCCCCGGTCCCACTGTGCCGTGATCCACATGCGATGTTGTAATTCTCCCACGGATCAGGGGGAGAGAGCCAACGGCGAATATCTCGCTGGAGCTTGTCATCTGCCAGAAAATCCCGACGATTCTAGGCGGCGAGAGGAATATTAGAGAACCACTGACATTTCGAGTTAATCACGTCGCTTGCAGCTTTATGTAGTATTTCTACCACCTAGTTAGAGGTGGAAGGTTCATTGTCGCCAACAAAACGTACCGACGGCTTCCCGCAATCCGTCAAGAGATGGCTCGCCATCTAGACAAAATCCTCCTCAGGAGATGGTGGATCACAATCTGAGTGTGTTTGCTCACCATTCATGACCACGGCCATAATTTGGACAAGGATGTAGATGACCTCGAGGGTCTGAGCTGCGGTATTTAGAGCTTCTTCCTGCGTAAGTCGGTCCAGCCTCTGTAAGACCAGCTCGACAATATTCTCGTAGAGAATGTATTTCATGAGTTTACCTGTATTGTGCTCAGTAAGGTGACGCGTCAGGAAGAACGGACTGACTCGATTGTCCTTGCTTGAGCTCATTGGTCACCAAAGCGAGTGTGGCGAGTAGATCCAGCATTATCCTGATTATTATCTCGTCCATGGCTGGGGTATGGGGGATCGTTGTGTATATATCGAGGCGACTGAGAAAATGCCCAAAATGCTCGAGCAAGTCAACAATTGCGCCGAGGCTGGAGGTGACGCCTTTGGCCGCCTGGTTCATCTGGTCACAAGGATAGCCACATAGGAACCCGAGAATGGGACGTACCGCAAGCAGGATTGCGATGCCGGAAAGTATTGCTTTCGGGGCCGTGTATTGCTACAAGAGACCGTCAGGGATGCTGACAACACACCATCACTTTCGGACGTACTAAACTGACCGTATCACCAAGTTTGGTGGAAGAAAGAGTAAACAACATTGATACGATCTTCTCTATCGGTCTCATAATCCTATCGATTCCTAAGAGATCACCGAATGATTGTGCCTCGTATTTGAGAAGCGCAGTAGAGGACTCGACGGAGTCGCAACTCTGGAGTTCCACGGCGAGTGAATGCTCTGCCAATATTACGCCTGCCGTGTTTTCATAGGCGTGCAAGGCAGCGTCGAGACGCGCCCGAAAATGGGCGGGCTCGAATCCTGGGTACTCGCCCATATATCAAGTGAGAAAGAAACCTTGACCTTTAAGAAAGCGAGTCGGTCCGTTTCGAGAGACGATAGGGAGATGGGTGGGATGGGGTGGATGTGGAGTAGTGGCAAAGATCAGTGCACGGCCTCGCTGATCAGTTTGACCGCTCGCAAGGACAAAGACACGCGGTGATCGCCCGATATAGACTGGCGCAAGTTGGAGTTGAGCGCTGAGAAATGGACTGGATTTGTGACATGAGCGGGTGATGACTGTCCTGGTCGGCGTGCGAGGACTGAGGTGTAGTCTTTAGGTTGTCATGAGGGCAAGGAATTGACAACGTGAGGTAGTAAGAGTTGTGCAGCTGAGGGAGGGGCAACCGTGACCTTGGGGGCAACCGAGCGATCATGATGTTTGGTTTGGCTGGTTTGCCACTCGGAGAGTCGGAGAGGAACGGCCCAGAGTGGCCGGAGATCGAGAATCAGAATCGGGAATCGGAAGAATTGAGCGGCCCTCGACCACGTGACGTCCCCCGTGCGCCCGCCCAGCCCGACGCATTGCCATGCCTTCCTCTTCGTCTTACACGCATCGCCTCCAAATTCTTCACAAGCTTCACCTCCCACCCTCGCTGCCACACCACCGACCCCCTCCCCCTTTACCGCCAAGTTTCTCTGCTCTTCATGCCCCAATCTTTTCAGCTGAAGACACGCGCACTGCCCAGACCTCACCAGCTGATGCCACAATTGCACCCCCTGTCGAAAATCCCGTCCGTCCACGTCGCACATGTCATACACGGCCCCTCACATGTCTGGACTATGTCTCCGTTGGGAAGGAATACTACTATACATAGGATTGATTAAGCCCCCTTCGTACGTTCCCTTCTGTTTCCTTTCATCTTAGATCTTCCGCTCTCCATCCCACAGTCACCCCTTTTACCTTAGCCTTTTGCTATCATACGTCGCTGTACCTTGTTTGCTCTTTCAAACCATGCGCCTGCCATCGCGCACCTGGATACCATTCCGTACATTTCTCTTCCTTTTCAGACACCGCTGCCCTTTGCCTTCTCCTTTCCCTCTTCCGCCTCTACTCAACTCACATGCAGAATACCTGTATCTAAACCCCCTCGCCCTGCCTTGTAAAATGCAGGCTATCGAACCCACTTAATCTCTTACCCTTTACATCCTTTCGTCCTTGTCTGACCGCTTGACAAAACGCCGGGCTACCGCGCTGTTGCTGGTCTCACTGGTCTCGTTCTCTCTCTCGCTTCAGGACCTTTTCTTATGCTCGTTGCGACCTCCCTTTTCACGGGTTCTCGAATTCTCGGGATCATGGCCTCTGTTCTTCTTTCCCTTCCTAACTCCGAACTCACAAACGTGGATGGGGAACCTACACTACACTGGTGATATTGTTTACGTTACGATCCCCGTACCAACCGCTTTTGCGGGAAGAGCCAATTGAAGAGCTGCCTTCTTGGTGTAAACATGGCCCGGAAAAATTACTGCCGTGATTACGAATACACCTGTCTTCTACGAGCAGCATACCTTGCGGCATATTGCGGAAATATCGCGGTTATTTTCCTGCAAGTGCGAAGCTTCGAGACTCACTCAGCCGCGGAGATAGAAGATCACAGGTCAGTGCTGATTCGCCATTCCCACTTCAGAATGCGGGTATTCTGTGGTTGACACAAACCATTCCCAATCTGCTGCGGACCACTTTGTCACAGACCCGGAGACTCGGACACATGCTCTGAGTAGCAGCACAGTAGCACTAGAACCACTGATTGGTTTGACTCTGACCCTCAATTCTCGTTTTCTCCTAAAATTAGCATAATCTCACATCAACCCGGTTCTAGAATTGGCCGTCTCTCAGAACTCTATTGAGTCATTGAAAACTCGGCAAGATGACATTCTCGACCATCATAATCCCACCCTTGCGAACCATATAAGCTGGTTCCCTGCGCCCCACGAAGCCACGACCTCCCCCGCATGCATATACTCGTCAAACTCGCAGTTTATTCTCTTTTTACGGCCGCAGGCGCAGTTTTTCTCGCAGTTCTCAGGCATCGGCTGAGACAGTGGTGCCTTTGGAAGATACTAGGACCGTCTAACCCCTCCCTTCTGTGGGGTGAGCTCTCCGTATGCCAAGAGACCCGAGACTTGGACTGATTGATAGCGAAGGCCACTGGCAGCAAATGTTCCAACCCTATGCCTACGATTTCCACAAGGGGTTATACCAAATGTATGGGAAGGTGGCATGCATCTACGGCATCCTTGGGGTAGGTAATAGCCTTTTTAGGATCTTGCGATAGGTAACACTGATGGCGCAGGATATACAACTGGTGGTCTCTGACCCCAAAGCCTGCAATAATATCGTCATCAAAGATCAGGCCATCTTCGAGGAAACCGACGCATTCCTTGAGTACGTCTTCTGCGTCCACTGGCATTGCTATCTTCACCATTCCTTGTATGTAGAACGAATCAGCAAATCTTTGGACCAGGGCTCCTTTCAACATTGGGTGAGTGTTCGTATTCCTAAGTCAAGTAAGTTTCTGTGACTGAATAGCAGCTACTTCCAGGTGATCACCATCGTAAGCAGCGAAAAATGCTAAACCCCGTCTTCAACATCGATCCTATGCGATATATGATCCCCATTTTTTATGGAGTTGTGCGACAGGTATTGTCCTAGGCGCATATCTGCGGGACAATGCCTGAGTGACTTCGCTGGCAGCTTCAAGAAAAAGTCGAGTCCATAGTGGCGAATGGTCCGCAAGAGATCGACATCGTTGAGTGGATGCGCAAGACTGCGCTGGAGCTTATTGGACAAGCCGGGCTGGGATATTCTTTCGGTACGCTTGAAGGCAGAAATGACAAATTTAACCAAACGCTTAAAGAGTTCGCGTGCGTATGAAATCGACACGATAGCACTGACCTAACCAGAATATAGGTCCACTATGCCATCTCTCATTGTGCACCGTAACTTTCTTCCTTACCTTACGAAGGTCTTCCACCCGAAAGTCCTAAAGTTTATGGGGAAAGTCGCCCCTTGGAGGGCATTGAATCGTATCATAGAACTCACGGATATCATGAACGCAAACGCAAGAGAAATTTATGAGACAAAGAAGAGGCTATTGGAATCAGGTGACAGCGCCACCGTCAAGCAAGTTGGGGATGGCAAGGATATCATCAGTCTCCTAAGTGCGTCAATGCAACTGCGTCTCATCATCGCAGGCCTGATTTTCTCCCACTGAAGTGCAAGCCAATGCAGCGGCATCTGACGAAGGTCGATTAAGCGAAGAGGAAGTGCTTGCACAAATGACGTAGGCCACCAAATTTATTTTTTAAGAGAAATGATGGCGAGTGGTGTATCCACTCATTCAGGATTCTAATCTTTGCGGGGACAGAGACGACGTCCTCTGCGCTTTCTCGCATCCTACATCTCCTTTCTCTTCATCCTCATGTTCAAGGTAAACTCAGAGAAGAGCTGAAAAAGGCACATGAACAAAATGAGGAGCTCACCCACGATCAACTCGTTTCTCTGCCATACCTCGAGGCCGTTTGTCGCGAAACTCTACGAGTGTAAGTCAACCTTCTTCATGTTCTTGATGTATTCTCAAGACCAACTCAGCTACCCGCCTGCGGCTGTGGTAATGAGAGCGTACGTGGAATATTATGTCTATATTGTGACTCCCATACTTACGCCCAGCAGCACGCGAAGCGATGTCGTTCTTCCCCTTTCTACGCCCATCCACGACGTCAATGGACACAAGATCTGTGAGATTGCCATTCCTGAGGATACGAACGTTTTCCTTCACATATGGAACCTGAATCGTGATCCAACAATATGGGGAGATGACGCAGCTGAGTGGAAGCCAGAACGTTGGTTGGCACCGCTTCCCGAAAGTGTTGAGGCGGCCAAGATCCAGGGTGTGTACGCAAACACGTGAGAAGTCTCAGATCTTGAATCATTATCGCCTTATTACTAAAAAAGATAACTAGCATGACATTCATTGGTGGCGGACGGGCATGCATGTATGTGGAAGGGAAATCTTTCAAGACGAAACGAGCTGACAGATAGCGACTTGCAGCGGGTTCAAGTTTTCTCAGTTAGAAATGAGTGAGTGACGTCGGATGCTTTGTTACTAAACGGATCTCACCAAGTTCAACGTTGGTTTGTTCACAGAGGTCGTGTTGTCCCTGCTCATCCCAGCGTTCCGATTTACGCCTTCAAAGCATGAAATAATTTGGAGATCTGGCGGTGTTTCCAGCCCGTCAGTCAAGGGATCACCCGGGCCACTCCGCTCCAAGCTTCCAATGATTGTGTCTCGAGCCTAGGAATCGCCTTTTTATTGGCAACTGCTTTTGAATTTGAAACCATGTCGGGGGATTGCAATGATTTTGTGCATGATGTCCACTCTACTCCAGCGTTGTACTCGTTTTTTGTGTCACTTGTTTACATCCAATATCAACTAGGGCCTTTCCCTTCCAGCGCGGTGGGGCCCTTCGAATTTGTGGCGTGGCACCCATCATAGTGACGATTCACCTGAATGTCTGCAGAGAAACTGAGGCCATGCGTTCCCCATGCATCTAATGAGACGGAGCAAGGGGACGAGGACACTACAGTGGGGTAGGCGCGGGACGATGGTGTGTGAGCGGGCCGGTAAATTATGGCGCATAGGCAAAGATCACGGGCGAGAAGGAGGCGTTCAACATCCGTGTATGTCTCTCGTGACGCCAGGTCTAACCGACTCAACCCATCCTTGTCCTCAGCCCTCACGTCCGCGCCGTGCTCGATGAGGGATTGTACGACGCCCACACCTCCAAGTCGCGACGCTACATGCAAGGGAGTTGAACGTTGATCCATCGTTAGTCCGAGCTGTGGTATCCGCGCCATGCTCGACGAGGAGGCATGGGATTTCCACATTTCCGGAGAGCGCCCCCAACTCCTGATGCATCAACGCTTCCGAGCCGTCGAACTCTTCCCCCGTTTCCTTCATGGAATCCTAAATATTGACGATCTCAAAATGTTCCTCAACATCCACTAGTGATGACGACGCCAGATACAACAGGGTTGACCCGTCCTCGTCCTATCCTTTTAGGTCTGCGCCATGCTCGACGAGGAGTTGGGCGATTTCCACTCTTCCACATTTCGATGACACATGCAATAGGGTCGACCCGTTCTTGTCCTTGGATGTTAGGCCGGCGCCATTCTCGATGAGGAAGCATACTGCTTCTATTTTTCCCACTCGAAACGCTATGTGCAATATAATTGACCCGTCCTTGTCCTGGACTGAGTCATACCACGGTGGTCCTGGGCCATCACGTCTGCGCCTTGCTCGACGAGGAAGCCGAAGGATGAGGCAGTTTCTCGGGGGCTCCAAGGCCCCCAGGTCCTGTTATGCGTGTCTTGACTCGCGATTTTGGGGGAAGGCGGCGCAGGTGCAGGGCTGCATTTTCGGGGAGGAATTGGAGTCGGAGGTCGAGGGGAAGGATGCTCATTAGTTGGTGGAGCGCAGCTCCGTCGTGCCGAAAGTGCCACGGACATGTCGGATGGCTGCATTTTGAGCTCTTTCCGGGTTTGTCTACTATAGACTGAGCTCACTATAAACTTGAGAGCTACTGAAATTCAGTAGTTTCACATACTGAACGGTGTGGAAACACCTTAATTTCAGTAGTTAGTATGTAAAAAAGTCGGAGTAGAACATGATCAAAGTACTGAATGGTGTGGAAACACCTTAGTTTCAAGTGATAAAACCCTGAATTTCAGGTGTTTTGCCTACTGAGATTCAGTAGCTGTTGCGTTCATAGTGGCTAGCCTGACTCGGAGCTCCTCTAGGGAACACCCGCTTGGCCCGATGTCCGGTTGTGATCGGGCCGGAGGGAGATCGAGAATCGGTGAGGCCTGATGAGGATCATGAGGTACAGTGACGAAACATACTGGCAAATCAGGAAAACCTTTATGGTATCAGAATTTTATTACATCTGCAGTGTTCTCCCAATTATCAACACATTGCCCCGCATTTGTGTAAAAGGCTGGGAGGGCAGTGGGAAAGGGAACCGAGACCATTGGCATGGCAGCAGATGGCTGTACGCTCTTCTAATTACGCTGATCACGG
>Ga0307512_10003956_pt1 | contig 16579 bp, 24 predicted proteins | sample 14_EM_MG_FD_200267 | JGI IMG/M metagenome (GOLD analysis project Ga0307512, IMG submission 200267) | Populus trichocarpa ectomycorrhiza microbial communities from riparian zone in the Pacific Northwest, United States - 14_EM | ecosystem: Host-associated > Plants > Roots > Unclassified | place...
TGACCCCAGGCCCACAACTCTATATGCCACTGGGACTTGCCGCGGGATGGTGTAATTCATCCTATTTCGTACCCTAATATCCTTATGACATTCCACGGCGGCCTTGGGGAAATGAAGACCCTGCTCGATTCTCGTCCTCTCGATGTTCTGCGTTGACGTGCACAAACAGAACGCGACACAAGTCAAGCGGAAGGGGAGGATCAATCGTACCCCTCTCGTAACCGCACTTCTGGACGGAAGATTGTCCATTGCGGCGGGTAGCGCGTGCGAGAGGCGTAATATGCTAACGCTAAGTCATTGGGTCTTCCACTATAAAGAGTGGGATATCGAACCTGAGCTTGGTTTTCTTTGTGCCTCGGCCCACCACTCCACTTCATTCATCACCTTCCCCTCTTCGACACTTGAGTAAATATGCCTGACTGGGGCTCCCCACAAGTTCTCGCTAAAGCTGCCCGTGCGTCTGCTATCTCCACCCTTCACTCCGACCCGACCTGTTAATTGTTCGTTCGCATAGTCGTCGACTCACAGATGATGTTTACGTTCCTCGGGATATACCTCTGGGAATTACTCACCACTTGTGACTTTGAGTGGTCGTTGATCACAGGCCGCAGGAGGTTTGCTTGGCCACTAAGTCAGCTGGAGCACTCCCTTCCCTGTTTGTAAGAATTAACCAGCCCCCACTAGTTTTCTTCTTCCTTACCCGTTATTGCATCTTTTTGGCACTCTTCGGAATGTAAGTGATAGAAAATAGATTTGGTCCCGCAGACCTAGAAACTGAATAGCGAGTAGGATCCTCTCCTTCACCTTAGAGAGCAGAATCAACTGCCAGGTAAGCACCTCACTAAGAATCACGCCCCTACAGAGCTAAAGGACTGCATATTAGGCTTTGTACGTATTCATTTCCGTAAGTGCATGCCTCCTCGATCCTCCGCCAGATGTAGCCAACATTTGGAGTGAAGTTGACAGGAAATTTGGCCATCCTTGCAGCATCGACTTCGTTGATGATTCGGACGTAGGCGTTCGTCCTTTCTACCCTTATTACGTGACTCTCAACCTACCCACCAAATAGCATCGCGCTTTGGGAAAGGAAGAAGTTCATCATGATTCCCCTCATCTGCTTGAGTCTTGGCCATTGGGGAATTCTCTGGCGAGGTATGTTCGTTATCGAGGCTGCCTGGGACGTAAAATCCGGCGCGTGCTTCATCGTGAAGCTCGATAATAGGTTTTTGCAAACCACATTCTTCTCAAGTCAGTGCTTCCACAAACGTACGACGAAGTTCCGGCTCTGATCCTCTCTTCCAGCGATGGCGTTCGACTTCATCATCCTGTTGTTAACGACCGTTGCACTGTACCGATTATCCTATTCTGGCGTACGGTCGGATCTTTGGAACCTGTTGTTCCGTGACGGTCTGGTATACTTTTTGGTGACGTTCTCGTTCAATGCGGTGCCGGCGATATTGAACGTTCTCCAACTCAACACTGTGATGAATGTGTGAGCAGAGCTCTATGGACATCCGTCGGACATTAAACTGACGCCAATGTAGTATCGCAACCGTCCCAGCAGCCACTGTAGCGTGAGTACTTACACAACTTTATCGACGCCTCCATCCCGATCGTGTTGTACCACAGAGCGATCGCCGCTTGCCGCCTCGTGATACGTCTGCAGGACTTCCGTAACCGAGATGTATGCATCGGCGAGGATTGTGGTACCGGAAACTCCAAAAACCGCGACGGGCGTGGGTCACGGTCGATCAGCGCGCCAGTTTTCCGCCGCTCGCCCGCTGTTACCTCTCAGATTAGGGTGACGACGAACCATATCATTATGGAGGATATGTAAGCGCCCCTTTGTCTCTAGATCATGTTCCCCGGGGAGAATGGGCGCTAAAATTCCCCCATTCGTTACAGTGAAAGCCCCACGACCGCCGTTAACGAGAGTTTCGCTTGCACTTCGCCTTTGAAGAAGAAGGCGGATCCCGAGTTTAAATGTCAAGACAGCAAGTTTGACTACGAATCGGTGATCACTTATTCAGCACCAGACAAAAATGCGTCCGTTGTTTAACTTTGGGCCTTGGATCGAACCTGAGGAGAGGGTGGCCGACCGATGTAGATTGTGCTTGTGCCTGGTTCGCATTCTAATTTCTAGCGTATTTTGTTTAGCCTTGTCATCCATTTTCCGCCCTTCTTCCCTGCTACTTATCCGTTTGACCTCCACACTACTACCCCACATAACCCACGAATCTCCATTCGTTCGCACATTCCCGACCTGCCTTGCTCTCTTTACAGCCTAGCTGTATTCAAAACCCTTCTTGTCGCGTTGCCGTCCTGAGCTTGCCTCGCGTGACGGATAGCCTTGTCCCGTTCAACTCCCCAGTTTTGGTGTCCCCCGTGTTCTGCTTCCTTGTACATCTCATATTTTTTTGCAGGCTCATAATGAATACATACGTTGCTTTACCAACATATCGCCGAACATTTTTGTACCGGAGTGGATGTGATAAGATAAACAGTGTTGTGTGGTTTTGCAGGGAGCCTTAGAGGTCGACTGATTCCAATCTAACCCAACGCGTCGAAGGGTGATCGCCATCGGTCCCTCGACTCTCGAGTCTCCGCATGAGGTACGATGCGGGTAGCTCAAGACCGATGCCGCCTATCTTAACGGTGACAAAGAGGGATGAATGCGTCGTCCGCCCGCGGAAACCGCTGACAAGCCGTCTACAATGGTCAATGCCAACCAAACCCGGAACCTGAACGGAACCAGTTTCCCACCGGCACAGTCTCCTTGGCTTTGTACGGAGGGTAGGTGCGGGATCTTCTGGGTATTCTAGCGTGTCATCGAAACAAACTGCCCTGTCCGAGGCGTTTTTCTGCGCGGACTTGTCGGACTCTAGGTTCCTCAATCCTTCATTCTTGTTTCACCTCTCCTGTCTCTACTCGCGGTCACTTTCATGTCCAAGGTCATCGAGAAGGTAAGGAACACGTAAAAAATATTCGATCTCACGTGTGCCTGAGGAATACAATCCCGTTCAGAGTCCCTGGAGGCGACTGGCGGATCGAAAGCCGGAGAGGGCTTCCGAACGTTCTGGGTGGTTGGACATCCTGATCTCTTTTCTTCCGCCAGGATCAGCATGTATCCTCTTCATTCCCTGGAACCGTCTCCAAGCGGATAGACACCCTACCAGAGGAGAACTTCGGTAAACAGTGGAATGTTTGAGGCGGCGTACTGGGCAGTGGGAATTCCCAAGGCTACACCCGCCCGTGCGGTATCATATCGCGATGTTTGCCTTACTAGGATCCTCGTTTGTGCCCGAATTGGCCCCCCTTCATATGGTTGGCCGATGCCATAGGTAATATCGATATCTCGTCCCGATGGCATGGCACATCAGACTGTTTGACCGTGACCCAAAACCTCCATTCAGCCTTCACGGTTGCTTTTGATTACAGAATCAAGAGATATTAATAAGCTTTGAATCCCCAAAGCCAGGGTTAAGGGTTTCATACGACTCCGGTTTTTTTTTTTTCGTTTTGACAGTTTTTACTGTGTATGTATGTACTTATCTTCCGTAGTTGTCGTCAACGTCAACTCAACTTTCGACGATGGACTGCCGCATTGTCTCGAACTCCAAAAGCCCACTCCAATGTACATACCTCTCCAACATTTGATTGTGATATCCAGAAACCTATTATTGCACCACAAGTCCTACATGTCCCATGCCACCCCTCTCGGCGCTAGCAGCTTCAATTGGTAGCCGGACGAAATGAAAGGAGATCAGCCGGCGGATCAGACGTTTCACTGCAACGGTTCTAGCTCCCGGCCAGAATCTCGGGTCGAGGTGCGAGCCCGAGTCCCAATAACACGGCCCTTCGCCAAACATCAAGCGGGCACGAGAGAATGAATACAGACCGATTTCTCGTCTTATATTTCGCAAACTACAGAGTTGTATAGAGAAGAGGTGAAAGAGAAAACACGGGGGTGGATAGGCATACGTAGGCTAAGTAGAAAGGTACGGCACCTAAACTACCGATTCGCAGAAGGATGAATTGGGTCGATGATCGCCCATCTACAAGATAGGCAGAACAAGGATTGTACGGACAAAGGGCACAGCGCTGGTCCGTAGGAGAGAAATGGGCCACACGGAAACTGGCCAAGAGACGGAACCCCAGGAAATCCTAATCACATCCGCAAGCCGTTGTCCGAACGACCAAACCCTAAGAAAACGCCAGCAAGACGGATCGGGTTGCAGAGCGGAGGGGTGCGAAGTGGGAAGGGTGGCGAACGTGTGATGGAAAGACGTACAAACAATTTCCAGGGGTGAAACTATTGACACGAAAGTGGCAAGCCATATGTTAACAGGGCGAAAAACAGGAAAATGGACAGAAAAGAATGTGTGTACGGTTGAAACGAGGGATGTGTGGGTCGGGGTAACAGAGATCGTCCGTCCGTCGTGAGTGCAGTGGCCTCCAAAAACTCCAGAAAGGTATACAAAAGAACAGGAAAGGGGGTGAGTGTTTTTTGCATGACAGTGAAATCAGCTCAAGGGAAACCAAATAAAATAAAATGAAAGTCCAGCATGAAGCAAAAATCAGTGGACTTTTGCCTTGAGGAGTGAGGGAGGATATGAGGAGGAGGAGCGCTGACGCCGACCGACGACACCAAATAATAATAGCCATGATGTACCTTGAAGGAAAAATGGATGTGAGGAACAATGATTGTGAGGTGATGCACGATTGCCGACGACATTGGGGGTGATAACAAGGGTCATAGGCGGGTGCGGGTGGAAATGCGGGGAACCAGAGCACTTCCAAATGGGTTGTTGGTTACGTCCATCTTCAGTCTCCGAATTCAGGGAGGTTCAGGATCGCCTCCAATGTCTTCAACAAACTTCGATATCTCTTCTTTCGCGAGTCTCCAATAGGCCACAGAGGCCGCCAATGGCCTTCCTGCGAATCCTTGTCGCAAAGTTCTTGGGACCAAGCTCATCAGCGCCGGAGGGAGGACCCTTCGGCTGTCTCACAGGTTGACTAAGAACCCTGATAGGCGCCGCCTGCTGGGGTAGGGGAACAGAAACGAGAGCAGACGGAGAAAGAACGGGGCGTCCGATACCCAACCCTTCATACAACTTCTTGGTAGCCTCCTCACGAGGGGATAGAGGTGGCATCTCATGTGAGGACGGAGTTGTTGGGGAGCCGCCTGACCTCGATGATCCCGAAGATGAAGCATCATCCGCATCAACTTCAGAGGAATCAATGGCGATTACCGGAAGAGGTTGCGACACCGCGAGGCTGAACCGAAGGGGCTGGGGCCGCGATTTGGTATTTCCGATAGGCGAAGGGGTAACAGATTCGGAGGGACCTTCTCCAGGAGGCGGGGTGATCTTAACCGAAGGAGGGGATGTGGTCAAGGAAGTTGCCCTATTTGGTCCACTCAACACGGAGTTATTTTTCCCGCCCCTCCTCCAAGAAACAGCAGAGTCAGACTTGGAGGGACCAGTGGAACTGGTGTTCATGTTATTGGACAAGGGGCTGCCAAGAACGGTACCTCCGCTGATGACGGTGGTGCGGTTCGGGGTGGAGGGTGGAATAGGGAACTCTTGGGCGTCATCATCGTGGGCCTTGCGACTCCCGAACCTTCCGTTGAGTGCGGCAGTCATTGGTTCATCATAAACACCGAGTTTCGACCTCAAACTCTCCGCCTGGTTACCACGCGTTTGGTTGTTCATGGCGGCGGCAAAGCGGAGGTCCCGAGGACCAGCAGTTGCGGGTGGATTGGACGGAGCGCGCCAATTCTGAGTCTGCTGGACCTGTTGCTGCTGCTGCTGGTGAAGTTGAGCTTGAGCGAGAAGTTCGACTTGATACTGTTGTGCCTGATGCGTGGAACAATGGATTAATAGATCGGAAAATATATTGGGCAGTAGAAATGAAGCTGACCTGAAGACGGAGGATTTCCATCTGCATCATTTGCATTTGGAAGCTCTGAGCCTGCTGAACGTTCACGCTTGGGCTAAAGGGTAGAGCGGCAGGATTGATCTGGGGGGAAGGGCTCTGCTGGTAGAACACGGTACCATCTACGCCCGAGGTGAGAGGACCTTGGTGAATACGGTTAGGAACGTAGATGTCCTGAGCTTCAGAGTTGTAGTCGAATTCTTCATTAATCGGTTGTTCGCGGGAGTAGGAGGTGAAACGGGGGACATTAAAGGTAGCACCCGGAGCGGCGGTGTGGGGGACGTTGGCGGAAGTGGAACGGACACCGCCAGTGCGAAGACCAGAGAGGAGGGAAGCACGGTTGTTCTGCTGCGATACGGCCATCGGAAGGGGATCGAGAGGGAGTGCGGGAGGCTTGGTGGTCTATTTAAAGGGTGCAGGAAACGGAAGGAGTTCCACGAGGGGTGGAGAGCAAGAGGGGGAACGGCTAGACGCAGAAGAGGAGGGTGAGGAGACAAAGGGGAAGAGAAAGCGGTTGAGGTGCAACTGACGTTGGATGAGTCGAAGACCCGACCTTGGATTATTTCTTGTTTGGAGGAGATATGTGATATAATAAACAGCGGGCGAAGAAAAAAGAGCAAGAAATTTGGAGAACAAAGAGAGAGAGAGACAGAGAGAGAGAGAGAAAGAAGAAGGAGACGGCGGAGGGAGATGGGAGAGAGAGTGGAAGAAGAGGAAAACAACGGAAGGAAAGAAAAGAAAAAAGAGCCGCTAGAGGTGTTTCTTCGCACTCGCCCTCACTCGACTGTCGAACACCGTGCTGCGTATTGGCGTGTGCGCGGTATGGAATGGATTCATGGCCGTCTAAGAAATCCCTCAACAAAATAAAATAAAATAAGATACAAAGAGAGGACACGGACCTTGACATACAACTCCCAGAGGTCGTTAAAGAACACTTTGATCCCGTCGTCGTTCTTTGTCTCATGCAGGATGATAAACTTCATGTCTGTTTTTTTTTCTTCTTTTGAGAAAAGAGAAAGCGAGAGGGAAATGACCACTGACTGCCGGCGGTGACGAAGGCGGAAACGATCCACTCGTTAAACTTGTCCACAGACTTGAGATACATCGTGTTCTCTCTCCTCATCACCTCCTCAATGGCATCCAAGCTCGCATTCGCAATCATCTGGATAACGTGTCTGTCCTGTCCCCCTCCCATCCGTACTCCTCCCCCTCCGCTCGTGTGATACACCTGCGTTGCGCTTGATGCTCCCGATAACGCTGTCAATGTCCCTGCGAACGCCGACGTCGACCATGATGGCAAATTTGACGACAATGAGGACCCCGTCGATTGCGCCGGTTTGGACGAATAATGCGTCAGACTGTACAACGGCGTGTCCGTTGGCGAAAGGATGAATACGTGGTGCGACATGACCTTGGTCCCCTTGTCATCGATCGGACTCAAATCGACTCCCTTCTACCGGGACGATCATGTTGTCCCGCACGTTGCTGTCCTTACTCCGTGTCCCACGTAGTCCTGGGCAATTGGTGACAAGAATACACCTCACGGCAGCATGGCAGGCTAAACCAACATCCGGTGTCCTACAAATGTTCAGTCCTTCACGCAGCTGGAACGCGACTCATCGAGGCTGGAATTCTGCAGGACGTGGCTCTTTCAACGCGCCTAAGCCTCCACGCTTCGGGTTCTGGCAGCAAATCTCCCAGAGGATCAACCGGATACCTTCCGATGTCATTTTCTGGGGAATCTTTGGCATCAATGGCGCAGTCTTTGTATTGTGGCAAGTGGCCAACACCCAATACGTCAGTCACGGTCCTCTCCTCCAAGTGCTCAGACAAAAGGCTGACATGTCGTCTGGCCCTGTTAGCAACAATCAGGAGATCCGTCCTTGCTGGGATTCATGTTTCAGCATTTCACCACGAGTGCATGGAATGTAAAAAATGGTCGGATGTACGTGGCCGCCTCGCAGCCCCCTAAATTCACGCGATTAGATTAACTTCCTTCTTCACAGTTGGACCCTCATCACTTCATCTTTTTCACAAAGAGACGTCGGTCACCTGCTCTTCAATGGCGTCTCTTACTACTTTACCGTCCCGGTCATCCTCTCGGCCCTCGGCAACACCGGCTTTCTCGCCCTTTACCTCGGCGCCGGACTCGTAGCTTCAGTATCCAGCCTTTGGTGGCACTCTAGCGTGAAGAAAAACCCGAGGTTCTCTTCCCTCGGAGCCAGTGGTGCGTTTCGGAATCCCACTCCCACGAAAATAGCTTCCTGACTGGTCTATCTGCTATTTGGGTAATCAGGTGCCTTGTACGGTGTCCTATCGTTCTTCGCATGCCTAACTCCTCGAGCTACTTTCCTCATATTCGGGATCATCCCCTGTCCGGCCTGGTTGTGTATCTCTGGCGTATTTGTCTGGGACGGATACAGCGCTTTCACTGGAAGCCGACAGGGTACGGACACCGCTGGCCACGTTGGGGGTCTCTTGGGTGGGATCGGCTATTACATCCTCAGAGTGGGGTTGCGCATATAGGCAACGGGTCCCGTGGTCGCATTCGATAATCTAATTTCTAACCTGTAAACTCACTGTAATAGAACCCTTCATCGCTCAGTCTCCAAAGAATTTCATTGGACCATGACCCCACCTCAGACGCGTTCCTCACAAGTTAGCTTTATTATAATCAAGGGGGCGCTAGTGTACGTATCACAAGAACTGGGTTTTGTCGGAACTCCGGTGTCAGGTATCTAAAGCGAGAGAACAAGAAAGTAGGTGATAATGGTTGAAAGGTGGAGGAGAACAGAGACCACATGTAACATATTCAATAATGCATCATCACGAGCATGAGAAAGCTAGCTCCAGACGAAAAGGGGTAAAAGGGGAGATACAGAAAGAGGGGAGGCAAGGGACGCAGCGAACGCGAAACAAACAGGTATCACGCCCCCGATCCGATCGTCACCACCGGCAAGGGAGAACCAGAGGGAGATTCCAGATTTCAGAACATGGGTATCCAAGTCGGAGAACACACGCCCACCAGTCAAGGAGCGCGCCCTCTGAGGGGTGTGCTCATCCTCCGATCCAGCCGACTCAACTCCTTCGAAAGCTTCTCAAACCCTTTATCTTTGCTGCCCCCTATGGTGGTATCGCCAGAGGTCGAGGGGGAAATGTTCCTCGCATCGTGCCTCTCGAATAGGTAGGTCAAAAGGTTCTTCTTGTCGTCAGGTAACCCGTCAAGTAATGAGAAGAGTTGAGCCTCATCCCGTAGGACCAATTGGGCAGTGATAATGACCGCTGCTGCCGATTCACGGATCAACAGTGACGAGGTGTCCGTGAGAGCCTAAGGAGGGAGAATATTCAGATCAAGTACAGCGTCTCAATCAGTATGCTGCCCACCGAAATCAATGTATCTTTCAATCGTGGCAACTCTTCCTCCAAAATTTCGCCAGGTAGCCTCCTAATAAACTTCCCCAATGCGCTCAAGCCGAAACAATAACTCATTGTCTTCAATTCCACGGAATCCTCGACATCGGGAGGGGGAAGCGAGGCAAACGACTTGACGCAACCATGCATGGTGGTCAAACCGTACACAGCTTCAATTCGGTCTGTGAGGGCGTCGCGAATCGCAAACGTCGCTTCGAACATCTAAACTTTCATATTGAAACCCAGGTCTACTCAGCAGACCTGAACCACTCACGTTGGGTTTACCGGAATACCGGATCCAGAGTAAGAGTGAAAAGGTGTCAGCTTCCTTCCCTTCAAGATAAGGGGTCTGGTTCTCGATCAATTCCCACAGAACGATCAACCCATACTCGAGGAGGGCTCCTTCCTAGAAACACGAAATGAAACTCAGAACAGTCAAAAAAACAACAACCAGGAACGCTAGGCTATACCTTCGAAGGATCCAAAAACCTCTTAAGAGCTTCGAACAAACGATCACAGCTCCTCTCCTTGGCCCAGAACTCGTTTCCCTTGGGAATGGTCCACTGCGGTAACCCAGCGATGGAAAAGTTGGAATCTTGACTCAGAGAAGAGAGAGTTTCAGGAACAGGGTACAACGTAGAAAATGCCGCGAGTTTCTGGAGGCAATCCACCTCGGCGGAGCCGTTTTCTAACAACTTAATGTGACGCTGAAGCTCGTCGAATTGTTCTGCATGATCCAATTGGGAGCCGTTGATGGCCATGCTCTGCCTGTGCACTGTTAGAATAAGTCAACCATGTCAGTTATGAGCGAAAAGGTGCGTCAAATGTCATAAACTCACAGTTCATCCTCTTTACCCACCAATCCCTTCCTGTCTTCTTCTCCTTCAATAAGTCCAAAACCGACCCAGTCGACCTCGCACCCGTTCCAGTACTATCCGTTGCCAACCCATTATTCTTAGCGGCAGCTGGGCTATCCAGGAGCAAGGCAGCCTGCTTCATGATCTCTGCACCCCTCTGATCTCTAACCTCTCTGCTTCCCCGATCGACCGCAGGTGTTTTTGGGACCTCCGTAGGAATCTTCCCTCCCCAAATGTTGGTGACTTTTGGTACCTGCGAGTTCGCCATCCGCAAAGGCAAAGTCGCGGCGATGCGTACATTGTCTCCAACGTTTTCTGTCGTCCCCCCGCGAGATTTTCCGCTCCTATCTTGGATGGGAGTACGAAGCAGAAGAGGGTCATTGGTAACGTGGGGGTCACTCTCATCATCCAGGTCCATCAGAACTGTGCTATCATCGTCCAGATCCTGATCAACAAGCTCCAGTAATCTGTCAGCTGCACTGGCCGCTTGCTCTGCTCTAGCCCTCATAGCATCCTCCACAATAGGTTGCGGAGTCGTAGCTGGGGGCGAATGGGTCGAGAACGAGCTGGAAGACATGGAGTGGAGCATCTGGTGTTTGCCTTCATCCATAGACGAGGTAGTAAAGGATGGAGTTACAGGACTCGACTTCGTCTTTATTGGTGGGAACATCTCGAACGGGGTGGAGAATGTGATCGGATTGGCGTTTATGTTATCATCCTCAAAGTCGCTGTCGTCTTCAGGGATAGGAACCGTCGTAGCGACTAGTAAAGACTCATCCTCGATCAGTTTGGACCAGTCAGCGATGGAGGAGCGCGCAGGACCAAGATATTCCTCCCGTTTTGGTGGTGTCAAAGGAGGGGGGAGATGGTGAGAAGAGGAAGGAGGTGAAAGTGGCAAGGTAGTTGAAACCGCACGTCTGAAAGTCGGGCTGCTGGGGCCGGTAGACAATACTGAGGAAGTAGTAGGTGTACGGCGTCGCACGGAATCAAAAGAATGCGATGGAGGTGATGGTGTGGCGGTGGTATGCTGGGAAGGGGGAGGGTCTCTCCGAGGAGAGCGTGAAGTCGAAGTATTAGTAGCCGCCCTCGTGTGGGAAGTCGTTACAGCGGGACGGGAGCGGGGGGGCGAGCCAACAGAACTGTTCGACAGGGATGGCGATAGGGGTCGTTTGGGAGAAGTAGTCGTTCGCGCGGTAGAGGTTGCTTGGTGCCGTAGCGTGGGTGGGTCGATAGCGATCGCTTTCGCCTTCGCTCGGCTCGCCGCAATCACAGCCGCGACGCTGCTCTTCTTCGATTGCACAGAGTCCGTCGACCCAGACAACAAGCTTCGATCAGGACATGCCTTCTCAAGCTGTTTGCGAGCGGTGGTGTCCAAGCCCGCCATGATCGCAGTCCCCTTGTCTTTCCATACAGCGTTCAACAACCAGTAAGCATTTCGAGCGTTCTCGCGCACGCCAGGATTTTGGTCACCAAGCGCCTTTTTAACAGAGTTGACCAGTGTATCTAAACCACCAGAGGTTTCGATGGCATGTCTGGCCTTTGAAGCGTGAACTTCGATATATGTCTTGATGTGCCCCGAAGCATAAGCTCTGGCCTGAACGGTCCTGTCCTGTAAGGTAGACCACAGCATATGTGGGATCGTCCGCGGCTGGGCAGAAGTATGTTTGAGGATTATAGTGACCGTGGCTTGGGATTGTTGAGCCACCAGCTTCTTCGTGAAGCCTGCCATTTTCAACAAATTGTTGAGAATGAGGTCGCATACATGATCGAATGCGGTTTCGAGCGCAACCACGAGTTCGGAATACAACGAGCAAGTGTTTACCGCCACCGTTGTGCGTAAACTGACCAACTAAGAACAAGTCAGTTGTTACCGGAAGGTCGGTAAATATGAGCTTACCGTCTTGAGAGACAATTCGAGGAACTGTTTCAGATGTGCCATGAACGTATCGTAATAACGCTCGAGAACGTCACCGCCCTTGATCATTCCGCGGACGTGGTTGATCGCCTGCTCCCTAGCCGACCAATTATGTTCTGTTTCTTTACCCTAAACGAATACATCAGGGTGGTTTTGTCTGTAACGAGGATGTAGACGCTACCTCGAATGGTTTCACCATTTTTGCAAACTCATTTTCAAGGTCACGACTCGAAGCAACCTACCAAGAGAGCAGAGAATGAGGGAACGAATCGACAATGAAGATGAAAATACACTAACATATACATTGCGTATATCACCCAGACTTGTCCCTCCAGTGATGGTACCGCCGGTTCCTCCCCCGCCAGAGGCCTCGGTTGGAGTGGGAGAGGCCACCCCAGCACGGCTGGGAGGTCTCGAGGGAGCTTTGGGACCCGTATTTCCGCGGCTTGTTGTCCGAACGCGAGCCATCACGCTCGGCCCGGGTGTCGAGCTAGATCCGTTCGAAAGTGTGGAAGGTGTCTTTCCCAGCAGTGCGAGACTTGGAGGGACATAATCCTTCTTTCCGCCCGACTGGCTAAGCTCATTGCTGGCAGCTGAATTGAGGCTGCTAGTCGAAGCGGACAAGACTTGACTAAGGACAGAATCCACGGTGGCTTTTCGAACACCCTTCTTGGTCATCTCTTTCTTGAGATCGGCGCGGGCAGCATCGGTAACGCCAGGACTGGTGAATAGCTCCACAAGCGACTGCTTTGCACATTCACGAACGTTGCTATCACTATCTTCGAGGACGGCGACTAGGGACGGCAGATATGATCGGAGGGCAAAGGAGGGGTGTGATCGACGGATATGAACCAGGACGAGGGTACACTACAATCGGAGGGTCAGCTATGCCGTTATGTTTGTTCATGCCCGCATGGATGACGATTTGTCCCGCGGTTAAATTATGAAAGATTGTATTCGCGACACTTGTACGCGCACATAGAAAGGAAGCCTTGGATGAATGTGTGTAACGTACCTGTTCTCGAATTCTCCAAACTTTACTCCCGAACCCACTATCCTTCATGAAACGCTCAAACATAGCAAGCGGTGTCTCCGGTCCCTTGGACGAGATACTCTTGGACGCGAAAGCGCTCCCACCGGCAAATTTGAACGCATAGCCACCAAGGAGAACAAGAGACTCTCGAGCTTTGTCTCGGGGTTTCTCACGAGTGTCACCCAACCGTTCAAACAGGCCACCGGGGGTCAAGAAAGCAGTCAGGGCCTGTCGCAGGTTGAAGGCATCGATCGATGCTGTTGTAGAGGATGTCGAGGTGGAATTGGATAACGACCTCTGGTGAGTTGGACGATGATTGGGTTGGCCAGTTGCGATGATCAGGGGTAGGAGCGTAGGTATTACGGAGACTGCAGCGGTGGTCAAGTGTTGATGCGAGACTTTGAGACACGCCTTAAGAGTACCGATGACAACTTCGGCATCCGGAACCTTGAAGAGATGGTCAGAACCAAGCCAGCACGAGAGCCTACGGATGTACCTCAACCCCAGTCTCGAGTTCCGCTTGGAGTTTTGTGAGGGCATCGACCTTTACTTCAACATCTACGGTTAGGGCGTCAGACTGATAGAAATGAACTTGGGAGGAACTCGGGCTGACCGTTGGACTTTGCCTTGTTGATGAGTTGGGATACTCGCGAGTCATCCATCTGTGCGTCAAAGCGCAGTGCTTATGAGACGGAGGCTCAGTTTTGTGGACGGAGAATTGACGGTGTGGAACTTGGTGGTCGCGACCTGTCAGTCTAATATGACGACGCTGATCTCCGACCACGTGAAGGACAAACAACTCATTTACGGCCTACACACTACAGTAATCTACACGCCGTGCTTATCTCCTAATGCGCTCCAGCATCCGAGTGACCCAGAGACTTTCCGGGCAGAATCCTGTCTCTTATCCGTTGTTTCTGTCCAGACGCGATCGTGAGCTGGGATGATCCGGAACGAACAGGGAAGAAAGCCCTCAACTAAGACTTTGAGCTCCGGGAAGCCCCCCTCAACTTTCCGGTCCCATATAAGGACAGGACTGGGGTCAACGAAGATCCAGACACGGAATCGCCCCGCTGTCTCGTCCGAGGTCAACGGGACAACGGTGATCGAAGCAAGTTCTGGAGGAGGGAACGTCAGGAAAAGTTCCGTCGCTACCCACTGTGCTCTGTGAAGCCTTTCTCGGATCTGAGCACAAGAGCCACTGAAGAGACATTGGTTGCTTCACCATCTACACTGGAGTGGCGAATTACAACTGATGCCTCGGGGGAAAGTTGCTGTGTACCATACACACCCTGTTACAAAACTCAATGACAACCCTTGGGGACGCCAACACGGTCGGCACCACGAACGTCGCGGGGTCTGTATGGGATTCTCTGGGAATAGCCGTTGTTGGCCATTGGTCGCAGTCGGCGCAGTTTGAGTCTCCCATCGAGATGATGAAACACGATAAAAGTTCAAAGTGGGTCAGGTGACCTGGCGTCATTCCTTGAAGTGAACCTCCCCGCTGAGCCAGTCCAGCAACCGTCGACAGCGACAGAGACCAAGACACCCTTCCATTCCTTCTCTACCCTATCTTACTCCCCACCATTTCTATGAAAACGATAGGCCGCGAAATTGGCACCCTCATCGTTGTCGTACTCAAGGCTGTATGTGCTCCCACCGGTCAACCCCTCATGCCCCCCAATTGACCCATAATTCACAGAAAAATCTACCGAATAAGAGGAACATAGGAAAGCAAGATCCATACTGTGTCGTCGCCCTTAATGAAGGGAAACAGAGAACCAAGGTTGATAAACGAGGCGGCCAACATCCCGAATGGGACGAAGAACTAAGATTCACTATTTTCGAGGAGATCGAAGACGGGTTTGGTCGTCCTGCAGATGATGACGGATCTCCGCCTCCGTTGCCCCCCAAGAACCCTAAGGGTCCGCCCAGTATCGTGGGTGGAAATTTCATGAAGATATCCTGCTTCGCAGATGACGCACGGGATCCCACCCAGATTGGGGAAACCAACGTTGATCTTACTGAAGTGCTGACCAAAGGAGAGACCGATGGTGCGTTCATCCAGCTTCCACCGTTTTTGCCCTTGACAATCCTACAGAATGGTTTGCGCTGTCCTCCAAGAGCAAGTATGCTGGAGAAGTATATTTGGAGTTGACTTTTTGGTCAAATGTACGCCAGGAATAGACGTGCCTCATGATCCTCGGCTGATTACCCGTTCCAGGAGCCAGCACCAAAGAAAAAAACAAAGTCCAAGAATCCTCAGCGTACTTCACAATACGGTGGCGCTGGTTCATTCGTTCCATTCGACTCTTCGCCAAATAGATCCCATCCTGTGTCTAGGATGCCGTCCAGTGAAAGTGACCTAGATCAATCAGCAGCTTTCAGGGCTGCTAATAACTCTCTCCCATTGGATCTTTACAAGGCACCATACGAGAAGCGGGCGTCTTCAACAAACCTTTCCGTCATCGATAGTGTCACCAAGGAGCTCAATAACTTTGGTGTGTCCGATGTCCGTCCTCGACGGGATACCTTCCCAGTACGTCAGCTTTTGTCCGCAGCCAAACTGAACCTCATACGTATGTCGGCAGCCCATCAATCAGCCTCCTAGGTCCACGTCGGCGCAAGAGTTTCAACCCCAAACCATCAACGGGCATAGGCACAATGAACAAGACCAAGGATCTGTATTCCCTGTCATCCAAAGCCATCAGCCTGCTTACGAGAATACTCAGTCGATCTTGCAGCAATCCTCTTTTCAACAACAAACAAGAGGGCCGCGATACAGCCTTCCGAATCCCCCAAGTTCTTCAGGTTTTGTGACATCCTCAGGTTTCGTCCCCCTGAACCAACGGAAGCAGGATCCCGGGTTGCCTGCTGGGACCGGACCCGCACCTGCGTCAGGGAGTTACGGCATGACCCCTTCGGTCATTACTCATCATACTGGATTTTTACCCATACTTTCTCCAGCCCCCTCGAACTTCATACCTACATCTGCCTCGCTGCCATTCCAACCTGGGTATCATAACCCACATTACCCGATCTCAGCGGCGACCCCAATGCCATATAGTTTACCCCCGCCGCCCATGACGATGCCTCCTGCTCCACAAACAGTCCCACAACAGCAGTATCCTCTTCCCCTCCCACCAAAGTCTTCATCTCCGCATCAGCTCGCTAGCTCTCCGATACCGACAACGGAGCATGGAAGCACTCCTCACACACCCTCTCCACCCCAAGATGCGTATTCGCAGCTCCAAGGTGAACAACCAGCGTCAAATCCAAACTCACGGCCCTTACCCCAACCGTCCATGATCGCTCGACGAAGATCTACCCTCCCCGTTCCTCCTGGCGGCGGTGGAATTACCATATCACCTGCAAACAGCCCATCTCGTCCTGAGAGCATGTATTCGAGCGGCAGCTACCAACAAG
>Ga0307512_10003957_pt1 | contig 16577 bp, 24 predicted proteins | sample 14_EM_MG_FD_200267 | JGI IMG/M metagenome (GOLD analysis project Ga0307512, IMG submission 200267) | Populus trichocarpa ectomycorrhiza microbial communities from riparian zone in the Pacific Northwest, United States - 14_EM | ecosystem: Host-associated > Plants > Roots > Unclassified | place...
GACCGTTGCCATTGGGCCGGTTTTACCACCAAAAACCCGGCATTTCAACCTCACAACTTTGGCTCCAATTAAGTATTTGAGTTGTGATCGTATCATGACATGATCAGTACGTAGATTGTGCAGTTCTTGCCGCTCTTTCACATCCTGCATTCGGATTTGCGATCCGACAACTACTCGTCGTGTTGCTATCGAAAACCGGCGAATTTCGCTTCAAATTTGCCCTTATATCACAGCCACTCTACGAATATCAGTCGGATCGCAAATCTGATTGCTGGAGGTGAAAGAGCTCATAAAATTGGACAATCTGCATATTCATCATGTCATGATACGATCAGAACTCAAATACTTAATTGTGGCCAAAGTGGTAGGAACCGTACAATTGGAACCGCGGTCCGGTTCCAACCCGGCCAAAAACCCGCGGGTATATGTCCGGTCCGGGTAACAACCCGCCAAGACCTGGGCGGTTCGGTTCCTTGGCGGTTCCTGACCCGGACCGGGGCCTCGGTTCCGGGTCCAACCCGGACCGAAGCCGGGTAACCCGGAACCGTTGCTAACACTAGTCGTATCAACTTGTCACATTCCCACGGTTGCCAGTTAACTCACTGATAAATAGAGTCTCTGCGCCTGGGGTGCCATCCATGGACCAGTTCCAACTACATGTCCAATCTTGCTCGATTACAGCCTCCAAGTCCATTTCCAAACTCTCTCCATCACCGCCTTGGAGTGCATCTCTATGTTCACTTCATTACGGTCTTCAACCTCATTCAATCATGGCCTCCAAGTTCATGTAATCATGGCCTCATAAGTGCATCTCCAGCCTTGCTCAATCATGGCCTTCAAGCTCTCAGAATCATGGCATCGAAGTGCATCTTCATCCTTGTTCAATTGCAGCCTGCAAGAGCATCTCTGAGTTCACTTGATTGTCATGTTAAGAGGCAGCTCGAATCACTCTCAAGCACCCCCTGCAGCGAGTCCAGCTATACTGTGTGTAGGAGGGTAGCTATATAGATACATAGATACATAGATATATAGATGAGAATACAAACTGAATACATGAGTTTCAAAAATTGATGAATAATAAGTAGTGGCTATGATTTCAAGGTGCAACAGCAACATTCAAAAAGAAGATGTTGTTTTTGCCAGACTGCTCCACTGTGTTTCAAGGTGCTCTTGTTGCCTGGGCTCCCAGGCTTGCCATCGGCACGCTCAGGAATCTCGCTGGGGCTCCCAGGTGCTCCTAGATGTACCGAACGTTCTCTCCGGCGCTCTTAGGAGTTTCCAAACTCTTCATTCCAACTCCAATGGTACTTCTGCACCAGTGATCCGAAATCCCAGTTACTCCGAAGGCCGGCTGGATTGCCCTCCTAGGGTCTGATACTTTCCTGACATTGACGCATGTATGTTTTCACTCCACATCCTCTCAGACACTCCTGGAGGCTTCAAGTGAATAAAATGCATTTGGCTGATATTAGCATCATCTAAGCGCCCTGATTCGTCGTCTTAATGCTTACATTCAACACAAAGAGAACCAAAAGAATGATCTGCAGCCATATCTCGCCGGTTTGTGTTTGCTCTAGTTCTTGTACATTGCTATGATGTTGGTAGCTCGGAATGAAAGGAGAATACATGGTTCACGTCTGGTTCGAACATAACAAAAAGTCGCAACCATCAATCAGGCAAAGAGTTTTGGATGGTACTGTAATGGTACTAAAAAATTACTTTAAGGGGCCAAATTCAGATGTGTTATCGTTTTCAAGACCCAAGTGACGTTGAAAATGAGTGTCGAATTAAACACTTTGCAAATGTGTGAAGCAGGATGAGGGAAATCCTAGGAGAGTAGTAGCACCAGGTTTCGGAAAAAGCAACTCCAAATGCCGATATTTCTGAGGAATGATAAGTTTGGAATGGTTTGAGTCGCAAAAAAGCCATTGAGACAGTTCTGAAAGTTGTTGGGAAATTTACTATTGGTAATGCAACATGGATATTCGTTAATAGTGTCTTTACTGGTCAAACATCTAATTCTAAATTGTTGCTGACGAGCTATACAGCTGCCAGCTGATGGTTGTTCGATTGAGAACAATAATCTTCTACTTCTATTCATTGTTGACCCACATTGCGAATCTTTCATCACCCTTCCGATGATGATTTCAGGGATACAGAAGCAGACAGTAAAAATTCCTTTGTAGTATTGAGCTGATTGGAAGTACGGATATCACTATGCCAAGGACTATGATTTAACTTGCATGTATGGTAGTTAGCACCATGAGTTATTGATCAATCTTATGTCGATGCGACATGTCTCCTTACATGAGATAATAGAGACCTTCACATACGCCCGTACAAATTCAAATACGTGAGCGCATGTCACCGTACAACTGGTTATGAGCCCTTGCGTTTGAAAGGGAACCGACTATCAACAATTCCATTTTCGTTTTTCAAGTGGAAGTTGATATCATGATTCAGAAGCATCTACACAAGCTAAGAGATCACCCAGAAATCCGCCGTGATTCTGACAGCAGCTGCTGGACGTCTCCCATAGAGTCCGAGAGACTACTATATCCAATGATGGCGATACAAGATGAGTTTAACTACTATCACCATCACCAAATTCAATGGTACAAACTATGCACAATGGGCAACCGAGATGGCCCTACTTCTCGAGCAGAAGCAAGTGTATGGCATCATCAAACTATACGATGACAAGCTGGAAGAGCCAGCAGCAAATGCGACCGCGACAGAGAAGGCTCCTTTCAAAGACTGGATGAATTGCCATGGTGTTGCCAGATTGACTATCCTGCTCAGCATGGAACGAAGGATTCAAGCGCAATACACGGTCGTCGACAATGCGAAGACACTTTGGGAAATGCTAGCATCAGCCTACAAGTCAAAGTTGAAGCTCAACATCTTCGAGATAAGGGAAGACCTTTGGAGCATCAAGCTACAGGATTGCGGAGATGTCGACAACTACGAATCGCAGATCAATCGGATTGTCAAGGATTACAATCTCTGTGCCGGGCCATCGACCACTTACAGTGATGCTACTGATACTGACTCTGCAAACAACATCGCCAAGATGAGTGAGCAAGAGCAAATCTTCTACCTCCGTGGCGGGATCTCAAGGAACGATGAGTGGAAAGTCTTCCTTGAGCTCATGATGGACAAAAATGGCACAAAGACCGCCACACCCGATGAGATTGTCACCAAGCTCGTCGAAAAGGAAGCTGCATTCAAGAGAGAGAATGGGCTCGCTCCAGAAGCTCTGCTCATTGCAAAGAAAGGTGGCAGAGGCGGCAGAGGCGGCAAAGTCGGCAAAAGTCCAAAGAGGGATAAGAGAGATGACAAGAGAGATGAGAAGAGAGATAATAACGGAGACGATGATAGGAAAGAGAAGGATTTCGGGCAGTCCTTTCATTGCCAGTGGCGTGGGCACGCGACCGAGAACTGCTTGAACAAGCACTGCGGCGATCCTCCAAAGGCTGTCGACTCTGTGGTAAAAGCATCGACTGAGACTACTTTGACTCTCACCACTTTGATCAAGAACCATGCGATGGAGGCCGGCTCAAATGCTTCATCCAGCGATTGGTTCATCCATGGTGGATGCATGACACACATCTCCGGCCATGGATCAATGTTCATCACCTACACTGAATATCCTCCAAATACGAAGAAGGTGAAGGGATACAATGTGGTCACATCGTTTGCATCCGGATATGGGAGTGTTAGGTTGATTTCCCAGCTGCCCAATGGAAAGACGGAAATAATCATACTCCAAGATGTGGTGCATTTGGCAGAGTCGTTCAATCTCATCTCACAGTCTCAGATCATGGACAAGCATGTCAGAGTTGAACCAGTGAATCACTACGGTCTCAACCTCTACAATCACCATGGCAAGTTAATTGCCACTACACCTCAGGTCGATGGGATCTTCGTTCAGGATCGAAATCTTGAACGAGAATCGACTGAATACACCAACATTGACGACAGCTACCTGCTGGCGCTTACGATGACTGGGCGTGCATCTCGGCACGCTGCAGAGAAGCGGATGTTATGGCACCGCCGATTGGTGCATGGCGGTCAAAAGGCCGTGGAGAGCTTCCTGACAATCACTTCTGCTCCGAAGATGACCGGGAATTGCGATTTCGAGAGCTGCATCAAGTGCCAATTAGCTCGAAAGACTTTGACTCCAAGTACAACCTCCTGTTCAACTGAGCCACAGCAGCTCATGCAGTCGGACATATGCAGTCCCCTAGAAACAGCCATCGGATCAGGTATATATATGCTGCTTTCTATCGGCGATGCGACGAGGCATATGGATGAGTACCAATTGAAGTACAAGTCGGAAGCCCTACAGAAATTCAATGAACCGAAGGCTCCTAGAGGAAAGGAGTCGGGCAAGCATGTGGAGCGATATCGTACTGACGGAGGCGGTGAGTATACCTGCCAGAAATTCGCGGAATACCTGAAATCAGAAGGGATCTTAAATGAATTGACAATGCTCTACACTCCTCAGTGTAATGGAGTTGTTGAATGGGCGAACCGCACGATCATGGAGCGCGTACGATGCATGCTAGATGATGCTGGACTTTTGAACAAGTACTGGGCATTTGCAGGCGTAGTGGTGGTCTATCTCAAGAGGCGCACTCCGACGCAATCGGTAGTCAGCAAGACTCTCTACGAGGCGTGGCATAGGGGGAAGCCATTGTAGAAGCAACTCCCTATGTTCGGATGCTTGGCTTTCGTCCACATTCCGAAAGAGAAACAAAAGAAGCTGGATTACAGAGCCACTCCCGGCATATTCATTGGGTACAGTATATCGCCTAAGCAGTACTTCATATACGACCCATTGGGCAACACGCTTCACCGCTCCCGAGATGTGGTATTCAGCGAAGGGAGGCGGTACACAGTACTGAATGCTGCAGATGATGCGATCTTCAATGCGCACTTCAACAGAGATGTCATCGAGGAACCCATCCCCACACCCATTGAAAAGCAACCAACCAAACATCAAATGAAGGAGCCATTGGACGACGATTCACTTCTGGATCTTCAGAAGCCAAACCAGTACTCTCAAGAATTGGATTGCCTTGAGAGGTCACTTGGAGAAGCATGGAAGCTGCCGGCCGAAGGTAGTTGCCGGAACCGCCCTGGGAAGGATATACTGGGAGACCCTGCACAATCGGCTCTCGAAGATGAGGAATTTGAGGATATGATTCCCATTCGCGCTGTAGCTGCGATCTCTGACAATCATGAGAAAGGCATCGGCGATCCAAAGACTTACAAAGTCGCAACCTAGTCTCCTCTCGCCGAACAATGGGCAACGGTGATGAATGATCAGTCAGATGCAATTGGTAAGGATCAAGTCTTGGGAGATTTTGTGGAGCTTCCGGAAGGGAGAAAGGCTTTGCCAAGTCACTGGGTATACAAGACGAAGCGCGATGGAGTAGCCAATGTGCAGTGGTTCGAGGCCAGGCTAGTCTGTGGAGGAAATCGCCAAATTGAGGGAGTTGACAACCAGACTACATATGCACCGACTGCTCGCTTGGGCCACTGCAGGCTGCCACTTGCGATCGCCGCCATGTACGATCTCGATATCCATCAAATCGACTAATGCACGGCTTTCCTGGGAGTGGACTTGGAGGAAGAGATCTATACGCAGCCACCACAGGGATACTGTCATTTGCTCCAGAATGGGAGCCAATACAAAGATGCAAGATTAACAAAGACTTTGCGGAAGATGGTACTCTACTTGAGAAAGTCACTTCATGGCCTGAAGCAGTCCCCGCACATTTGGTATGGCACTTATAAGGACTTCGTGATCTCGATGGGATTCGTGGCATCACGTGTTGACGGAGGACTACTCGTGCTCCATGATAAGGATGATCATGGTATAGTCAGTGCCGCAGTCTTGCTGTACGTCGATGATCTCCTCATCATTGCTAACGAGGACTTGATTGGGAAGATCAAGAACAAGATGAAGAAGAGGTTCCGGATGAATAATCTCGGGAGTGTCTCCTTGTATCTCAGCATGAACAATAAACACAATCGGGAGCATCACACAATGAGCATCCATCACCCCAGCAACATTCGGATGATCTTGGCGAAGTTCAGAATAGACGAGTCCAGACCAGTTCCCACGCCAATGGCCATGAAGATTCACCAGAGGAAGCCAGATAAAGAAGCCTGTGATCCGACCATATACCAATCGATGATCGGAAGCCTCATGTACGTGATGACCAGTACTTGGCCCGATATCGTATATGCCATCGGAGCCCTCAGCCGGTACAATTATGGCCCGAGCAATCAGCATATGGTAGCTCTCAACCGTGTGTTTCGGTACCTCAACAGCACAAAGGACTGGAGTCTGTGCCTCAGAGGAGCACTGGAAGGAGAAAGCGTAGTTAGATGTTATGTCGATTCGGACAATGCTGGATGCCCGGATGACTATCAATCGACAAGGGGACAGCTCATCACCTTCAGAGGAGCAGTCGACTAGAGAATGAGAAAACAGAAGTCGACAGCCCAGTCAACAACCGATGCCGAATAGTATGCCTTTGGAGTAAGCTTCATGAGACTCACACAGATCTCGCATCTCTTAAACGAGCTCGGCATCCTGACTATCCCCCACGTGCTCTGCGATTCACAGTCACTGTCACGGCGCCAGCAAGTCCGGCGGTATTTGGGAATAATGGAAGGAGGTTGCGGGGGATGGCGAAGGAATTGTGTTACGGAAAGACAGAGACGTTGGGAGAGGTGGAGGAAGCGGCAAGATGGTGGCGGGATAATTTAGTACAATAAGAAAGTGGACTGAGGTGTTGAGACGTCGGATGATGTGGCGTGGTTGTATTGATCAGGAGATGCGTTGGTGGTGTGTAAGATCATGGGATGGGATTCGGATGGTACATCGGAGCACGACGAATGGTTTGAGGGTGGCAGACGAATTGTATATAAAGAGAGTGTTGTTGGCGTTGGAGGATTTCCTTTTCTTCTCTCTTTACTTGTTCTCTTGTATAGCAAAGCAAGTTACAATGTTGAAACAGCTTCGACTCCTGTCTCGTCTTGATTTCCTCAAAACGAATCTCGAGCCTCTTGTTCTGTTTTCTGATATCACATTAGTGTTACCAATATCACCTACGCCCAACCCCGCCCGTTGCACTAGAACGAGTCTTACAACATCGTACCTGATATTGAATGTGCCTGCATCCCACGACAGGGTGTAAGTATTGTTCCGAACCCTGTTCTGTTTCCAGTTGGGTTTACCTAGCACCAAACCGCCGTTCGATACACGTTTGCAACGAGGGCGTTGACGAGCTTTTTCGACTTACCGGATTTGATATCCATCAGTACCCTCACAGATCCCCATATTCGAATGCAGAAGTACAACAGTAACTGTACATCTTGAACAAACTGGTTTGATGTTGCTGGGATTGCTTGTCTTGTTTTTGAACCTGAACCATTGAACGCTTTCGAGAGGATCGAAGCTATAGTTCCGGCATCTTTCAAGGAAGAACCTCTCGTAGCCTATTTTTGGGAACAGTCAGCTTTGCCCATCCCTTGGAATACTTATTGGACAGACGCAGCCAGGGAAGGCGGCGAACTCAATATTAACGATCCCGTATTTGGACCACATTGGACTCCGTATACAGGAGCACACTCCTGGTTTCCTTGCGATCCCGAACAACCATGTGATTGCGAAGGTCATAATTGCACTGGGGCCCAATCAACAGTCGGATATGCAGCAGCAGCAGCAACAACAGCAAAGTCTCTTGGGATTCCGCTGATTGTGGTAGTACCCCCGACCCCGACCCCATCCGAGCTGGACGCATATCATTGGCACTGGTCAATCTGCTTGATCCGTTGCCAGGTCTGGATCAACGGAACCGTGAGCGGCCCTGGGATTGGTGCAGGATCAGGGCACCATCATGGCACGTATCGACATCGACAAAGACAACATAGGCCACGACCAGTTGAGAGAGGCGTTCATACAAGCACAGGAGGTATTGATGCGGGTAGCACAGTACTCCCAACCAATTCGAGAGGCGCAGATAGTCTGCGACCACCCACAACAGATTATCGACATGCAGCGGCAGATCACAGACCTCCAAACGAAGCAGTTCCTGCCCCCCCAGTGTGACCATACCGAGCTCGAACCACAGATACAGACTCTGAGGAACGAGCCGGACAAAGCCTTGAGGAGACTGGTGGCTCTAGGAACCGACGAGAATCTTCGACAGCAACTGGACGACATGACCCAGGACGCACGGCAATCTGGAGAGAAAGTCCGCAGTTTGAGGACGCAGTTAGCGAACACGTTGATGTTAGCAGCCAGAGCGGCTCCAGCTGGTCCCCAGGATCCGGAAGACAGAGGCCAGAATTTACCCAACTCCCCGGACTTTTCAAGGCCGGATCGAACTCAGTTGAGAGGCTGGATTGCTCAACTCCTGATGGTAATACGACACAAGCCCACCAGCTTTCCCGACGAACAGTTGAAGATGCGCTATGCATTCAAATGCCGAAGGGGAATAGCCTTAGGCCTGATGTTGCCACCCGTCCGGGAGGACGGAACAATCAGGCTGGAAGACCTACCAGCTGTAATACAACTCCTGGAAGCAGCTTTTGGGGACCCTGACAGAGTAGCCACCGCCGAACAAAAGATGCGGGAAACTAAGCAAAAGAACCGTGTGGTCCCTCAATATTATGCTGAGTTCCAAGTTATTTCCGCCGATCTGGATTGCAATCCCTCGGCCCTTTGAAATGTATTGAGGATGGGATTGTCTGAAGAAATGCAAGACTCCTTTACCTACAGCGATATGCCTGAGGAGCTTCCCGCGTCTGTGACGGTTTGCCAGAAGCGGGATAATCAGATTCAGCAAAGACGAGCTGAGAAGGCGGTACAGAATTGAGGGAGCAGGATAGGTTTCGCATCCCCCAGACCTGCTCCGGTTCCGAAGGCCCCCGACACAGCCCCTCCTGGAAGGTTGCCGGCTATACTGGAACCGCACCGATGGATCTCAGCGCAGGCAAGAGGCGGATTTTGGCTGAGGAGAGAGTGCAGAGGTTTGCGGATGGGAGGTGTTGAGACTGTGGTGGGTTTAACCACAGGGCAGCAGAATGTGCGGCAAGAAAAAAAACTCAGACGCTCAAGACGGCTGATGCAGAGGTTGAGGAAGTAGGAACCAAGCAAGGTTCCGAGGAATCTGGAAAAGATTAGGTCAACCCAACTAGGATGGCGCTTTGGTTGACGGAAAAAGTTTTGTTTTAAATGCTTTGAAATGTGTTGGAATTTCGCGATTATCAGTTAGCAAGGTGGAGGTAATGGAAGGATCAATGAAAGGCAAACATTTAGTTATAACCTGTTCATTGACCGTGAATAACCAAGAAATACCTACGCATGCACTGATTGATTGTGGAGCTACTGGCATTGCATTTATGGATCAAGACTTTGCTCGCCATCATCAGATACCCCTTCAAGAGTTGATGGAAAAGACACAAGTTCAGGTTATCGACAGAAGACGTATTGAATCCGGAGATATTACGCATATTGGCAAAGTTGGCATGCAAATACAGAAGCATAAGGAACAGTTACCTATGTTCATTACGAAGCTAGAACATGATCCAATTGTCCTAGGATTACCCTGGTTACGATTACATGATGTGGCGGTACGGTTTGCGTCGATTACCATTACTTTGGGTTGACAATATCTCATCACACACTGTCATGATGCACCGGTAACGATGCAAGGAGTCACGGAGGAACCCTCAGAACCAGTGTATCAAGCTAAGGAAATATTTGAACAAAAGATTCGGCCTTTGAAACCGTTTCGAGGGAATATTGTTAAGTTAAATGTAGCTTCATTCTTCCGGACTGTTAGGAAAGGGAGACTTACGGTGTTTAAAGCCTTGGAATATGACATTAATAAGGCTATTGAGGCAAAAGATCTAAAGGAACGCCCCCTCGAAGAAATTGTTCCAAAACAGTATCATGAATTCCTTCCGTTGTTTAATAATGTGTTCGCAGATAGGTTACCACCTCATTGACCTGGAATTGATCATGAGGTTCGATTAAAGGATGGAGAAACACCAACATGGGGACCATTGTACTCAATGTCAAGAGCTGAGTTGGTCGTTTTGAATGAATGGCTTGAGGAGAATATGTCCAAGAGTTTTATTCGGCAATCATCCTCACCCTTTGCAGCTCCAGTATCGTTCGCTAAGAAACCTGGATGAGGGCTACGATTTTGTATCGATTATCGAGACATTAATAGTAAGACGATAAGAAACCGATATCCACTTCCGCTGATCTAGGAAACGTTGAACTTTTTAGCGAAAGCCCGAATATATACTAAGCCGGATGTAAGAGGAGCATATAATTTACTTCGGGTCAAGGAAGGGGATGAGCATAAGTTAGCTTTCCGGACAAGATATAGGCTGTATGAGCCTACAGTAATGCAGTTTGGCACAACGAATGCAGCAGTGGATTTTCAAGGTTATATTAATAATACCATTAGGGAAGCCTTGGACGATTTTGTTTCAGCATACTTGGATGATATTTTAATAGACAGTGATTCCGAGGAAGAACATGTTGGCCATGTTAAGTGGATTATGCAACGACTGTTGGAGGCGGGATTATACCTGAAGCCAGAGAAATGCGAGTTCCATAAAGAAACAGTGAGGTATTTGGGGTTGATCATATCGACAAAGGGCATTTCAATGGATGAGGATAAGGTGGAAACCATACGGAATTGGAGCGGGGAAAAGAAGACCGAGAATGGACGATTGAATGATGTTTTCGAAGTACAACAGTTTCTTTGATTTCGCAATTATTATTTGCGATTCATTCCTAAGTATTCCGAAAAAGCGGAACCATTGACAAAGCTGACCAAGAAGGATGAGCCATTTGTGTGGGGAGCAGAACAACAATTGGCTTTCGAAACGATGGTAACGGCGTTTACGGCGGCGCCGGCACTTCGACATTTCGATCATGAAAGCGAAGTGATTATCGAGGCGGAAGATTCCGATTACGTTTAGGCAGGAGTATTATCACAATGAGATGATCAAGGAATTCTACACTGTGTGGCGTATTATTCAAAGAAACAATCACCGGCAGAGTGCAATTATGATATATATGATAAAGAGCTAATGGCGATTATCAAGGCACTTGACGAATGGAGACCTGAGTGTGAGGGTGCTGCATATCCCTTACAACTAATAATCGATCATAAGAAGTTGGAATATTTTATCACACAAAAACTTTTGAATCGAAGACAAGCACCATGGTCCAAATTTTTAACATGGTGTGATTATGAGATTGTTTATCCACCAGGAAAATTCAATGGGAATGCAGATGCTTTAATGAGGAGGCCGGGAGACCTCCCTGAGGGAGGGGATGAAAGATTGAAAAATATCGAACGGGTTATTTTGAAACCCCATAATCTTCCGGAACAGTTGAGAATAGAGGCCAATGGGAGCCCTGGACAGGAAGCTTCTTCGGTATCAGATCTTTCTGCCCAAGCATATATGGACAACCCGCTGTGTAATATGATCCTGAAGGCTATAAGACAAGGAGACTGCTTGAAGGAGATTACAGTAGGGGAATGTATGGAACAAGAGGGACAGGTATGGTATAGAGGGAAGCGTTATGTTGCTGAAGGAGATCAGTCACAGTTACGATTGATATAGGCGCACCATGATACCGCATTGGCTGGACACCCAGGACATGCGAAGACATTTGATCTTCTCGATAGACAATATTACTGGACGGAGATGCGAAAGCAGGTAGATCAGTATGTACGAAATTGTCATAGTTGCCAACGCTGTAGGACCTCGAGGCATGCAATGTTTGGATTACTCTGACCTTTGCCAGTACCGGAAAAACCATTGGAAGATATTTCGATCGATTTTGTGGTTGAACTTCCAGAGTGTGAAGGGTTCGCCGCAGTTTGGGTGGTAGTAGATAGGCTTTCGAAAATGCGTCATTTTATTGCCTGACATACAACGACGGATGCCGTAGGATTCGCTAAGTAGTTTCTTCGAGAAGTTGTACGCCTTCATGGCTTGCCCAGAACGATTGTTTCGGATCGAGGACCTCAGTTCGCATCAACCTCTTGCGGTCAAGTGTGCAGCTGGTTAGTAATAGATCGACGAATGTCTACAGTGTTTCATCCACAGACAGATGGTCAGACAGAACGAATGAATGCGGGAATGGAACAGTACCTCTGCATATTCATTAACCATCAACAGGATGATTGGGTGCAGTGGCTACCACTTGCTGAGTTTGCTGCTAATAATGGAGTATCAGAGTCGTCAAATTGTACTCCATTGTTCGCAGTCCAGGGTGCAGATCCACGAATGTCATTTGCCGGGAAGCCACCACAGGAACGAGATCAACTGTGCTTGGAGGCGAATCAAGTTCAAATTTCGATGCAAGAGAGTCAGGAACATCTGAGGGTTGAAATGAGACGGAGTCAAGCGATTCAAGAAGAAGGTGCAAATCAAGGACATGTTCCTGCACCGAATGTACAAGTAGGATCTAAGGTATCGCTGGACGCCCGCAATATACGAACTATCCGGCCTACGCGAAAGTTGTATTGGAAACACTTCGGACCTTTCTGAGTACGAAAACACGTAACCCCGTATGTCTATGAGTTGGAGCTACCTGCGTCAATATGAATTCACTGAGTACAACATGTTTCGCTTTTGGTTCTGGTGGTTGAAGATTCCTTGGAATGACATGTCGTGCTCCCTCCCCCTCCGGTGGAAGTTGATGGCGAAGAGGAGAATCAAGTGTCCAGTGTCGAAGATAGTTGGGTGTATCGGAATCAGTGACAGTATCTGGTTCAGTGGATGGGGTAGGATTCTCCCAGGTGGGAACATGCAAAGTTTGTCGATGGATTACGAGCGGTTGAGGATTTTCATCAACGATATCCCAAGAAGTCTGCACCATTGGAAAATGCTCTCGGAGGACCTCGAGCATAAGGGGGGGATACTGGCACGGTGCCAGGAAGTACGGCGGTATTTGGGAATAATAGAAGGAGGTTGCAGGGGATGGCGAAGGAATTGTGTTACGGAAAGACGGACGTGTTGGGAGATGGGGAGGAAGCGGCAAGACGGTGGCAGGATAATTTAGTACGACAAGAAAGTGGACTGAGGTGTTGAGACGTCAGATGATGTGGTGTGGTTGTATTGATAAGGAGACGCGTGGGTGGTGTGTAAGATCATGGGATGAGATTCGGATGGTATATCGGAGCATGAGGAATGATTCGAGGGTGGCAGAGGAATTGTATATAAAGAGAGTGTTGTTGGCGTTGGAGGATTTCCTTTTCTTTTCTCTTTACTCGGTCTCGTGTATAGCAAAGCAAGTTACGACTTTGAAACAGCTTCAACGCTTGTCTAATCTTGATATCCTCGAAACGAATCTTGAGCCTCTTGTTCTGTTTTCTGATATCACATAAGTGTTACCAATATCACCTACGCCCAACCCGGCCAGTTACAGTCACTGATCGCGAGCATCCAGAACAGAATCTACCGCAGAACAGCAGTTGCACAAATTGCAACCCAGTACCATCTTGCTGCAGATATGGCTAGAGACGCAGAGATCGACTTGAGCTACGTACCAACTGCTGAGATGCTCGCCGACTGCTTCACAAAGCCACTGCTGAAGCCCGCCTGTGGGAAGCAGTATACTGCGATAGGAATGATGGGAATCGGACTTGGGGATTGCCTAGGAAATGGTATCGGGATTGGAACCGGAAACGGCATTGCGAATGCCGTCGGAAAGTGAATTGATTGGGCACATTTGTTTCGAAGAGATCCACGATCTTTGATTGGCTTCTCTTCTTCTTGGTTAACATCTTTTTGTTTCAAACGGACGTGATAGCCATCCTGGCGGAGTATTGAGCTGATTGGAAGTACGGATGTCACTATGCCAAGGACTATGAGGTAACTTGCCTCATTTGTAGTTAGCACCATTTGTCAACGATCGACCTTATGTTGATGTGACATGTCTCCTTTCACGATACAACAGACACCTTTGCATACTCCCGCACACACTCGACTACTCGAGCGCACTCCCCCATACAACATGTAGTTCAAGAGCAACCTCTTGTTTGCACATGTATTTACTGTACTCCAGACTTGGACAAGTGTGGAGGAAGCATGCCAATTGGTAACGAGTACTTCGATAGCTTCAATGATGAAATAGATCGATAGTCACTATTTTGTTGGAAGGAGGAATATTGGTTAGTGCACTGGTATGTCAAGCACAACTTGAATAGAGATGTTATCAATGCGGTTTTCACCGATGCTACGATGATAACCATCAGCAACTTCACTTCATTCCCCACTTTATCCAAAAGGTTCAAGGAAATGTCCTATTCAATGGGCATTGACTTTTGGAAATCTGGCAAAGTGTGTTACAATTGTTTGGCTGATCCAAACAGCCTTCACAATGATGAGTTCACAAAGTTCTTCTACAGCAATCCAGGTGAATGTTTTGAGTTCATCATGCAACATTCCGCTATCAGGGAACATATGTTCTATGCTCAAGTAAAGGCATTGAATGAAGCTGAGGATTGTATCTACTCAGAGGTGAAATCAAATGACTGGTGGTGGAATGAACAGATACTTGAGTTGAATTTGGTTATAGCTACAACGATTTTGATCTCTCCAATAGCTACAGCAGCCACATGGAGCTCTGATTGTCCCTGTATTCGGTACTTCAGACCAGACACATCTTTCACACAGTTTGGATGATAGGAAGGAACATCCAGTATATTTGAGTCTTGGAAACATTCACATCACGATTAGATGACAGCCTTTAAAACTTGCAAGCTTCCTTGAAGCCCTTGTTCCTGTTATTCTGAAACATCACATTTAAGGATGGGGAAAACCAACTCTCATGAAGGAACAGCAAATCCATAAATGGGAGGTTTTACGAAAGGTCTTCCAGCATAGTATTCATCCTCTCGATGCACTTTTCAACACAGAAAAGCTAATGCTTTGTGCAGACAGTCAAATGTGGCAATGTAATCCTGTTATCTGGGCAGGGATGGCTGACTAGTTTGATAACATTCTCTTGGACTCAGTCAAGCAGCCCTATTTCGTGGTGTGCGAAGCAAGGAAATCATCGTTTGGAGCAGGGAATTCACTGTGGTGGCAATTAAGTGACTATAGGCTGTACTTCCAAAAGATGATACTTGCGACTGAGGGAGATCAGACTGAGGGATGGGAAGCAAGGCAATATCCGGAAGATTGAGTAGTTGGAATCACAGATGGGGTCTTTTGGAATATGGAATGCATTTCCCCGACGCAACATCGAAATGTATTTTGGTTCGTGGGAGCTTCCAGCAGTGTCTGAGAGGATGTAGAGTGTAAGCTTAGAAGCGTCAATTCAGGAGAGTATTAGACCATTGGAGGGCATTCCGGCTAGCCTTTGGAGTAACTGGGATCTCTAATGACTGGCACAGGAGTAGCTGGGATCTCTGATAACTGCAATAGAAGTACCAATGGAGTGAGTGTGATGAGTTTAGGAATACATCAGAGTGTGGGGGAGAACGTTGAGTGCACCTGGGATTGTCAGCAAACCAATGCGGAAATCACCAACAAACTCTGGAAGATGCCAGGGATGTACAAGATATTCATGCTGAGGACTGCAGGAATTATCAGAGACTCTCCGGCTGTCCACAAGCAATCGATTTACCTCAATGGCCAATGTGATGCATGGATTATTGTTCATTATCGCTTCTGAATCACAGTAGCTACCATCTTCATCAACCTGCTAATTATTGCCTTGCTACATCAAGGAACCAAAGGAAAAGGCAACTGATTTACACATCAATGCAGGTACACTGAAACAATATCCTGATTAAGCAGTCAATTACTATCAATCAAACATGGTGTGAATATCATCCATTAATGCTCCAAGATGATCATGGCCAACGAAAACAGGATCACACGATTCATCAACAGCGCAAAGAAGCTGGAAGTGATTCTTGTATTTGATGATGATTCGTACCTGGGGAGTGGCTCAAATTGAATTGCAATGTCGTTTAGCACGATTTGTAATATCTACCCAAAGTGTAATGAGAATATTTCATATCTGGGAATTCCAATGGGAGTTTGAAAAGCAATATGAAATATTCAGATGAAAAAGGGGACCAACTACCCAGGACAGAGCTGCGCCAGATGGGAAGTGCTGTGTGGAAAAGAGGAGTGCACAGAAGGTATTGGAGGAGCATGGGATGAAAAAGAAGATTGTCATATCTACGATGCGGAGTGCTAACAGAGATTGAAGAGCACCGAACAGGGGGGGGTCCGGAGTCCAGAATGACATAGAGGAGCATCAATCCAGGCAGAGGAACACTGATGGGGATTGAAGAGTGCTCTCCCAGCAGAGGAGCTCCAGGGAGAATTGAGGAGCTCCCTTCCCAGGCTGAGAAGTGTGCAATGCAATACGAGAGTGCCATTTAAGATAGAGGGGATTAAGGAGTGCTTATCCCAGCGGAGGAGACCCGAAAGAGGAGGCACTCACTGTGGAATGAAATTGAAGAGAGTGAATGTATGCTGAGAAGTGCCAATGGGTA
>Ga0307512_10003958_pt1 | contig 16576 bp, 17 predicted proteins | sample 14_EM_MG_FD_200267 | JGI IMG/M metagenome (GOLD analysis project Ga0307512, IMG submission 200267) | Populus trichocarpa ectomycorrhiza microbial communities from riparian zone in the Pacific Northwest, United States - 14_EM | ecosystem: Host-associated > Plants > Roots > Unclassified | place...
ATCCCGGTCTTCTATGTCTTCAAAGTTCATCATGGTTTTAGAGGAAGAGAAAGGTTGTCGTGTTTAAAGCTGGGTGAGTCTTTGGATCACACTTGTCAACGTGTCTGCTCGTCAGTCGATTAGGTAATCCAACCTTTCCTCCATTCTCTGGTGCTCACGATCTTCGAACACAGGGTGCACGGATGGAAGTAGCAGCCCATGCTCGACGGAAATTCTACAATCTTCTCGCATTGCCAAGACGGAAATATGGGGTTGGGCACGGTAACAACGCGACTAGCCACACCATGCTCGTGGCCTGGCGTTCTTGGGTGACCATGACGCCAAGAGTGTCACAGACATGGTAAACAGTGCCAGTGAAAGACATCGCGCTTTGAATCAAACCGTGGCGGTTGCTGGATGTACTTATTAAGGGGAAGTGAACCCATGTCCTTCGCAAGTGCCCCATCCCAGCTGCCACGCCGGAAATCCATTCGTGACGGCCAGACACATACCACCAGGTATGCGACGCATATCAGACTGTACTATACGCGCTTGACATTCCATCAGTTCTCGCAAGGTGGAGGGCTCCAGAGAAGCACCTTTCCAGAAAAAGAAAGCGAGACGGTAAAGGTCTCGAGAATTAGAGCGCTGTGTGTGAGTGGAATAAATATCCAAATTCCCAACGCAAGGCTGAAGCAAGAGGAAGGGCCGTGCTCGGGGAAGTTTCATAAGAAGTCCCAACAATCGCAGCCAGGGTATACGCTTAATGTTTGGCTTTTGGGACGGTCACCTGATTCTATTGTCGTTTTCGCAGGGTTGTTTACGAGGGCGGATTGCCCACACGACCAAACACGCCTGTGCAAGGGTAGGCCACGCACCGTATTTTGTTTTTTCGATCGTTCAACTGAAGTGACCCTCTCAGTTCGGGATCACCACCTCCACCTCTTCCTACTCCCATCGCTCTCTCCTTCGACGACCTCTCATCCACCTTCAAGTCTGCCAACCCTCCGACAGGCAAACTCACTGAACTAAAGGCGAAGGTTCTACGTTATCTCAAGAGAGTACAGAAAATGCCACTCCTCACGCGTTCAGTATCGGCCACATCATTCACTAGGCCCTACCTCACCCCCCGCACTCCCCTGCCCACCAACCCCAGGGCTCTCGATGACATGACTCCCCTCCCCTCCCTCTTCAATAAGATTATCGAAGCTGCCAACCGCAGCAAGCGATCCACGTCACTTCAACTGGGATCGAAGGTGGACGACCACCCATTTGCGTTGCCGTCTATCCCTGAAGCACTCGAAGAGCCCTCATCTGATCCAGTGGAGGTCTGTGACGTTCGGCATCCCTCGGACACGCCGATTGAAGTCGAAGACGAGCTCGAGCCTGTGACCTACCAACCATCGGCCACCAGCGATTGCATGGACTTTGAAGACACCCCTATCGTCTTCTCCGAGCCAGTCTATCCCAACCCCCCTCCTGTTTCTGTTGTACCACTACCCGCTCCTGCCCCCGTTTCTCCTCTCGTCCGCGAGGAAGTTATCACAAGCCTCTCCCCATCCAACTCGTCCAACACATATCCTGGACCACTCGTCACACCGTAAGCGAATCTCGTGAGCTTTCGTCTGTACAGATACTTACGTTTTCACCCAGACCTCCAACGAACCACGAACCCCTCCTTTTCTCCGAGTTTACCAACTCGGCCACATCCCCCCACCAGACCACACATCTGTATTATAACCCCCCATCCACCAGGTAATTGGTCGTCGACTTCTATTTGCCTGCAGTACTAAGTATAATATTCATAGTACGAACCCCGGTTCCCATTTCTCTTCACAGGAACAGGCTCCGTCCCAGTTACCACAGGTGAACGAGGAGTTCCCACAGATGTAAGGAATCGATCTTTCTTGTATGTATTTCACTGATCTTAATTGCTCTTCGCAGCCAAATTCCCAAACACGATACCGTATACCTCCAAAACCCGACGTTCCCCCCACCCACATACCCCATTGCATCACCCGTGTAAGTCGATTTCTTTTTATTTCAGGTTGAACCACATCGTCTAAACGACTCCTTAGCCTATCCGCGTCCGCACCCGTACAAAACGCCATGCAGCCGACTGTCTTCCCTACTCTCGCCCAGTCCCTCCCCTCCTTCACCGCAGTCCCCGGTCTGAACCCTCAACAGCAGGAACAAAAGTGGTTCCATCCTCATCCTACTCCTGCAGAAACCCACCGTCGTCCCGCGTTCGTACCTCAAGTCCAACCACGACCAGAGTTTGAGAATACCTTAGCGTGGTGGTTCCGTTCCCGTCCAAGTCTCCCCCCCAGCTGGCGCGTTCGAGAAATCGAACGCCAAAGGGAGATGGACCGGATGGCTGAACCTTATATTGCACGTTTACGAGAGGTTTCTCGCCAGAAGAAGGTTGATGCCGATGCTTGTGCTCTCGCTGGACAGCAGAGGAAAGATCAGGCCAAGGAGGAGTCAGGGAATCCTTCGAGATACTTCCTTGAGGAAGACAAAAAGAAGGCACAGAAGGAGCTGAAGGAAATTGAACGCCAACAGCGATCCGAGGAAAAGAGGCAGGCGAGAAAAGGTGCCCGCGAAGAGAGGAGACGCAGGAAGTCTGTCGAGAACGCGTCAGACTCACTGGGGGTTCGAGAAACGGAAGTCCGTCGCAAGAGTCCAAGCAGATCAAAACCTTACAGCATTCCTCATCCCGCAATACGTTCTCCACGTCGTTTGCATGTCATGCCTGGCGGGTTTGATTCTGACGACCTAGCGTCAGATCAGACCGGTCTTACCTCCGATGATCTGTGGAAAGGTCTCATGTCCGCTGTTGGTATGGGATATAGACTCTGGATGCAGAGTCAATCGGTCGTTTCATTACCTGCACGGTCCCAACGCGACTCTGTGCGGTTATCTTTGTAGTTCTTTATTGTTATCACTATTCCGCATCTCAGCAGCACATACATCCGTATACCCCGCAAGGTTGTCTCTCAGTACATCAATTACATATAGCATTTCCGTCTCGTCCTTTGCAATGGAACTAATGCGAATCATACGAATCACGATCAAGTGGCGTAGTACATGTTGACCGATGACCGGAACCTTCGGGACAGTCGTACCAAGTCTGTCAGTTGCCCGGCCAGGGATCTACTGCCGATGGATCGAATCATCGGTGCCGTGGACGGAAACTTTTCCCGTAGAACTCTTTGAACTGAAACCTTTGATCCAGGAGGAAAATTCAAGCGAATCTATCTATCAGGAGATGCATAGGTCGTTGCTACGCTCGCAGATACGCGAATGGTGGAAGTGCCATATTAGCTAAGGTAAACTCGTGTGCTACTGTCGACGGAGTGGCGCCTGGAGAAGCACTCAAGCCGGGGCTACATCGGAAGGGAAGATCAGCCGGACCCGAGAAAGGTTTGCTTCCGTCAGGAAGCAAAGAGAGGTTTCAACAAGACACCACACGTATGCATATACACCGCAGAAACCAAACACAAAAAGGAGACAAAGGGGCGTACGAGATACAACGAAACTTAAAGACACAATGGGTTTCAGAAGGTGGCACAAGAGAAAACATCGCAAGTGTATGTAAGATACCGCGAGAGGAGAGAGGAGGCAATTTGATAACAATAACAACGGCGATGATGAGGATTGGAAGAGCTATGCAATGAGTCGAGTGAAGAAAGCGTGGGATCTGACTTGCGGGTGACGAGGGGACGAGAGTTGCAAAAAGGGAACAAGGGAAATAAACGAAAGCAATAGAAAGCAAGACGTAAATGCTATGCAAGAGAAAGGGACGAAAAGGGACAGAACGAGAACTATGGCCGAGAGCTCGGCCATTGTGGAGGGTGAGCAGCGAGATGCGAAAGCGGTGTTTGTGACTGGTTCGTCCCATTGGATACGGAGAAACCCTGGAATCCGCCGCTGCTCTGGGGCTGATTCTGGAAAGCGGTAGCATCTCTAACTGTTGGTCGTAGGTCGGATCAGTGGAAATGTTTGACATAAACAATTTGGGACACCCACAGACTGTCCAATCAAAGCCACCATCCAGCAGTGATGTGAAAATGCCCTCGACGCCACTTGATCCTGTGGCATACGACTCCCCTTCTGGGTTATACGAGTTTGAAGTTAGACATTGCGCGACGTTCTGAACGATCTTGCGGTAATGTGCAGCAGGGTGGATGATCGAAGGTCCGCAGATCGTGTCAAAAATATCGGCAGCAAGATGTACAAGCCTCATTAACAGTGACAATTGTCTGGGAGGTGTTGTCGGTCGACCATGCCAATCTCTTATGTTTAGATCATCTGTGCAACGCAGTTAGTGATTGGGATGACTAACAAGGGTTAGGAGAGGTGGCTGACCATCGATAGCGCCACGGTCGTACAGCAACGCGAGGAAAACAGCAGCAAAAGCATGGCACGCCCAGTAAGGGTCGATTGCGAACCGCAACATAACCATCGCTGGTGCGTTGATATTGAATTGTCGTGGAGGCGTCGCCCTCATGATGGCATTTGGAGGGAAACCCGTCTCGGCCTCTGCAGACAGATAGAATATCATGTTTGCTGCAGCTTCCAGGCTGGGTGCGAGTGATATTGGGGGCGGACCAGGAGTGCTCAACCAGCGCGTCATTGTAGTCCCAAGATGGATACTGTTGATAGCCATCCTATACCATCGAACGGCCGTGAGGGGCATCTGAGTAGGGTATGCTCCTCGGTCTTGAGATGTCTGTCGTGCCTTCCGATCTTGGGGTTGGCACCACATGGCACCCCACGTGCTGCGGAGATGGAGCGACTGAGCGCTTCAATTTAAGTAAGAGTAGAGAGGCGATTACCTTTCCCACTCGTTGAGCCCATCGTTGCATTGCCTAAGTGTTTTGTCGTCTATACTCCTGAGAGTAAAATCGTTACATGCCTTGGCTGCCTCGTGGAGAATAGCAACAAGCTCTGTCAGACCAGCCAGCCGGATATCACCAGGCTGGGAACAAGGATGGTTGCCGAACGCGCGTGCGACCTTGGCAGCCTCAATAGGGTCCGTTTGGACAGGCAACGCCGCAGTGAGCGTCAAACTTGGAAAGGGGTGAGAAGGAAAGTAACGAGGTTCGAGGGCAAGAACTTACTAGTAATCAACAGAAACAAGGTTCAACCAAACCCTCATTGTCCGCATGTCGGCGTCTGATATGTTGACATCCCGCGACGAGAAAGGCAAAAGAACAGAGCGATCTAGATTCAGGTATGTGGAAAACCTGATGGCGACACCCATTATTGTCCAAGCAGAAGCGTCCGAAAATCTGCTCCGTGGTAACTGCCCAGTAGAAGGTTCCGGAACTTGGAGCGGCATCCATTGTACATATAGAAGCATGGACTGGACCGCTTCCAGGTTGACGTCTGTTGGGGAGGGACGGAGTAAAAGAGCAGATATACAATTATCGAGCAAGGAGACGAGTTCAGAGTACTTGGGGTGGAGCCAACTTTGGGGAGAGGAGATGTTGTCGCTGTGGATCCAAAGTATGATAAGAAGCACATCAACGAAAAAATTGCGGCCGCCTTACTAGTTCCAATATCGGGCTCCAATGCAACAGACAGACATGAAGAGAAGAACACTTGTACTGCGGACGTGCATTGCGTTTCGCTGTGTCCTGGCGCATAAGAACGGGGCGAGAGGGTAGTTATTATCAAAGTATCTGGAAGGCGCCTAAATCAGCCAACGTGTGTTGCAGGTAAGAATCGATCAACGGACATGGTGAAGAGTTTGTTGGCCTCCTCTACGGTTATCACGCCTCTTTTAATGGGGTCAAAAGAAGATATGACGGAAGGAGGTAATTCTTGGCTGGGTTCTGGGGTGCTGTTACCACTCATCGAAGATTGGTTATTTATTGGACCTTCTGGGTGGGAGGCAAGGTTGCGTAGCGTTGCCATAGGTGCCGCCAAGGCGATCGAGTTGACTGTCTTGCGTGGAGGAGATTCGACGCGCGGTGGTGGCTCTTGGACGACGGAAGGAGGGGAGTTGTCATCCTGCCAAGATTGAGGGCTAGATGGTGGAACGAGGGGGGAGTGATTGAGAAGTGTGGGTGATTAGCAGAGGGTCAGGAGCGAGCTTACCTTATATCTACGGACAGGGTTTCCGAGGTGGGCACGTCGTCTTCAAATTTCGGGGTCTTGGCTGGCACGATACCTAGCCTTGTTTCTACGATTTCTAGTCGCCGCTTGGTGTCGGTGAGCCTGAGATACCGGAGTTCGATCGTTAAGCGGGAACGTGGGGGATATTTAGAGGATTTGGACGTACTCCCTCTGTACCTCAACTAGAGAGTGAGGACTAAAGTTGCGATCTCCAGAGTAAGGATGAAAACGCGGGGATTCCGGGACGGCTTCGGTTTCGAAAGAACACTCGCGACCAGCCGATTTACAGCGCTGACAAGGAACAGTGTATGGGCCGTCACATCGCTGTTTTCTGGTCCTGCACTGTAGACATGCGCGGATTGTCCTCCTGATGCGTGCGGGAGGGTCCATCTATGAAGGGAAAGACGGAGGAGAGGGGAGGGGGAGGGAAACGGGAGGAAGAACAAGGGAGGTATTGTTTACCGGAGTGACTATAAAAGTCGAATGGTTCTGTAATCCGTAAAGCGTCCGATCTCCCTTTTCCACAATTTCATTTTCGTTCCGTCTCGTGTTTGCCTTCGAAACCAATCCTCGGTGTTTTTCAATATTCCGTGAATGTCTTCCTCCACGGCACATGGTCTACTCTCGTTTCAGCTGAGCCTCGGAAAATGGAGATGCAGAGGAAGCGAGAAAAAAACTTGAATGCCGTCCAATCATTCCTGGAGCCACGTGCCGGCAGGGCCACTTGATCACTCGTATGTCTCAACACCGGACTCCCATCAAGAGGATCAGCCAGGGGTCTCTGCGCGCCCTATCGCGTTCGGCCAACTACCCAGATGCCCCGCACGGGCTCGGATTCCTGACTCCTGCGTTGGCGGAGTTGACGGAGGAGATGCAGACGTTGCAGTCGCATACTCAAGGGATACGGGACCTAGAAAACTCGCTCACGAGGTTTAACGAGTCGTTCGCCAGCTGGCTTTACGTCCAAAATATGGCTTCGCTAACCCTTGATTGGACACAAGTACGCTTCTTTTAATCGATTCAAAACACGCGCTCAACCCACATCCTCCAGGCCCCCATCCCGGCATCTTTTCTGCTTGCGAAACAACGGGCAGGTGATCCGTTCCCATCCCCTTCATCGTCTCCCCTCTGCTTACCTTTCCTTCCTCAGAACAGGAAGCGCTTGCGGCTCTGGCGGCCGCAGCCACCCGTCCGTCCGATCCATCCCAGAGCGCTGTAACGGAGCAATCAGACCCGGATCCAGACTCGACGTCGATCACCCCATCAGTCCAAGCAGTCAACACGACTGCCAAAGTGGTAAAGAAGGTTGTTAAGAAGAAGCTGACTGCGAAAGAGAAACGGGAACGCGGTGTAACAATACATTTTCTCCCATTTGGCGTATTTCTGGTTCTGACCTGGGAAACAGTTGGAGATCGAGAAGGTGGTCAACTCGCTTCCTCTCGAATTCCGCGGATCCGACCATGTAAGCAAATCCCCCTGCCCTTCTTGGATCGCTTCCATTTCTCATCCGCCACCCAGACGCTGCGCACTCAGATCGAAACGGTAATAGGGGCCCTGATGGACAACCCGGAGAAGGCGTACAAGGGTGAGCGATCGTCTCAACTTGCATTTCTAAACCTGGACGATGGAAATCCACAGCGACCGATCTTGTACGCCTACCAGAACTGAACCAGGCAAGAGTTCACAAGTGCTTCTTAGCTCTGGCAAACCGCAAGATCGTTGTCAAGGACCCTTCTGTATGTTGAGATCTGAAATCTTTTTCTTGCCCATTTCTGATCACCTACGTAGGGACTGTATCGTTGGCAGGGCCTCTGATTCCTCGCTTTCTTACCATCGCCGTTTCACATCATCTACCACCACTCTGGCACAATCCCCGAACTGATTAAGTGCATTAACCGTGGGAAGTTGATCCGTTTCGCAACACCGTCATGTCTCATCTACTCAATACACGATCAACCTTGGTCGCTCCCATCCCTACATTCACCTCGCTTCTTCGCCTCTCTCTTTTTGTCTCTTTCCTCTTCCCAGCCTCACTTGAAGGGATCTTTCGCGTGACGGACCCGATTCCTGGGTTATTGCGCTAGCAAAACGTCAGCGATTGCGGCGCCCCCCATACAATTGCCGTAAACCTTCAATTGAGTTCGTAACCCAATGGTTTGATCGGTGATGAGCAGAATGCATTGAGTCGGGCGGCGTGTAATGCCCTTCGCGTCAGCTAACCACACTTACGGGAATGCGGAGAGAAAGTAGTGCGCGAGGATAAGTTACAGCGGACGAGGATGAGGGTCGAGGGATGTGGTGGTGAGCAATCTACAGCAAGATACGCACACGCGGAGCACTATTCAAGAGCATTAGCGCGTGTCGCCAAGTTGAATAGTAGCCGAGATTAACCACATCAGAGGAAACCACCCGACAAAACCCAACGGTCGATCTTACTCATCCAGGCCTCGCCGTGAGCTCGGGGAAGAGTACGGGAGGGCAACCGCGGTCGTCCAGGTCAAGTTCCACTCCTTGTGATATCACATGTTCTGCGAGGAAATCGACCCTCCTGGCCCCGTTATTTGATCCGTGCAAACTTTTGTAATCACCAAGCCTCGCCCGCATGAACATTTGCGCGCCTTTATATGCCTCACACCATCTGCGACGTGACAACATCGCGAATTCCGGCGCTGAAAGTTTCTCCTGAAGGTATTCGTAAACCCCGCTCAACAGAGATGAGATTTTTCCCAACGATTCGAGATGAATTGTCGGCGGACCGTCGGACGTTCGAACTCGAGAGCATAGTTATGTTGAGTGGGTCGGATGAGGACTGGTTGCTTGCTCTTGTGTAAAGATACTTTTGCTGGCGCTCGGAAAAGACAAATGCGGCGTTTGGGGGTTTCGTGGCGTCATATCATATATAGCGGCCGAGGGCTGACACTGTTCCCGGAAGGACGTGTGGGGAACCAGGACACTGAGCGGGACGACAGGACTAATAATCGTGGCGTCATGATATTGTGCGTAGTGGTAGGTAGAATGTGTCCGGTCTCTGTAGGACGATCGTGGGGGGTGACTCTGATCTGCAGGACATTTACAGTTCGACGTGGATTCTACCAGGATCAGCTGGAGATACGTACTCTTGCAACAGAGTAGCACAGGGTGGTAACACGAAGTACCAGCTGTCCGCCTCGAAACTAGTCCAGCTTGACAAGAACCGATGGGTGCTCATAATTGCAAGAAACGGAGATCTGACCGAGGGATGGGAGAAGTTGGTTGTTCTTACTTTCCCAAGTCTGTCTGTCATTGAGAGCGACAGCTATGCGAACGACTGAGTATTGTGATGCAACAATCCATTCTGCATGGCCCTCGCAGTTGGCACACCACTGAAAAGTAGGTGTTCGGTAGACGCGCGGGTGAATCGCGCCAATAGAAAGTCATGTCCGTTCCGATGTTGATGCATGATGTTGTTTAACGGGAGAAGTGGCTGATGCGCGTTTCACTTTCTATGGCTTACACCAAAGCGCAAATCAAAGGAACGCATGGTCAGAATACATAATTGGACAACCGAGTGATGCGTCGGCGGGTTCACTGCCAGAAGTGGTAGTAGAGGCGGCGCGAGAAGCAGCTGATCAACTTCTCAACCAACTGCGCATTGCATTTAGCTCAACCAGGGAAAGCAGAAGTCAAGGCGGGTCTAGGCAAAGAAGCGGTCACCTCATTGCGCAACCACTGTAACCGAGGGGCTCGAACGGGCCGGTAATTTCGGGTAAGAGACCTTTTTTTCCAGCACACGTACGCGCGTCGCGGGATGTGGAGGGAAGATGAGGGTTGGAGGCGGAAACAACCTGTGACGGTGTGGTACGTCAGCCTCAAACAACGACTACCCCAAAAGGATAAAATTTAAAACATCGGACAATTTTTACCATCAGAAATTGGTCCCGAGCCCAACTGACGTGTGACTGACGGAAGGGGCGAAGGATGGCACACGCGCCATTTAAGTAAAACATCTTTGGAAAATTTTGAGGGTGAGATGTCCGGACCTTCACTTTCCCTGTGAAGGTGTGAAACACACAATGTTCGATATCAGCAAACCTCTCCATGTCGGGTAGCTTTTTGACCTCAATTGGCCGGTGCCAATCCCAGAAACTGAATAGAATTTGGCCTAAGCGATCGGGTAGAAGAGATGGGATGGGTCCCTTTCCCCTGAACTTGTCTAAACGTCACTGGCTTTGGTCGGTTAATGTGATTCCGCTCTTCTAGCTGTGAGAAACCGGACCGACCATCCCTTATACGCTCATCTGTGACACTGAACTGTCTTGTCGCTCATAATGGAAGCTGCGGTTGTTAGACTTCATGCCATACAAGGTTGGGAGTTCCATGTCAGAGGAGCACAACGGCCCGAAACCCGTACTAGCCTAAACCCAACACGGTCAACATCCGATCATTCATCCGCACACGACGACTGACCACTAAGTGAATGCGTAGAACCGGGCACACTCGTTTCATGTGCATAATCTCCCGGGTAACAACTGTCCGCGGGGGTTCCAGAATTACGCTTGAGAGCCAAACGAAGACGCATGGTCTGTAGCGCGTAGTTAGCCGGACACCTTGTGGACACAGGATAGAGTCTGGTGTGGAATGATCGACTTGGGGCTTGGAATGCGGCGGGCGGATCGGGCAATCGGTCCGAGATGATTGATCACAAGGTACCGATTCACAAAGCCCTCCCAAGGCCCGGGAATGCAAAGGATTCATGTATTGTAGTAGCATATCATAACGGCACACAGCGAGTCACATGTGCATATCGTATAGTTTGTATGGTTTAACCGAACGAATGAGAAAAACTCCCACCAAAGAGTCGTCTCATATCCCGATCACTCCATTCAATACACAGTCCAGATCGTGCGACTCGTGGAATGCTCACTGTCCAAGGCAACTTAGTCTGCCACGCGAGTCCTCGTACACCCCAAATCACCCTGTGAGGGGGAAAGACATGGCGTGTAGTATATATTGTCCCAAAACGGAAGCCGGACGGGTATTACCGTTTGTTCCAGATGCGGTTCCATGTTGTACCACCCCCACGGGTGGCACAGATACAGCTCAAGACCACGTGGAGTTTGGCTCGTCTCCGCGACTGCTTTCTGGACGCGGATATATCGCGCTCCTCCCTGAACTTTCGAGCTCTACGGTGCCATCGGACGTGTGTTCGATGTGCGGGAGACGAAGACGAACCGTCGGGGTTTGTGGTGGAAGGATGAAATCCATCCAGTTCCCCGGCGCGGGGTCATTGGAGGATCCCAGCGTATGTGCGTCGACGAGGGCCTTGTGCGCGATGACGGCCATGATGGTGGAGATGGTGACGGTGCAACTGAACGAAAAGTCGGGATAACAACTTTTTGCGTAGATGTGAAACGAGGAGTGCTGACAGTTTTATCCGGCGTCTTCTACCAGGTACCAAATTTACCCTGCGCGGGGGAGATAAATCCGTCAGTGAGAAAAATCCACCCATCCCTTTGTTAATACCGGCCTTTGTTCCAAGAGTCTGGATCTATGAGAATACCAGCACCAGGAACCCACTCATAACTTGACCAACCCTATGATGTTGAAGTCCTTGCTGTCTGACAGCCCGGGGTAAAGAGGCCGTGAGTCGACCATCACCGGCAAACACGAAACACCGGCTTCCACGGAGCTGTGACCGTAACAATATAGGAGTCGTGGTGACACAAACCAGACCTTGTTGCCTTGGACTAACCTCACGCAGAGAAGAACGAACAGCGAACACCAGGGAGGCACAAGTGCCCTGTTTGAGTGACAAAAGAACCAGGCGTGACGATAAGCGAGAGATACGAGGTCCCGACAGCGATGGCGATAACCAAGTACGACACTCCATTCTTTCTAGATTTTCTCACCCTTTATTCACTCCCCTGCACTTCCATAGAAAGATCAAGATCCACCAAACGTGTCGAGTGGAAGAAAAGGCGGTGTGTTCCTCAAACAGTGGAATAGAAACCACCTGACACGAAGACGAGGGATCTGGAGTTGATTATCATGACGGGGAAGACTACCTCCGTGTTATGAGGTTTTTTATATATATAAACGAGGAACAAGTGGTGGGACTTATCTCTGTTTTTTTTTTTTTGCTGCAGGGTCACAAGGATACTCTGATGATCATGTTTGGTGGCAGGTTCCGCGTGTATGCGTGTCAGGGGCAGATTTGGTAATACGTACCTTGTGCGTCATATCATGCTCGAAGCCAGAACCAGCTCATGATAAAGGCTTGTAACTTCTATTGGATATAGTTCAGGTGCGATCATTACCGAACCACGTTTTGCGCACGAACCTACACAAGGAATGGACTTGACTTTTTTCGTACTGAATAACGCGTAACGTCTTGGTCCATCCTTTGTTCCCGTGTCGTGGCACTCCGTGAACCAAAAAAAATCTTTCGACCTGTTTCTCCACGTCTTATTTCGCAGAATTTATCAGGCCGGGGAAGCCGTATCGACCACACCAGCAAACGCTAGAAGCCTGAATTGCGTACTGTACGAACATGACCACTCCGGCCACTAAAACATCCGATAAATTCTGTTTTAGCTGGGGTGGTGACGGATGTCTGCCGGACTGGTCGTGTTACGACAGTGGTTTGTGCAAAGAGAAGTGTATCCGGGTTTCGTCATCTTATGCGTTTGTTGACTGCGACTTCGTGCCGATGAGAAATTCCCACACTACTCCACATACGGACAGGTGTGGGTCTAGTAGGGAATGTTGATGAGCCGCGGTAAAGAAGAAATCTCAAACGAACTGGCTATCGGATTATCTATTCATCGGATATGTGTATTGTAGTAACGTCTCATAGTGGCACAGGTCACGTCAAGAGCGTTGGCGTAGCTCGGGGCGGACCATCTCTCGTGCGGCGCAGAGACCAGGATGCGCAACTAATAAGTGCGCTTATTGAGTGGTACATGGGCGTAGCATCTGACTTGAAAACAACCGGATACAGGTCCAACCCAGGCGGGTTTCCACCCTCGATCATATCGTCCTGGTCGCGACTCGGACCCTCTCTTCTTTCATCCACTTTTGATTGCCTCCCTCGAATCGCAAGTTCCACCTGCGCCTCCATTCAGCACGCCGACCCTCATGCTCGCCCAGCCTATCCTCCCCCAGGCGTTCGAGATGGTACAGAGGTGAGGTCGATCTGTCTCTGAATTCTCCAGCCGATGATGGGAGACCATCGATCACGTATGGGGATGCTGAGCGTAGCTGTTGAACTTGATCCCGTTGGATTGGGATGACACCGGTGCTGCGAGGTTGTTTTAGCGCGTTGTTATTGCATTCGTTCCTTTCCTCGGTGACGGGAAATGGGGGACCAAAGCGGAATAGCCATTTCGTATCTCGCGATGAACCATACTACCCCAACCGACGTTGCTCCGGGTCGGAGGCCCGTTCGTTCGGCCGATCGCACTACCACCACCATTCGGAAGGGGAGATTGGACAATATATGGAGAAGTTGGGGGTGAACGTTTGAACGTCTGACGAAGGAAACCCCGTCGTAATTATGCAACGTTCTCTGAGAGGATGCTGGACCCGTGGACGTCGGAAGGGTGTCTATGAGACATGTTGCCACCACTCTTACGAGTTTGCTCGTCCCGCACGGGAGGGTTCACTGCGGAAACGTTAACCCCGCCTTCCCATCGAGAATAGATGTCACGTACAGACTGCACGGATAGTCTCGTCGAACACTGTCTCGAGACCCTTCTGCGCGAGGGCGGAACACTCCAAGTACTTAACGGCTCCAATATCCTTAGCCATTGCCACGCCTTGTGGGTATTGGATTGGTGCCATGCGCCTAAATGCCAGACACGGAGAAATGATGCATCAGCAACCGGCGAATGACACGTCGGAAGAACCTGTAATCTGTCACCTTTCCCTCAGCTTTTCAATAGTACTCGAGTCTTCGCGAAGATCCAGTTTCGTACCCACGAGCACAATGGGTGTGGAGGGAGCGTGATGCGAGATCTCGGGATACCACTGCGAGGCATCATTCAAATTCGGCAAGTTTCTGTCACGGAAGCGAAGAAAAGCGAACCTTAGTCCGGACGTTCTCGTAGCTCGGAGGACTGACGAGGGAGAAACAAATCAAGAACACGTCGGTCTGGGGGTATGAGAGCGGGCGGAGCCTATCGTAATCCTCTTTTCCGGCGGTATCCAAAAGACCGAGAGAAACAGTCTTTCCGTCGACCACCACATTGGCGGAGTAGTAGTCAGACACTAAGATAACCGAGAGTAAGGGGCATTGATCCATCCTCCGCCCGGATTGATTGGATGCATGCCGGTCGGGATGTATTCGCCCTATTGTTACGGGGTGGGTCGAATGATTGAGTGGCGATAAACTAGAGCGGGGTATACGGGGAACGCGTTCGTGGTATACGAAATCAAGAGACAGCTCTGATTTCGGGTGTCCCAAGGTGAGCTGGCGATTCAAGGGAATAGAGTATGATCGTCCAAGGATATACTCGCCTTTCCAACCGCACCATCACCGACAACAACACCTGTGTGAATAGTAAAACGGCGCGCAAGATGTCGAAGGAGGTCAGAACTGGGTGAAGCCTGAAGGAAGTGTCGGGGGCGAGGATAATGGATGAAGCAACTTGCATTTCATGTCCTATCGAGAGAGCTGTGGAAATCCAAGTCAACGGAAGCCACCAGTAGGTGGCAACACTCGAGACTTACAGTCAAGTTATCTAATCCAAGTTACCAGTCGTGTTGGTGTCAAGCCCACGCCTGGGCGTTTGTCCTGATCTCCTTATAGAACTGAGTCGACTCTATGCCGCAAACAAATTGCGCTGCCCCTTTCCATCCAACCGTTTCAGCACCGTCCTCAATTTATGACTTGTCTGCTTTGCATTCGGGACATCCGAGTCACCCTTGAAACTTGGGGTTGTGCACTTTGACAGACGGGTCAATCCTGGAATGACTCGCGGCCATCATCTTCACGTATAAATGTACTCGTGATACCACCTACGCCACTACACTCGTTACTCGCGTATCCTGTATACCATCTCTTCTCAATGTCTCGTCGACGACGCGTTTCGAAGAAAGTTCACACCACGGAGATGGCTCCCGTGGTGGAGGCATCTCTTCCAGAAATCGCTCAGACGAGCGCAAGTGAGTTTTGGATCATTTCGCCTAGGTTGGCGCGGGCGTTAACACATGAAAATAGTCTTTAAACTTCCAGACGAGACCTTCTTGGAGGTTCTTTCTTACTTCCCGGTGATCAACTTCCGTCATAAGATTTGCAACCTGCGAAATGTATGGGGCGCCAATTTTCTCACGGGTGAATATGCAGAACGGTTTGACGTTCTTCGAGCCATAACCCAAACATGCCGCACCCTTCGTCGAAAGTTCTTGTCTTGGTTGTGGGAGAGGGTGGAAGCCTGTGTCGTGCCTAACCGTTCTGCGTGGTACATCCACGTTGGGAACGCGTTGGCGAGCAGGTGCCATATCTTGCTTAAGAATCCGCCGTTGGCGACTCACGTTCGGTTAGCAAACCTCCATTCCCCTTGTTCTACTCTACCTCATGTGTTATCATCGACAGGGTAATGTCTGTCACTGTCACACGCTACCGGATAGACACGATCCTCCCGGCCTTTGCGAACTGTCTCCAATCCTTGCCGAATCTCCACACCTTGGAACTATGTCACGTTCATCAAGAGATGGCGACGAAGCTCAAGAAGGCGTTCGAAAGAGTAACGATACCCTCTATCCGGACTGCCGTCTTGCCCGCGACCGCCCACCACATCCTGCGGTCGTGTCCAAACGTCGAGGATGTTACTTGTAATGTTGGGGATGGTAGCCAAATACTTGGTACTATCGCGTCCAAGTGTCCCAAGGTGGAGAGAATATCAGGCACGAGCCCTTCACCGGCGGTGCTCAAACGTTAGTTGAATCCCCAACCCCTCACTTAAACCTAGTTACTTACCATCGATCCACCAGGGTTAGCAAAAAGGAATCCCAACATGCGAGAGATGTCTTTCTCCCTCGTACGCCGATCGCGCTCAGTTCTGTAATGGTCCGTGACGGGCTGACTTCCCACCTCTAGTATGGTACCGGGTATCCAGAAATCCCGTCGCTGGAAGTTTTCAAGAGGTTGGCGACCATCGAACTTCAAGTCGATCTCTCTGTGGGCGACAGCCCTCCAGCTCGTCACATCTCCGTCGCGAAAAGGATCCTGAAGGCTAGCGAGTACGGTGGAAGGAAGGTTATCAAGGTGCGAGCCCTTCGCTTCAAAAGAGACAGTCAGCTTGGGGGGTATGAATTTGTGGGAGTGGAGAGCTTGGATATCGTTGTTACTTGAGGCATACCGACTATTTTGCTACGACGGATTTGATATTTATCTCGGACGCTTATGGCTCCCCCTCAAAGTCACTCCCGATTCCCGTTTGGATTTCCCCCATGTTTCATTATCCACGCCTAACCAGTATACCATCGGGTG
>Ga0307512_10003959_pt1 | contig 16572 bp, 18 predicted proteins | sample 14_EM_MG_FD_200267 | JGI IMG/M metagenome (GOLD analysis project Ga0307512, IMG submission 200267) | Populus trichocarpa ectomycorrhiza microbial communities from riparian zone in the Pacific Northwest, United States - 14_EM | ecosystem: Host-associated > Plants > Roots > Unclassified | place...
TGGTACTTGCTCCTCTAAGCGCTCGGCGTGGGTTAGGGTTTGACACGTGTCCAATAACTTGGTGAACCGACGAGTATATATAACTACTACTAAATTAATGTTTAATTACTTGACTTACAAGACCAAAAATCGTTGACGTGCCGTTGACGCATATTGTCATGATGGGGTAACAAAGAAATGTTGCATACTGTTAGCAACTGGTCCAGGTTACCCGCCAGAGGCCCAGGTTTGGACCACAGAAACAGGTCGGTTCGGTTCCAGTCCTGTCCCGAGACCCAACCCGCTGACTTTTGGTTGTCCAAACCCAGACCCATACCCATCAATCCGCGGGTTTTGCCGGATTTGGCTAGACCCGTCAGTTTCTATCTCCGGTTGTGTGTTTTGGGTTTCTCATTGATGGTCACATTCAGATGTAATACTGATAATCGTGCAATATTGACATTGGTACATCTCAGTTTATTTTGGATGTATTGGCTGCCTTAGTGATCAAAATGAACAGACACACACCCCTACCACATCCTGAAAATGAGGGTCAACGAAGCATCAACAATTGATGGTCATGTATCTTGGGTAATCGTGGGGGTAACAGGTTACACACAGTCATAAACATAGTATTGGCCGCCTTCATAGCAAGAAGAGAAAGCAAAACGCTCCCTACCCCATGTTGGAAATGAGCGTCAATGGAGCGTCAACGATTTTTGGTCTTGCATCTTTGGTAATATATGTGGTGCTTGATCACAACCATCCATAAACCAGGAGATGGCAGCCTGTATAAGCAGATATGTACGGGATATTCCTGCCACATCCTCCGGGACAGTAACAACTTATTTCATTTACAGAGCTGCCACCAGGTATTCTTGAGCCTTTTACCGTACAAAAGCAGTCAAAACAATGTATATAGACCATAACGGCCACAGGACACTGTGATTAACCACGATGGAAGGCAAACAATCATTGACACTCCGTTGATGCACATTTTCAAGATGGGGCAGGGAGCGTTTCTCTTTCTCTTTTGCCTATAAAGGCAGCCAATAATTTGTTTATGACTGTTTGCAACCTGTCACACCCCATATTACCCAAGATACACGACCAACAATCCTTGACGCTCCATGGACGCACTTTTTCAAGATGGGGCAGGGAGGGTTTCTCATTCTCTCTTGCCTATAAAGGCAGCCAATAATTCGTTTATGACTGTTTGCAACCTGTCGCACCCTATGTTACCCAAGATACATTACCAACAATCGTTGACGCTCTGTTGACACTGATTTTCAAGATGGGGCAGGGAGGGTATCGCAATCTGTTTTGCCTATAAAGGCAGCCAATGATTCCTGTATGACTGCCAGCAACCTATTGGCGGTGTGATTACCCAGGACGCATAACCAATCATCGTTGACCCTTCATTGACCCTCATTTTCAAGATGAGGTAGGGTGCGTGTCGCTATGATTTCTGCTAATAAATGCAGCCAATACTTCAATTATGTATAACCATGACCAAATCAATTATTAATTACCAGAATTACATCACCTAAAATTGTTGACACTCCGTTGACGCTCATTTTGCCATGGGTGTATCCACATTATGCAATCATTTGGTTTGGCGTAGTCTATCATTTATATTGTTTTGGCAGCCTTTCTAGCGTTTTCATTTACTTTCTTCTTGATCACAATATTGTTCGTTAATAATACATATAAATGTATAATAATAATCTCAAAAATCCCGTGCCTTTCGATCAATGCTCGTCATTACTTGCAGCCTCACCCAATAGGCTGCTCTGGGCTTCAAAATCTATGTCAGCTGCATTACCACACAGCAGATAGTGTACTAACCAGTGGATGTTCCTTCATCAGTCAGCATATCTGGATCAAAATCTGTATCGTGCTGGCTATCCTGGGCAGATCCATCAAGAGTAAAAGATTCAGCTCAGGGAAGTTATGTATGTGAATAGGCATATCTGGCCGGCAAATTGACGATTTGGGAACATTGAGCTCCGGATTTGTTACCTGTTGGGGCAGGTGGCGTTTCAGGCAGAGGTGGCGTTGGCTCTGGAGTCTGCTGTCTGCGTTGGACAGGTGGAGGTGCGCCTGTTCCTTTGCGTCTCCATCGTGTCTGCCAATTCCTTGCAGTGCCATTTTCAGAAGGAAGGCATCCGGCTGTGTGGTTTTGACGAACCATAGCCGGGTGACTTTCTATCGCAGCTTTCCTCTGATCATTGCCAGGGTACTCAACACCCCGCTTCATCTGTTCTCGGACCTCGGTGTGAGGTTTCTTGATCAGGAATTGCGTTTCCTCTATCGGGGTGTGCAAAAACCCTCCTCTGGACATTTTCGCCATATTCAAGGCCAGGCGCATGTCGGACCGTTCCAGATGTACCCAACCTCCTTGCTTTGCCATAGTAGCAGACATGTTGAAAACCTACAAGAAATTGGTTGCTGCTTGTAACAATGAAGTTCGGCAATTACCTCAACCATATACACTTCTGTAGCCTCCTCTAAGGTGATTATTGCCTGTTTTGTCCACTCACGGGGATGCTTATCAGAAAATTCGTCATCGGAAATCCTAGAGCTGACGACATCATGATGTTCGATTTCCTGGACTGTGCAGATGAAAGCCTTGGTTAACCATGGCATTTTCCTGTTACGAGCAGCGATAAATTGGTCGCGTAGCTCACTATGTATGCCTGCTATACGTTATGCAGTTAATTAGCGGCAGTTTTCCACGATATCCATATACTTACATCCAACAGCATGCTGCTTCATATCCTTGCTGCTTCCAGTTTTACGGACGATTTGTAGATGTGCATCCTGCACTAGCAACAAGTAAATCAGTCCGGAAGCCACACACAAACCTCCCAGATACTCCGGTAGACCTCACCAGTGCTCCCAAGTAATTCCAGATGCTCCCAGGCCCCCCTGGAGCTAAGCAAAGTGCTCTCAGACTCTGCAAGAGCATTCTCAGGTGCTCCTGAAATCACCTGCAGTTATGGAGGTGCATTCAGGATACTACGAGATTTGACTTATAGGATAGTCAAATTTTGGAGCAGCTGAAACCTCTACGCAGGTCTGCGGGAAAATTCGAGAGCAGCTTGAGACCTCCGCACACCTCTGCGGGAGACTTAGCGCCGGAATCTCACAGCAGCGGTTCTTAGGGTTCCATAACCACAAGGCATTTTGTGTATCACATCAGCAAAATGTATTTCAGTCTCTGGAAGCCTCCAGGAGTGTCTGAGATGATATGGAGTGCAAACTTAGAAGGGTCAATTTCGGGAGAGTATTAGACCCTAGGAGGGCATTCCAGCCAGCTTTCAGACTAACTGGGATCTCTGATGACTGGTACAGGAGTACCATGGGAGTGATTGCAATAAGTTTGGGAGCACGTCGGAGCGCTGGAGAGAATGTTGGGTGCACCTGGGAGTGTCGCCAAACCAACGTGGAAATCACAAACAAACTCTGAGAGATGCCTGGGATCTTATGGATCATCATTTGGAGGACTGCAGGCGTTATCTGAGACTCTCGGGATGTACATGAGCAATCGATTTCCCTCAACAGCGAATATGATGCATGGATAATTGTTCATTATCACTTCTGAATCATACTAGCTGTCATCTTCTTCAAAATTGTATTGTTTGCGTCGCAACATTAAAGAACCCAAAGAAAAAGGCGACTGATTCAAACACATATGCAGGTACTCCGAAACAATAATCCGACTAAGTGATCGAATGATATCATTCAAACATGGTGTCGATGTCATCCACTACATCTCCCATCCCAGCAGGGCCAACAAAAGCAGGAACACACACTTTATCAACGGCACAAAGAAGCTGGAGGTGCTCCTTGATTTTGCTGATTATTCGTTGCTGGCGAGGGGATGAAATGGATTTCCAATGTCATTTGGCTCAATTTGTGATATCTAACAGAGGTGTAATGAGACGTTACCTAGCTGCGAATCTAAATGGGGGTTTGAAAGGCAATATGATACATTCGGATGAAAAACGGGAGCAACTACCAGGAAAAATGGAGCGCCAGATAGGGAGCGCTGTGTACCAAGAAGGTGTTGGAGAAGCGCGGAATCAAAGATAAGAGAGTCAAATCAAAGCTGAGGAGCACCGAAAGGGGGGGATATGGAGTGCGGAATGAAATGGAGAAGCGCCAATCTAGGCAGAGGTGCATCGATTCGGATTGAGGAGTGCTATCCCAGCAGAGGAGTGCCGAAAACAGGTGGGTAAGGAGTGCGGAATACATTATAGTAGCGCCGGTGGGAATTGAGGAGCTCCCATCCCAAGCTGAGGAGCACAGAGAGGGGGGACAGAGTGCGGAATGGGATAGAGGAGCGCAAGTGGGAATTGAGGAGCTCCCATCCCAGGCTGAGGAGCACAGAGAGGGGGGGATAGAGTGCGGAATGGGATAGAGAAGCGCCAATCCAGATAGAGCGGATTGAGAAGCACCGAAAGAGGAGGAATTGACTGTGGAATGAAATAGAAGAGCTTCAATCTAGGCTGAGGAGCGCCGACGAGGATGAAGGAGCGCCCCAGGGGGGGGGAATATGAAGCGGCCCTCTGATGTGTGATTGATAGTGCAATGGCTTCCAGAGAAGAATTCATCGCAGGGGATGGGCCAAATGTACCTCGATATTCATCTTGAGAAAACATAACTGTGGCCTTCGTCCCACTGGCATATTCAGACAGTGCACAATGAATAGCTGTGGCTGCCAGCGCTGAAGTCTGCGGAGCAAGAGGTTGAAAATACTGGGATGTTGTAGGCTGGGGCCCCAAGCTATTGGCGGTGAAGAAAAATTGATGGTATATTAGATCAAGCACTTCCATTCGGGTGAACGATGATTTCATATCATCGACAACCTTGGAGAGGTAAGCATCACCAAACAGGAGCTCCTTGACCTTGGTCCAAAGCTCAGTCTCAGTGCCCAAACCCAACTTGGAACCACGGACAACAGTTCTTTGTGCCCCATCTGCCAACCGTCCTCGAATGGTACTACATCAGCAAAATGTAATTATGTCACTGGGAGCCTCTGGAAGTGTCTGAGAGTTGCCGGACCAGAATCCTGGGGTGGTCAAATCCCAGAGTTGACTGGACCGACGCAGTGGTCTTCAGGTGCACCTGGGAGGACCTGGGAGTGCCGGCGACAAGACTGGGAGCACCGACGACAAGCCTGGGAGCACCTGGGAGCGCCGATGACAAGCCTGCGACCACCAGCGACTAGCCTGGGAGCACCTCAAATCACGGTAGAGCAGTCTGGGAGAAACAACATCTTCTTTAGGAACACTGCTGGTGCACCTGGAAATCATACCTACTACTTATCATTCAACAATTTTTAAAACTCATGTATTCAGTTTGTATTCTTATCGATGTATCTATATAGCTACCCATCTACACACGGTATATGTGGACTGGCTGCAGGCGGTGATTGAGAGCAATTTGAGGTGCGCCTGAAGATGACGATCGAGTGAACTCAGAGATACACATGGAGGCCATGATCGAGCGAGTTTGGAGAAGCACAGGGAGGCCGTGATCAAGTAAACTCAGAGATGCACTTCGAGGCGGTAATCGAGTGAGGTTGGAGATGCACTTGGAGGCCGGGATCAAGCGAGTTTCGAGATGCACTTGGAGGCCGGGATCGAGCGAGTTTGGAGATGCATTTGGAGGCCGAGATCGAGTAACTCAGAGATGCACTTGGAGGCCGAGATCAAGTAGAACTCAGAGTTGCACTTGGAGGCTGTGATCGACCGAGTTTGGAGATGCATTTGGAGGCCGCAATCATGTCACTCAGATATGCACTTGGAGGCCGTGATCGAGGGAGTTTGGAGATCCACTTGGAGGCCATGATCAGGCGAGATTGGAGAAGTACTTGGAGGCGGTCGATAGGAGGCGCGCCGGATGCTGAGACTCCATCCATCAGTTAGTTAACTCGCAACCGTGTGAATGTGATGAGGTGACTTTACCTTTGAGCTCTCATGGAGTGCTGGCTGGTGGCGGTCGATCTTGTAGGGAGACACACCGGAAGCTGAAGCTACATTCATTGGTCAACTCGTAATCGTGAGAATGAAGGGAAGACAGACAATCTTGGGTGGATGCTGTACTCAGTGTATGCTGTACTCGGTGTATACTGTACTCATTGTCAACTCATGATCATGGCATGGAGAGATAGAGAGGGATGACTTAACTTTGTGTTCTGCAATGATGGTAGAGAAAGAGAGATGGGGGATGAAGATGGAAACGAGATGGAAGATACGAGCAGATATGGGAAGTCAGGGGTACGACTTGCCCCATTGAGTTCAAAAGACCTCCTATCGGTGTTTTTACCCGCCGGATTGGGAGTAGTACCTGGCGTATCAGGAATGGTAAATTGACTGGCACACAAAATTCTCTTAAGTTCCAGTTTCTCATGATGATTTCCCCCAGCTCCTCTCATCTCTCTCTTTCTCTACCATCACCTAAGAACACGGAGTTAAGTCATCCCTATCTATCTCTCCATGCAATGATCATCAGCTAATGCTGAGTACAGCATACACCGAGGACTGCATACACCAAGTACTGCATTATCCCAAGGTCGACTGTCTCCCGCTCCCAGCCAGCTCTCATCTCGGCGGACCTTATTGTACTCAACTCTCTACATTCCCACAATTACGAGTAAACCAATGAATAGAGTGTCAGCTGCTGTCACACCTCCCTCTGGATCTACCGCCTCCATATCGACTACCTCCAAGTACTCCTCCAATCTCGATCGATCATGGTCTCCAAGTGCATATCCAAACTCGCTCTATCCCGGCCTCCAAGTGCATCTCTGAGTTACTTGATCTCGGCCTCTAAATCTCTCTCCAAACTCGCTTGATCATCGCCTCCAAGTGCATCTCTGAGTTCAACTTGATCTGGGCCTCCAAGTGCATCTCCAAACTTGCTCAATCACAGCCTCCAAGTGCATCTCTGAGTTCAACTTGATCTCAGCCTCCAAGGGCATCTCTGAGTTACATGATCTCGGCCCCCATATGCATCTCGAAACTCGCTCGATCACTGCCTCCAAGTGCATCTCTGAGTTACACGATCTCGGCCTCCAAGTGCATCTCCAAACTTGCTCTATCACGGCCTCCAAGTGCATCTCTGAGTTACTCGATCTCGGCCTCCAAGTGCATCTCCAAACTTGCTCGATTATGGCCTCCAAGTGCATCTCTGAGTTCACTTGATCACTGCCTCCCAGTGCTGCTCCAAACTTGCTCGATCACGGCCTCCAGGTGCATCTCTCAGTTCAACTTCATCTCGGCCTCCAAGTGCATCTCCAAACTCACTCAATCACGGCCTCCAAGTGCATCTCTGAGTTACTCGATCCCGGCCTCCCAAATGCATCTCCAAACCCACTCGATCACGGCATCCAAGTGCAACCCTGAGTTTAACTCGATCTCGGCCTCCAAGTGCATCTCCAAACTCACTCGATCTCGGCCTCTGAGTACATCTCCTAGTTCACACGATCACGGCCTCCAAGTGCATCTGTAAGTTCTCTCAATCAGTGTCTCCAGATGCCCTTGCAATTACGCTCCAGTACAGTCTGCAGCCAGATTGGCCGCATGTATATATATAGAGAGATTTAGATAGATAATACATGCCATATTATGATGTAGCGAATCTTGTGACTCTAACAAAGACGAATCTGATACACGAAATGCCTTGTGGTTATGGATCCCTAAGAACTTCAACTGGTGTGAGAATACGGCACTAAGTCTCCCGCAGAGCAGCACAGAGGTCTCAAGCTGCTCCCGAAGTCCCAGCTGCTCCAAAATTTGACTATCCTATAAGTCAAATCCCGTAGCATCTTGAATGCCCCTCCATAACTGCAGGTGCTTTCAGAAGCACCTGAAAATGCTCTTGCAGAGTCTGAGAGCACTTAACTTACCTCCTGGGGGGCCTGGGAGCATCTGGAATTACTTGGTAGCACCGGTGAGGTCTACCGGAGTGTCTTGGAGGTTTGTGTGTGGCCTCCAGACCGATTTACATTTTGCTGATGTAGTATTCAGTATTAACTATGTATATTTTCAGGGTAGTCAATATCCGTAAGTCTGATGGAGGAGCAGTAAACTGAATTCACGACTTACAGCTTCTCGTGGTTGCGGATCTGTTTTGAGAGATGGTCCACTGGGCAATTGACTCACTGATGGTATACCTACAGGAGCACCTGCTAATGTCCGCTGACGATCCTGGGCTTCAATGGCTAGTTTCCAAGCTTTTTCAACCATCGAGTACTTGTCATTGGATATCATTGGCCATGGATTCGTTGTCAATACGATTGCCTCCATGAATCTTTTTGCTACCTCAAAAGTAGCCTTTTGGTGTTGGGGAACGTTCTGATCACTACTGGCCTTGGGTTGTGGAGCATTCTGGTCCCCACTAGACTTGTTGGGTATCACCAGTGCCTGGTCAGATGGTGCACGGTCAGACTCCACTAATTCATTGAGGAGGGTTGACTGTTAGCGTTTGGGCAGTGGTGGCGCCATTGTCGCAGGTGGATTTCGGGAATTTGAAAGCAGAGGGCGTGCAATGAGAGTATCGGCACAGCTCCATGTCTTTGGCAGTGGAACCCTTGCAGTTCGTAATGACTTGTCCCGGCACGCCTGGCCTAGATAAAGGACCTCCTGTTGATGATCCAAATCATCTTGTTCAATGTCAGATGAAAAGGTGGACTCTCCAGTGTCCTCATTTTCGTCATCACTTATCTCCTGATCGCTATCTTTAACCTGATTCATCAATGAAATCGGGGATATTAGTCATCCGTAATACGATGCACAAAGGCAGATAGTTGAAAGGCAAACATTTGATGGGCAATGAAGATTGGCTGCTTTCTTGAATGTGAGTGCTCTCTCTAGGTGTGCTTCTTGATTCTTCTGTGAATAGTGATTTCTCACCTGGCTGGGCGTAGGTTCCATTTGCTGTAATGAAGATAGAAAGTTGGGGCATGAAGAAGAGAGTGTATAAGCAGTAAATATAAGATTAAGTGCAATAGAATAACAGGAAAAATGGAGCAAGAATTTGCTCATAGCCGAGGAGGATGCAATTCTAGGTGCGCCTTCAAAGGGTTCTGGAGAGATGACTTCAATGGTTAATATTTTTATCAAGGACGGCAGTACAGAGTTGCAATTTCGGATGTTGTCAGGTGCGCCGGAATAGATGGATTGCTACAGCCGAATGCCAGCAACTCCTAACAACACTCTGTAAGGATGCAAGAATTGGAGGTTGGCTAAAGCCAACACACATAGACAATAAAACTCGCGACATTAACCAGCCCTTGGCGCTAGCCACAACTTTAGCACCGAGAACCTGGATGAAAACATGAGCCCCTGCATATGACTCCTCTAAACGTAGTCATTATGCGTGAAAGTTCGAGCATTCGAGGTGACCACATGGCATAGAATTGGTGCAGCATTGAGAATCTGCAGAACTTGATAGATTTGGGACCTTGTGAGTGATGGCTGAGTTGCAAGGGTTCATACCTGAGTTTGATATTGATCTAGGAGAAATATGAATCTCCGTATGTGGTATCTCTGTATGTGGTATATCCGCTGGAAGGACACACGTATTGTCACGATATTCCATTGTATTAGGATGCTACAGCTAAGTTTGCAGTCCATAAGGCAATATCCTAAGCATAACTTCCCTTTCATGCGTTCATCTGGGCCGTGTCTGCAGAATATCCTTCACCACAATGTTGCAGTTAATGGAGGAAGGAGAGAATTTGTTACTCCAATGAAAGATACAGACGTCGAGAAAGAATGATAAGGTACAATGAATGATTCAGGGGTAATCTTATGGTTTCAAGCACTCGTCAATGCCAAGACTGGTAACAAATGGGGCATAAATACTCACCCACATTCTGATTTTGCGTCTTAATATCTAGCAAATCACACACCCTTAAATCACACATTCATTATGAATCTCACAACAACAATGTTGACTTAAAATCAATGTTGGGGTTGAAAGCTATATACTACAATGGTCTGAATGTGTAGTGAGACATCAATCTCACGGTGGGCAGAGGAATGATGATTGCATGCATGCGGTTCCTGGGAATTGAAGTGCACCGAAGTTTACATGGTTATGCTTGGATTGAATGGCTGAGGATTGCAGGCTCACCTTACTCTGACAGTTAATTGCACTCTTCGTAGCTGTCTTTTCAGAACTCGAGCTTTCAAGATTTCCTCTCTTCGAACTGTTCTTGATGGAATTCAGTTCACATAATCCATTTTTGGATACGAGTTATGGCGGCCCAAACATACATTTAGTCAGAATACAGTTAAGTCTTGATTCTAAGCTTTGAGAACTTAGGCCTTTTGCGTAAGTGAGGTACATGGGTGAGCGGGAAGTTGCCGGCAATCTTGCAGAGTCCGATGAGCACAATCAGTCTTTGGAGTTTCTTGCTCTTGAGATGCAGCTCTTTTGACAGAGCCCGAACTTGCAGAAGTTATTTTAGGATTTGGAAGCATTGGTCCAAACATACTACTTAGTCAATATCAAGTTATGTGGGGTTACTAATTGGCCAGGTCTGTGCGTTTATGGTTTAGTTGTGCAGAGGCAACCTTCCTCCAACAGACAGTTGACACGGAGATGACGGTTCAAGGCATGTTGACGGCGGCCTTCACATACCGATCAAGCATAGACTCATATATTAGCTGATGCGAAGCGGGATGAGCCGCCTGCACCTGAAGGTGAAGTGTATTGATAGATCTGTGTGCACTGCGTCCACTGATTCAAAGTCAACGAAAACATGATGAGAATGAAGCAAACTGCAATATAAAGTGCACTATGGACTGGGGTACATGCGCATTGGTGGCTTATTTGTCGCTCTTGAGGTGTGCCTGGGCTGGAATGATACATCCATATTGAGTTGTAGCTTGTCAGAGTTGGCTTCATACAAATCCAAGAACCTCATTCTGGACTGGATTGCAGATCTCAGTTGTGCCAGAACTTTAATCATGGGCCAGGAAATACCCGGGAGTGAAAGCTGCAGCTTAGCCATGAATATCTGAGCTGTGTCTCAGTCTCCAACACTCTGGGATGGGGATCTGAGGTGTGCCCGAACGTCAATGAAATGCCAGCAAAAGCTGCGACTTTGCTACGAATAAGTGAGCCCGTGTCTCATATTCTAACACAAGTACCCAATATCGCCTAGACTGACGTTATAGCCAAATGGGATAGGCAAATATGCAGTGCCCGATCTGTCATAATGATATGCCCAGGACTGTCCTGTGCACCGGAACTTCGATCATCGGCCAGCAAAACCAGCGGCTTTGCCACGAATGAGTGATCCTGTGTCTCATATTCTGACACAAGTACCCAATATCGCCTAGACTGAATTTATTGCCACAGGTATTGGCAAATATGAAGTGATCAATCGGTCATATGGATATGTAATCGAGCCTGTCTGGTGCACCTGAACTTCAGTCAAAAGCCAGCAAAAGCTGCGGCTTCGCCACAAACATGCGAGCCATGTCTCAGCATCCGACACTCTGTGACGCGGATCAGAGGTGTGCCAGAACTTCAGTGATATGCCAGCAAAAGCTGTGGCTTTGCCACAAATATGTGAGCCAGTGTCTCAGATTCTCACACAAGTACTCAATATCGCCTAGTCTGTTTGAATTGCCCAATGGGATTGGTGAATATGCTGTGATAGATCTGTACAATGATATGCCCAGGATTCTCCAGTGCACCAGAACTTGGACCATAGGCCAGCAACAGCCGAGGCTTTGCCACGAATATCCTGACACAGGGACTCAATATCGCCTGGACTGTCTTGATGCCAAATGCCATAGGGAAATATGCAGGGATCGATCAGTCATAACAATATGTGGCCAAGACTATCCGGTGCACCTGAACTTCAATCATATGGCAACAAAAGCTGGGAGTTTGCCACAAATGAGCGAGCCGTGTCTCATACTCCGTCATAAGTACTGAATATACCCTAGACTCTCTCATTGCCAAATGGGATTGGCAGATATGTAATATGCCGAAGAGACTCCGGTGCACCTGAAAGTGGTTGAATTATTCTTTTTCATGCCTTTTCATTCGAAATGCGTACGTGGCTTCAGGCTTCCGGTTCATCTCAAATTTGCAAATGAGGAATGATTTGAAGCCCTTTGCTGCATCATTCTCAAAATTCGACTCATACCATTTATCATGGGATAGGTCAGCCACGGAAACTTGTCATGTAGCATATCAATTGACTTCATCTCATATTGCACATTGATAATAATCAAGAATGCCAATGAAATCCCATTCTGGCCATATCTGATTTAAGACACAACAATTCTAACATCAGAACTTTGATTCACTTTGAAATTGCAGAGAGAAAGGATTGATTTATGCAGTATAGTGTGCCTTACAAACGACGTTTTTGACTATTTGTATCAGTTAAGAAGATTATGTTGCTTGAATGTCTAAATAGGCATACCTTGATGAAAGTGTCCTAACACTCTAAGATGGATGGTTCATCAGACTTCAACGTGTCTCCATTCTCTGTAAGCCACTTGGTATGGTTCTCCGAAACTCCAGAATCCGGTAAATCATCGATGTCGTGATCTTTTGTCAACTCATCAAGCCGTGCAGGACTCTCATTTGGGCCACTCCAGAGAGTGGGTGGAGATCACTTGCGTGGTTATCTTAGCCACCAGGACCCGTATTCAGTAACCATGTATGTGGAACTCTGTTTCGCCCCAGCCTGACAACTGGTGCAAATGCCTGCCGCTGCTCATTCAATACCCAGATCTTCTGAGTTATCACTGCATGGTTGGCTGCAGTAAGATTTAGGGCTGTCCTGCCCACTTCGGGTGTCGTTATGAATACAGAGGGATTTCGTGAATCCTGGAATTTGAGCTGCATTTGTGTGCATTCATCACTGCCCATTTCTGCATACATGTGGAATTTATCCACATGATCCGCAAAATACTTGGTTAGCCACCACTTCAAATGACGAACTTGACCAGGAAGAGGAAAAAATTGCACCACCTTTTGTGGAGGGGGTGCACGGCAAAGTGCATTTTCATTTCACTGGTTGGGAAGGAGCATCTCTCTTGATGAGTCGTCTTCGTCAGGTTTGGGATACTCCCCAGGTTCGTTGACAAACATTGGCAGAAATGTCTCTCTCAGCCATCAGAAAATTGGAGTATCCACCCAAGTATTGAGTGGCCATTCATCGTACCATTGTCCAGAAATGTCGCTGCAATCCTCCGTGTCTCCCAACACTAATGAAAAGCATGCTAGCCGCCATCTATGAACCCTCCATGCTCCAGAAGTACCCCGTGAAGTGTACCTCTCCACCATGGTTTTCAGACTTGCTTGCTCTTCCTCAGTCCACTCGAGATCCATGAGGTGTGCATCCTTCTTTGGAATCCAGACGGGTGGTTTTCCATTGGCAAGTTTCAATTCCGACCACCGCCTTATCGTCCAACGCTTTGCAATCTGTATCATCCGGTGCGCCGCATCCTGTTGAGCTTCATCTTCTTCAGTCCAGATAGCATGCATCAAACTCTTCACTGCGGAATACAATGCCTCTGCACCATACTTTTCCATCACAGTATCATCCTCTGGATCTTCAGGCGCACCTGAAAACAGCCACATCGTCTGATAACACCAGTCATAGAGTGAATGGAATCCCTGTGTTGCTGTGACTTGAAGTTTGAATCCAATTCTCGCATTCATCGCAATTTGCCAGCCCACACTGTTTTTAGTCTTGTACCGATGGGACTCATCAAATATCCCAAAACTCCATGAACAGTATGAGAGTTGGCCGTCGCTTGATGGTTTCGCTGTGGATGTTAAGGTATCATATGAAACAAGGTTGATATTCCATCGGTTTTCTGGATCGTCAATACTGGTGTTCAGATCCTCGTGGGGGTGATTCACATTTTCCGCGTGCAACAAGTTTATGAGTTGGAATTCGGTTCCATATGTAATCTCGTTGATGACACTCTTGAACGTCTCTGCCGCTCCGCACATTGTGACCACCAAGATTCGTTCCAGGGCTGATGTAAGCGCTGGATGCCCCTGCGGTGGAGTGGTCTGTATCTGCGAAAGGCGGCGGGGCACTGAATTCTGTCTCCACAATGGATACCACTCCTGTTCTTCACCGATTATCCCCAGAAAGTCGTTCTGTGCCATATTCACCCACTCATCAAGGGTATTCCCCTACAAGATAGACAGCGGCAACCCCATTACAACTTTCTCAGTGAGCAGTTTACAAATCATTGCTGCTGCCACCGAGGTGAAAGTCTTGCCAAGACCCATTTCATCCGCCACCAGTGCTCCTGGCATATCAGCATCCCAAACCCACCTCCTCACAATGAAGCATATGGCCCGAACCTGGTGCGCCAGAAACTTTGTTCCAGGAAGGCCTGGAATTGAATCCTTGTGGCCTGGAACATGGTCATCTGTTGATTGGCGAATCGGATGGGCGTTGAGCAGCCTGACTGCCTCATCAAGACACTCATGTTCAAATTCGTTGTTGATTGGATTGAGAACAGTATTCAATACTGAACTCGTATTTTCTGGATCGAGGACCTCCTCACCATCCTCCACTTGCTCCTGAACCTCCCTTGCCCCTTTGTCTGTGTTCTTTTCATCCTCAATGATCTCTGTCTGTTGCTCCGATGTAAGCTGGGCAGATGGGCTCATATTCCGGTGCTCCTGAAATTCATCCCAATGTTAGGTATTTCACAGACAAGCAACCATTTGAACGAATCTCTATGGATGGAATGCAATCAATTCAATTCTTCAATCGGAACTTACATTAATAAGTGTATCATTCTCTTGCCCACCATCCTCCTCTCCCTCCACTCTTCCTCCCGCTTCAGAACCTTCCAATGTCTATGTATAATGATTAGCAGTTCTGCGTGTCTAGCTTTAACACAGCTAGCGGTAGTGTTAGAAACGGGTCTGGACCGTCACTTTGGGTCATGGTACGGGTCGGAACCGAACCGAAGCCAGATTGGTGGTCCGGGTCATCAATAAACTGGAACCGTCAATTCGGGTATGGTTCCATCGACATCTCCCTACCCGTCTGAATTGGGCGGGTTCTCAGTGGGTTGTACAGCGGGTCCATCTGTAAATTCATATTACATGCTTGCCTTTGCTATTCGATTATAGTATTCAATCAAAATCGATCATTTGACATCCAGTAATCACATTTTGCATGTTTTGCTTGTTGCGAGATCGACAATATTTCAATTCATGTTTTTCTTTTAATGATTTGTATTTTTGACCAGGGAGGAGGTCAATAGTTCAATTATGAGCTCAAATATCCATTCGATGCCTTGATTACCCGATCTGCATCACCAGCAATTGATGACCCTCAGTTGATGCTGAGTTGACAGATATTGTCAGAATGGTGCCGTGACCGTGTCACTTGCTCTTTTGCACATAGTGGGTGGCAATACATTGGTTATGGATAGCAGCGAGCAAATCACTTACCAATTACCTTATTTACAAGACCAAACATTGTGGAGGCTCCATTGATGCTTGAGGTGTAGCGGCATTGACACGGACCATATTGCCTATACAGGCTGCCAATACTTCGATTATGGGTAAATGCCATAGCACAGCCCTTGGATTATACCAGATGCAACACACAAAATCGTTGACGCTCTGTTGACGCTCATTTTCAGACAGGTGCTGTGACCATGTCACGATCGCATTTGCACAGAACGGCTGCCAATACCTTCATTATGGACCTATGCCGTAGCAGAGCCCCTGGAATATACATGATGCAACACCCAAAAGCGTTGACACTCTGTTGACACTCAGTTGACACTGTGTTGATGCTCTGTTGACTCTCTGTTGATGCTGTGTTGACGCTCTGTTGACGCTCATTTTGAGGTGTAACGGTATTGACACACACGATATTGCCTATAAAGGCTGCCAATACTTCGATTATGGATAAATGCCATTACACAGCCCTTGGATTATACAAGATGCAACACACAAAATCGTTGACGCTCTGTTGATGCTGATTTTCAGACAGGTGCTGTCACCATGTCACGATCGCATTTGCACAGAATGGCTGCCAATACATTGATTATGGACATATGCCGTAGCAGAGCCCTTGGAATATACATGATGCAACACCCAAAAGCATTGACACTCTGTTGACACTCGGTTGACACTGTGTTGATGCTCTGTTGACGCTCTCTTGATGCTGTGTTGACGCTCTGTTGACGCTCATTTCGAGGTGTAACGGTATCGACAAACACGATAATGCCTATAAAGGCTACCAATACTTCGATTATGCATAAATGCCGTAGCACAGCCCTTGGATTATACAAGATGCAACATACGAAATCGTTGACACTCTGTTGACGCTCATTTTCAGACAGGTGTTGTAACCATGTCACGATCTCATTTGCGCAGAATGGCTGCCAATACATTGATTATGGGTCTATGCCGTAGCAGAGCTCTTGGATTATACATGATGCAACACCCAAAAGCATTGACACTCTGTTGACACTCGGTTGACACTGTGTTGATGCTCTGTTGACGCTCTCTTGATGCTGTGTTGACGCTCTGTTGACGCTCATTTCGAGGTGTAAC
>Ga0307512_10003960_pt1 | contig 16570 bp, 14 predicted proteins | sample 14_EM_MG_FD_200267 | JGI IMG/M metagenome (GOLD analysis project Ga0307512, IMG submission 200267) | Populus trichocarpa ectomycorrhiza microbial communities from riparian zone in the Pacific Northwest, United States - 14_EM | ecosystem: Host-associated > Plants > Roots > Unclassified | place...
ACACTGACATTCAACATGTCATAGTTTTTGTGTCCATGATGCTACATTGCAAAGGTAAGTCAACAAAATACTATAAAAAGATCTCAATATAAAAAAATCTAAGTCCTTGTATAGTACCTACCTTCTTTAACCCCTATAAAAGATGATTATTAGAAGATGTGTATAGATATCAAGCCATTAATAGGATCGTTATTAAGTACCATATCTTAATTTATAGGTTGGATGACATGTTGAATATGATAACAGAAACTCAATTTTTCACCAATATTGATTTAAAGAGTGGATACTGTCAGATGAGGATTCGTCTTGGAATAATTTAAAAACTGTATTTAAAATTAAGAATGAGTTTATATAAGTGGTTTATCATGCCTTTTAACCTACTTTTGTGAGAGTGATGATACAAGTGCTTAGGTTTTTTAGGGGAAAATCTTTAATGGTATATTTTGATGACAACCTTATTTAAAAACTAAGACAAAAACTTGGATTATCTTATTCAAGTCTACAAAATCCTAAGAAAGGAAAGTTTATTTATGAACATAAAAAGGTATTCCTTCACTAACCAAGTGATTTTATTAGGGTTTATAGTATTTTATGAGAAAATCTCTACTAATCCCCAGAAAGTTTAGGACATTACAAATAGGTGCGAGCCTAATAATATTCATGAAGTCTATAGCTTTCATGTGCTTGCTACTTTCTATTACTGCTTCATTAAAGGATTAGTATTATCATGGATTGTTTGAAGTATGGTGAATTTAGATAAAGTAAGATATCAAGTAAGGCATTTGAAGAAGTCAATAAAAGGATGATGAAGGGTTTAATGATATGATACCTTGACTTTAACTAAGGTGTTTGGAGTATAGCGTGATGCATCAGGTATTAGGATAGACAACGTACTTTGTTAGAAAGGTCTTTCTACAACTTATTTTAGTAAAAAAATTTAATGAGGTCAAACAAAAGTTTTTAACCTATGATAAGGAGTTTTATGTGATAGTTCAGGCTTTGTGCTACTAGTATCGTTATTTATCACCATAAGAGTTTGTTCCTTACTTAGACTATGAGGTCCTTTGTTATCTCAATTCTCAAAAGAAGCTCAACCATAAGTAAGGTTGTTGGGTTGAATATTTATAAGCATATTCATTTGTCTTGAGACACAAGTCTGGAGTTGAGAACAAAATAATGGATGCTTCAAGTCACACAGTTACATTGTTATCTATGATGAGTGTTCAAGGTATTAAGTTTGAGAAACTTAAAGAGTATGGATCATGTTCAGAGTTTGGTAGGTATACATAGCTTTGAAAAATGGACATCTCCCTGTTATAAATGACTATTACCTCCAAGAAGGGCATTTGTTTTGGAATAACAAGCTTTGTATTCCATAAACATCATTGCATGATTTCTTGATTTAAGAGATTCATATGGGACATCTTTTAGGATATTTTAGGAGAAAAAACTATAGAAGAGATGAAATGACAATTTTTTTGGTCTAATTTAAAGAGAGACAATCAAATTAGTTAATTAATCTCAAACATGTCAACTAGGCAAGTATAGAGAACAAAATATTAGCCATTACACCCCTCTTCATGTACTAATTATACTTGGCAAAATATAAGTATGAATTTTATGTTTGGGCTTCCACGTATCTAAAGAAGCATGATTCTATATTTATAGTGTTGACCATGTTTACAAGATTGTCCACTTCATTCTTTGTATCAAGACCACAAATGTCTCTAGAGTTGCTAAACTCTATTTTGATGAGATTTTTAAGTTGTGTGACCTCTCTAAAACCATAGTCTCGAATAGAGACGTGTGGTTTATGAGTTATTTTTAGAAGACTCTTTGGCATATGGTTAGTACCAAGTTAAAATCTTCTAGTGCCTACCACTCCTAAATAGATGACCAAACTGAGGTACTAAATCGAAGCTTAGAAAACCTTTTAAAATGTTTAGTGCGTGACCATAATATAAATTGAGACTTGGTTCTTCCCACAATCTAATTTGCCTACAATAGCTAATATACCGATTTTCACGGGTCCATTTAAAGTTGTCTATGACTCTATGGTTATAAAACTAGAAAGATCTTTTTCCAATGTCTCTTTACCCTTAGAGTGTTTGAGTTAGTTGAGTCATTTGCATTCAAAGTTTGAGATTTATATATTAAGATCATTAAATGGATTCAAGCAAGTAAAGCATAATATAAACTTCAAGCTACTTGACATAGACGCCACAATGAATTTAATGTTGAAGATTATATCATGATACAAGTTAGACCTAAATGATATCCTTTTATAGTCATACAAGAATTATAGGCATGTAATGTTGGACCATTCAAAGTGTTATAAAGAGTTGGATCAAATACTTATGTTATCGACCAACCACCTAACTTTGGTAATCTACTTTTAATATCAAGGATCCAGTTGTATATAAGAGGCATCAACCTATCCTATATGACCCTTATAAGACTCCACCTAGTTCCATTCTTGATTACTCTCTTAAGACCCTACTTTATTTCCCTTGTCATTGACACAAAAAACAATTGATGCTATTTTGGATGAACAAGTTGTTTTTACTAGGAATTGTGAGGTTCAACAATTCTTTGTTCATTGGGCAGGATGACCTAATTCAAACTGCACTTGGATCATTAGAGTTACATTACAACAAATTGATCCTAATATTTAGAAGTATTATGGGAGCTGCCTGGAACAACACTCGATGGGGTTGAGTTACTCCAACCCTAGGAGAGTTGTTGGGACCCTAGACTCGTGCCATAAATTATACGTATATGGATATAAACAATAGAAAATAGGCTAACCCATTACTTTATCCAAATCTACTTAATAAAATTTTATTTAGTTTTATTATTAGGCTTATGTTTTTGCTATTTTGGATATCTTATTAATGAATTATAAGTATAATTATTAGGGTTTTATTGGGATTATTTATATATAAACAATTTTTTGGTTGAATTAATAAAAAACTTGCAAACAAGTTTCCCCCCTCACCTTTCTATTTTTTCTTTCTAGATTCTTCTATATCTTATTTCTTTTTTTTCCCTTCTTTCTTCTCCTTAATTTTTTACTATTCCGCATAAAAAACCGATAATTTTACTAAACCTACATTCTTTTTTTCTCCAAAAATAGTTTTAAGATATGAGTATCATAGAAATATATTTTTAATCTTAACAATGCATGCTTGATGCAGCATGTGGCATTTCACAAAAGAGAGAACAAACACAATGAAAATGCCCTGGCTACCCTTGATCTAAAATATGATTGACATTGTTCACAATATTTTTTTGCTATGCAAGGTATTTTAGCTACTATCAAGATTAATTTTACATCAGTAAAGCAAAAGGAATGGTTGATATTGTAAATATGATACTGAAGATAATGCAGAATTTCAAGGCTTAAATGCTTTTAATTCATTTTTAATTCAGAGCATATAAGAACTCATGATATATGCCTCTTCAAATCCATAAAATGCAATAGGTATTCTTATTGCATAGAAGTTAATGGCGACATCTTTCCCTTATTTAGGCATGTATGATATGCTATGTGTGGTAAGATACAACCATCATTTATGGAGTTTTTATTAAGAGTTCATGTAACATCCCCCGTACCAAAACCAATGCATCAACCATAAAAAAAACATAGTAAATTTTTTTTTCTATTGAACTCATACACAGTTTATTGAAATTTCTACCGAAATTTCAGCAGAGTTTTTCCTATACCAGGAGATCCCAAGTTATCGACAAATCATTTGTACACATCCTGTATTCATTGTTCATACACAACCCAACCATTCCATGTCTCAAACTGTAAACTTTAAGATAAAATTCACACAATTATCAAGTTATAAAAATAAAAAGAATCCTAGGATTTAAGAGGTAACCATTAATTAACCATCGTAATTGTATTCATACGTTAGCATAATAAAGCTTTTAAATTTCAATTTACTACTTACAGTTTTAACAAAAATAAAACTACATAATTTTATACATACAATTTAAAAGTATTGTTATATACAACCCAAAAGAAATTGACTATTAACTTAAGTGACTATAGAGAGGGAACACCCAAGCATCAATTAAGGGTTACACTGCTGAGATGAACATGCATAATAATTTGCATAAACATAATTAAATTAATTAAGATGATCTAGTATATTTTTCATTACACTAACAATTTGCTTTTTAATTCATTTATCATCAATTTCTATAGTTTTCAACCTGTCAGCACACCAATCTTATCCAATAATAACTAATTCTATTGATCGCCCTTTCGCATGGTACCAGTTCCAATCCAGGACACTGGTCCAACCATCAGCTCATTCACAGGGCACCAGTTCCAAACCAGGACATTGGTCCATTCATCATTCATACACTACATATAAATACAAAAATTTAAACTACATCTTATTAGGGACTATGTTAAAGAATTACACAAGATTTTAAATTAGAAATCTAAGTGTCAGACACCTACCTGAAAACTGTGCTCTGCGAGTCATCCCCTGCTCCCGTCTATTTTCCACAATTTCACCTGTATCAATAGTTACACTAATTTAAATTTCAAGTCTTAACCTTACATACACACATATACATACTACCTTTATAATTCAATATTTTGTAATAAAAAACAATTCCAAACAGAAGTTACCAATTTACAAGTTTTAGGTGGCTCAACATAACGGATTGTCCAACTGTTACTGTCTAGAAATTGAATTATTACTGTCTGACCTCTCCTTAGATTTTTAACTATATCTGAAGTTATATAACTCAATTTCAAGAGAGATTGGTTTCGTTGGAAAGTTAAGACACGAGGCTACAAGTTCTATGTAGAAGGAGAACCCAGTTCTGCCCCCAAGACAGTCACAATTGCTCATCAACGAATATTGGACTGTTATTGTCTAGAAATTGAACTGTTACTGTCCGATGTCTCCTCAGATTTTTAACTAAATCTAGAGTTATAGAACTTCATTTCAAGTGAGATTGGTCTCGTTGGAAAGCTAAGACACGAGGCTACAAGTTCTATGTAGGAAGGACAACCCAGTTCTGCCCCCAAGACAGTCACAATTGCTCATCAACGAACATTGGACTGTTAATGTCCAATTGTTATTGTCTATAAATTGAACTGTTACTGTCCGACGTCTCCTCAAATTTTTAACTATATCTAGAGTTATAGAACTCTGTTTCAAGCGAGATTAGTCTCGTTGGAAAGCTAAGACACGAGGCTACAAGTTTTATGTAGGAAGGAGAACCCAGTTCGGGCTCCAAGACAGTCAAAATGCTCATCAACGAACATTAAATTGTTATTGTCCAACTGTTACTATCTAAACACTGTTTATTATTTTGAGTATAACTAGATCTATAAAGCTTGGTTTTATTTGTGGTTTGTTTGTTTGGAACACTACAACATGAGTCTACAACTTTCATGAAGAAAAGTATCTCAAATTTTGTCATCTTAGGGTCCAAATCTTAGTAGAGAAGTTGAGAGACAACATGTCCAGTTTTGATTTCTAAGTTCAACAAGTATAAATTTGTTTCCCAAGCATTTTTTTTCCATCATTTCCATCCACCTATCATTATTTAACAAACTTCTTAAACCTATACTAAGGTATTCTAAAATCTCAATTATTCAAGAAAAACACGAACAGATTCAAGTGACTTAATAAGAGAGCTTGTTACCTTTTATTACAAAATAATGAGTCAAGAGATTGAGAACAACCCCTTTTTCTCTTTTCTTTCCTTCCTTCTTCTAACCCTTCCCTTCCCACTAGTAAATTTTTCTAAGTTTTCTTCCTAAATCTTGCTTAAAGTACTCTCAGTTCACTTACTCATTTTCTTTTGGATTCAAATGATGAATTTACAAGGTTTCCTCTTAATTTTTCTTTTCTCCTCTTTCTTCCTCTCCTTGGCCAGCCATTATTCTACGGATTTCTAGAGATTTCTTGTTATTTATATTTATATTTATATTCTTTCCTTATTGCATCTTGCCCCCTATATTTACTTCTATTTTCATATTGACCCCACAATTCCTTTTATCAATCCATTGATCCCCAGTACTTCTCTTTCTCTTTACTAACTCCTTACTCCTTTATTATTGTTTTCAATTTCACCCCTCTCATTAAATAACTTCTCTTTCAATCCAATTAATTTGTTCAATTTAATCATTTCTCCACATCCTTTGTATTTTATTTTATTTTACTATATCAAGATAAGATTATTATATTCAAGGGTTTACAGTTCACGACCATCGATGAATAGTCTTTTATTTAGTATTAACATTTATGTATAGATATGTACAAGATAACAATTAGTTTGAAGGAAAGGCATTGAGAAGAATATGTTGTCCTTGTTCTAGCTCTAAAGTTCTCGTGAGCCTTATTTTAACAAGATGATACGATCCAAGCAAGGTCAGATTTAGATTTTGGTGTAAAATCTTTCATTGTCAAGTTTTACACTATCAATTATAACTTTCAATTAAACCATTAGATCGGGCTGAAAGTTTTACATGAGTTTCTGGATATTTTTTTATATATTGGGTTAAAATGTCAGGTAAATCAGGGTTGGTAAGGGATTATTTCAAAGGGTCGAAGTTACTGAATGAATCAGGTCAAATCTGTTTCTCTGGATCTTCGTTTACTGCTTGGAATATATCTGGAGCCATATAAGAAATTTTGCTAAGATTCCAATTGTTTTGGAAAGTAGACATTCATACATTTTCAGTGATATATGGTAATCCTACTAATTCATACGGACAAGGAAAAACTACGTGTTTGAAATCAGAACTAAAATCTGTCAAGAATGTGCAAAAATTAGAGAAACATTATTTCCTTATGTATTATGGATTCTAGTCTATACAAGGATTTCTTAATCCTTTTGAAAGCATGCGTGACAGTTATTAGCTTACTTATCCTAGATTCCCTGTCAAACAATGAGACATTTATGACAACAATTAATATTCATAGTTTGCAAGGATTCCATATCCATTATATAATGTATGTGGTAGCAATGGGGCTTGTGATTCTTTTATTGTTCTTTTTCTTATTTTACAAGATTTTCTTATTCAAAATGAAGTTTATGAGAGATTATTTAAAGGAGATATTTTAACCACTTTTCTTCCTTTTTTTATAATAGTTGGAAAAGGGAAGAAACTTCAACATTTAAGACAACATCTTTCTTCTACAAGTTTCATATTCGTATACAAGGGATCCAATGCAAAGAGATACAATTTTAGAGCTGTTTTGATAACTTGTATTAATTTGAATATTTCTTAAGGTTTATTTATTATTTTAATTACTATTTGGGATAATTATATTTCAATTTTAGAGCTTTTTTTGTTGGGTTTGTTTTGGCTCAAAATCAATGTTTACGCTTGTTTTAGGCATTAAGTTTGTACTTAGCTGAGTTTTAGTTAAGGCCCATTGATTTGCAGCTTAATATGGGATCATTAGGGTTATTATCTTATGACTATATTATGTTTTGTTTTGCTACAAGTTTAAATAGCTTTTAGACATTAATGAAATTCAGTTATACTTGAACAAATTTTTTTTTGTTGAGACAAAGAGTAAATCCAACTTATCAATATATAACTAACCTTGTGGCGTTATTCACAATCATCAAATACTTTTTCTTACAAGTTAACTTTAGATCAATATTCAACCAACCTGATTATTCTGTTTTTCAACCAACCTGATTCGGTTTTTCTAAAGAAGTTATCATCTTCGTTGTGAATTGCATCATATCATCAAAAGGTTTGTGTCATAAGAAATGCACAGACCAATAAAGTTATGGTGGGATGGCTGCTAAAATGGAATCTCTAAGGTGAGACTGACCATGTAAGATTTTGAATAGCAGTCCCAAATTCAAGTTGGTTATTTTTCACCTCCGGAATATAGACGATTAAACAATTCGCAATCATGTTCCTTGCACGTTGTTGGCAGTGTAAATATGTATATTTGAGTGGTCGCTATGCATGGATTGATATGGAAATTTGGCCATCAAAATTTCATACAAGCAGTGGAAACATCTGAGATGAGTAAAGCTAACGTGATTTGATCTTCTCTTATAACATGTAATTAAGATCTCGTTAGCCAACCTGATGGATTGGACGAGAAAGGGCAGCAGCAGTGCCAGTGATATTTCTACAAAGCACAAGAATATCCAGATTTGATGGTAGTATTATTATACAAAATCCAACTCCAACTCCAACTAAAACATTTGATTTGACCTCAAAGCCGCCAAAACATCCGAATTACAGTTTTGGAACTTATGAAACAATTTTCTCCTACAGATTTTTTGGAGGGCATAGCTGCTTCTCATCAGGTCACTTGATAATGTCGTCTACCAGACATTCACTTTTCCCACGCGGTGCCACCAAACAACCTTTCTCTGCGTTGCATATTTACATATAAAACAACGTACCTTCTGCAAGAAAATCTACAATTTTGACAACAATCTACAGAGATATATCCATCACCTATCCTGGTGCTTCTTCTCTTTTAAACGTTTTGATTTCGCTACATAGCGGGCTGTATAACCTACTGTCGTTGGTCGCAATGACCTTTGCCGTACCATATTACAGTACTCAGGGTCCTCCGTTTGCCCATCATTTCTTAACCAGTGTATCATCTGATGATACAAGGGAAAGAAACGCATTTGTATGGCCGAGTAAATAAAATATGGGATGAGTGAGGATAACAACACCAGGAGTGTGATGAGCCAGTAAGACGGGGCTGGTGCACAGGCTTCGACGAAAACTTTATAGGCAGTTGTTGATAGGTATGGATCCATTGCTCCATATACCATGAGGAAAATGTACCAGAATACAATTCCACCCCAGATGAAGAGATGCTGTATATAAGTGAAATAGTTGATAGATAGTGCCATCTGGCAGTTAACCACCCACACAACGCATGTATACATGGTGGCACCAAGGATCTCCAAGCCAACAACTTCTCCACCTTTGCGAAAGGCTTGATGCTCCATTGCACGGATGCAGAAGAAGAAGATTAAGACAGCACTCGATACACCATTAAATGCCCAGCCAAAGATTCGGATCCAGCTAAACAAGACATTTTGTACACCTTCTTGGTACAGTAGAGGGAACTGTGATACAGAAAGAACAAAGCATCACCACAAACGATTTACTGTTAGATTTCTGAGAGATAAACCTCCATAACTAATTTTTCTAGATTTAAGCCATTACGCATCACATGTTAGACAAGAAAATGCATCGAAACATTAAACCTACCTTGAGGCAAAATCGGGCAGATACATCCTGGTCAAACACTCCAAGTGCAATCACAGGAAGTGATGTGAAGAAGACGTTATAAAGAGATAGAAACCAATCATTATAAGCTGGTTGGCCTGAGAATGATGCATATGCCTCGTAGAAGAAGAGAGTGAACCCAAATGCAATGTTCTTGTAAAAGAAGTAGCATATCTGCGGAACAGCAAGAGAATTATGTCAACCATCTCAATTTCATTCGCTGATAAATCACTGTTAATTTTCAAGAAACAGCATATGAATTTAAACAGAAGAAGCATGTGATTTTCTTCTCGAGGCTTTTCCAAAATTTTAACCAGCTTGGCAGATATATAGCAATAGTCTTGAGCATTGTCAAGCATGAGAAAACAATTTCCACAGTTCAAGGTAAATTAAAGGAAGAGGCTTCAAAAAAAGCTTGTGATATGATAAAGTAAGACTAAATAGTACCATTGATGAGATCCTTCTGTAGCACCAATGTCCATGAACAAGTAGCAAGCGCTCCAAAAATCGGAATTGTGCAATTGCAATATCGCTTGACATGACTGCCTGAGATTTTGGGAAGTCAACAAAAAGGAGAATTGAGAATCCATTCCGGGAAAGTGACCAGCAAACTCGATGCACTGATGAAGCTTTTGCTTAGAAGTTAGAACTTACCTGCATTCCTTCAACCCCACTGATACCAACACCAATATCTGCTTCTTGAAGCATCCCAACATCATTTGCCCCATCACCAATTGCTAATGTTGTTTTACCTGTCTTACTTTTAACCAGTCTTGTAACCTGCATTTATTAATATGACACCAGTTAGTTTAATTTTTTAGTGAAGTTGCTTCAGATAAGTCAATGTCCAAATTCATTTCTCTCTCTCTCTCACCCACTCTTTAAATAATGCTACAATTATTCAAAGAACCAAATTATTTTCGTGAAGGCTAGCTCTAGGACTTTTTTTTTTCCCTGACATACCATAAGGCTTCTTCTTTCACCATCTTTGCTGAATAATTAAAGAGAAGAAATTTAAAAGAAAACACAAATACTTGTATGCTTAACAATTCCTGTGGGCTTCTATGGGAAAGGACCTCTTTTCAATCACCAGTATTGGATAAATATGAGGAAAAATTAATTATAATAAACAATCGAGGGCTAATCATTTACTTTTTGGCCAATGAAGGAAATGAAATTATGTATACAGAGAATTGGTAGCAAGTAATTTTGATTAATAGCAGGTCTGGCCAAAACTTTTATACGAAAATGTGACACCAGTAGAGCACTTCTGATAGAAGAAAGTTCTATGCACCACTTACATACTACGTCCTTTCTGTTATAGAGAATGAAGAACATAGGTTGAAAGAACATAATAACTTACAAGAGCTTTCTGTTTAGGAGATGATCGGCAGCAAATGACAGATGCACATCCAATAGCAAGCTCCAGAAACAGGTTCTTGACATCATCTTCGATAGCATAAGTGAGTGATTTGCCATCAATTATCAAAGCCAGTGCCTCAGAAGTTTCACTTGATGCAGTAAGCAGCGCCTTCCCTTCATTCATCTGATGGACGACGCTTGCCTTGAGAGCCTGCATAGTTGGCAAGGTCCAATGAACTTTTTTATTGCAAAATAAGAGTTATTCTGACCAGAAATGAAATCTCTGTCATACTATTTCTTTTAGAACACATCCTGTAGACAAATTATATTGATGTCATCACAGCAACTGCGAAACTGCTTTACTGGCACGATAGAAACAAGCTAATCCAATCTTCTCCACATGATAATTATAGCTCTATAAAATTCTCTTATTAATATCATATCATTATTCTTAATTCATTTTAGCTAACAAAATGAGAAGGATATTTCTCAGCTTGGAAGTGAGGGGATCATACATTCATGCATATGAATTAATAGATAAGAGGGAGATCTCGGAGAAATCACATTTGGAACTTTCTCCTGCAAACTGTTAGACCAAGATGACGTGAGGATATATGTGCTTTTCAAGGTTTTGGACATGTTCAGTTAGACTAAGGGGAAATTTATATTGACCAGCAGCTAGAGTTGGACCAGATGTAGCTAAAGGAAAAAAAGGAAATGAAATAACTTAGATGTAGACATTGGATGAGTGGTGGGAAGACTACTATACCAGTAAAAACTAGAAACGATAAACAGTCTCAGTGTCTGGAGAGAGCTTTTTTGAAATTACTAGACTGGAAAAGTCAAAAAAAAAAATATTTTGTATTTTGCATAGAGGAGATCAAGAATTCTGGAACATCTATGTGATGGAAATTGTTAATACAGTAAGGGATTTCCTAAAACTCTTTAGAATGTACTCCATTCACATTCAAGTAGTCCACATAGAAAAGATACTAGTGGGTCATCCTCTCTAAGACTTGGTCCCTTATTGTGGTTCTGCTGTTCGCATCTGAGATTGCAGCACTAGCTGCGAAGAGTTAGGATGATTTCCTCTTCCTACCGTTATCAAATATATATCACTACATTGCTTCTATGCATCATTAACTGAACTTTCTATTGATCTAAAGAGTCACTGAAAGAGAACAGCAGATGAAATCAGAAATTACCGTAACACCAGCAGCTTTGTCCTCCATTTTCTCTAGAGCTTTGTTTTCTGGAGTATCTGAACTGATTATTATTTGCTTCATCCCTTGTCTGAGTAAACTACAGGCAAAGCTGCAAGATTCAACATCAATTATGATGTATTAGTATACAGGATTAAACATCTATTAGACAGAAAATGACGTCCACTCAAACATACCCAATATTGATGGCTGTCTCCATCTTATCTCCTGTTAAAACCCATATTTTTATTCCCGCTTGTGCAAGCTTGTCAATACACTCAGGAACCTGTTCAGAAAAAGAACATTCAATTTCAAACACTTCGGCTAATTTTTAAAGTAACTAAATATACATAACCATTTTTAGTTCAGAATAGAACAAAACAATTTCTTTAGGATTCAAAAGAGAAATAATACTGATGAACGTTTATTAGTTTAGATGAAGAATAGAGCTCTTTGAATGATGACACTCCAAACAAGTTGCTATGGAATAGCAAGCCAAATGATTTCTTAGCAACTATACTAAAAATCAACATTCCTAGAATTTTTTTAGACCCACCCCATTCTGAAGTTTGTCCTCAACAGCTGTAGCACCAAGAAGAATCAAATCCCTCTCAATCTTTTCAGCTACTTCTTCAATCATATCCTCACGATCTGCACTTAATGAGTTTTTTGCCTCAGTAAATTCATGATTGAACTCATCATATTCTTCCTCATCAAGTTCACGATATGCAAGAACCAAAGTCCTCAAGCCAGCATCAGCATACTCGCCAATGTGCTCCCTGGTGGGCTCTTCAAACTCTCTTCCATCCCTTGCAAGTCTTTCAAACATGACACTGTTTACAAAAGAATGCACATAAAGATATTAATGAAAGTAAATAACTAAAAAAAATTGAAATCATGAAGTAGCATAAAATTAACCGCACAGTATTACAACTATATTTATTTAAATATGATAAATAGAGGTTCCATCATGGGCTTCCAGTAATTACTACGGGAAAGGCATTCCATTTTCTGGGGAGAGATGTGATATATCTAGTTGTCTTTTTCAGAAACAGCAGTTCACAACCTATGCAATTTATTCACGAAAAATCAGAAATTAATTCATATTTCCTGCAAGTTTTTCTGCTCAAGAAATATGTACAGTAAGCAAAACAAGCATAGCAAGAAACACTTCTGTGAGCGATTCCCTGTATGCATGCATGGATTGAAGTCACCACTCCTTGTCTTCAAAATCAAGTCCATAAGATCACTGAATTATTCCCAGTATTCTAGAAACTTGAAATGTTATTTCAAAATACCGACCTGTCAGCCCCTTTACAAAGTAGAAGCAGCTTTCCCTTCTCATTCCTCACAATAACAGACATCCTCTTTCTAGAGCTATTGAACTCGATGATGTTTAAAAGTTGATAGGATCTGCAGAAAATGGGAATTCAATTAAGCTACCATCAGGAGGGGAAAGTAAGAAAAGAAAATTAAATTACCATCCTCCCACTAAAAGCTGAAAGAGTTTCTAAATGAACAGAAAGTTTAGAACACAAATGTTAAAGAGCTAAGAAGAAACAAAAAAGGTTTTTCTATGAACAATAGAATGTATGAGCTGTTTAATCTTATGTTTCGACTTTTGAGGCAAGTGACAGAAAATATACAACAACAAATATTTGTGCTAAGGCCAATCAATCACAGTAACTATATGTTCTCAAAGAATACCTAACGAAAAGAAACTGACCTTTCAACTTTTGTGCCAGAGACCAGATCCAACTCATGCAGTAAGATGCTTGTTTGTGTTCTTTCATAGAATTTAAAGCCAAGCTCCCTTGCTGCAATGACAAATGCTGCCTCATCTGGTGATTCAGCTTCATATGATATTCTTCCAGTTTCTTCATCAATTTCAGGTATTGCAGTATGGCAGATAGCGAGTAATCTTAAGAACTTTTGGACTACATCTGCATGAGGTTCATTTACCCAATGACCATTTGTGATCCTTTCATCTACAAAATTGAATCCTTTTACGGATGGCTTTCCTTCAGCCACTCCCTCCACAATGTCTTCTTCCTCTGTCTCCTCTTGAGGCAAAGGTGACCCCTTTCTTCTAGCCATATCCTTCTCAACTTCTGTTACTCCACGACCATATGATGTGCCAGCCACAGAACACTTGATAAATTCCATCGAGTTGCAAGTCAATGTTCCTGTTTTATCAGAAAGTATAGTGTCAACTTGGCCAAGTTCTTCATTCAAATTTGAGGTGCGTGCCCGTGCTGGCTTATCAGTTTCCTCATGATACATATGCAGATCTCGGTTGATGAAAATGCTCTGAAGAACTTTGACAATTTCGATTGATACATACAAGGAAATGGGAATCAAATAACCATACAGCATAAGAGCTGTAAAAAAATGCAAAATTGCTGCAGCTGGTGCTCTATGTGGGTCATAATAAATTGTCGTCTTATCAGGTCTGAGATACCATCTTTTCATCCTTCCATCCTCAAGGTCTTCCTTCGTTGAAATTCCAAAGAAAATTGACCCAATAAACGAAATTAAAACCAAAAGGAAGAATAAGAGGTAGATAACCTTATCCATCCTCTTCTCAATTTTGCTTCTCTTAGATGGGGGTGCTGTTGAATTTTGCATAACCTTTGTATCATGACCTGTGAAGATAACCACTCCGTAAATGTAATCAGTATTTCGCAGCTTTGAGTCCCTAAGTAGAAGTTGCTGAGGCATAAGAGCATGCTGGTCCTCTCCCAGATCCAAACTGCCTATAAAAGAATACAGATTTGCGTTGGGATCTTCACATCTAATTATAGCCTTAAAATCTTGAAAGCCAGAGTCCTCATGCAAGTTTGAAGTTACATCTGGTGCTTGTTTCAGTTTCAAATTGGTTTCTCCGTCAAGGTTTGTGGTCTCAACATAGCAAATTGCTTCATCATAACTTGAAGACAGCAATATGAGATCAGCAGGAAAATATTCATCCTTTTCCACCCTTACTATGTCCCCGACTTTCAAATCCATCCATTTAGCGTGATCAAAAACACCTTCACCATAATGCACTTTTACTTTTCGATTGTTCATTTCAATATCCTGACAGCAGTTTATAGAATACATTATGACCCCAGAGAGATAAGTTTAATCAGTTAATGACTAAGATCGAACATAAAGATATTGCAGTTGAAAACAAGAAATGAAGTGTAGGTCTAATGCCAACTCTAAACTTTCACCTGAACAGAGAAAATGTTATCAATGATAAGATCGAAGGTGTTGGTTTGAATTTTATTCTGATTGGAGATGAGAAACTTGGTAACCACATATGCAAATAAGCAAATTAATCACAATGGATTAAGTTACTCCATCCCATCCCCTCTCCCCTCCCTTTTCCTTTTCAACCTAGAAAACCAATAACAGTATCCAATTGAAAGCTTTTAAACAGTAAAAAGGTAAATATAAATCTTCTTTCAAAATCATTTTCAGCAAAACAGAAAATTACACAGTTTTCAACAGTCCACTCTTTATTGCTGCAAATCATGAAAAACGAATTTCACGGATCTCTCTTTTACTCACAACGCTTCTAACATCCCTTAGTGAATCATGCCACTAAATCCTGATCTAGTTTGCCTCTTAACATAAATTTAAACGCTGTACATCAGAGGAGTGAAAATAAAGACCAGCAAGGGGTATTAAATTTGCTACTGGTAAGTGGTAACATGAAGCATACCTGCTTTTTTCTCCTCCAATCTTCAATCACCTCTTTCCCCATTGTAGCACCAATAACAACAACTAGAGGAACAACATTGCTGATGGCTGAGTAAGGAGAAAGTGGAGTGAAAGACAATATTGCACAGAGGAGGAAATAAAAGTTGGCAACCCGCCGGAACTGCTCGAATAGTGACTTTGGGAGAAATGTTGCGAGTGTGTACTTGGTAGTTCTGACATAGTTGCTAGCATAATTTTGCAGACCAGCCTCAAAGCATTCAGGTTCATTGCAATAAACTATCCTAGAGAAGCCAGGTCCTCCGATCAGTGAATGCTCACTTCTGAATGATGCTCTTCCACATGGGAAGGCATGGATTCTACTAAAACGCTGCTTCTTTCTTCTACCACCGGCCATTCTATGCAAACCACAGCTCTATTCCCAAATCGGTCAAACACATAAAACCTTCAAACTGTCACAGATTTGCTTCTCAAGGGAGAAGCCTTAGAAGCTCGGTCTATCAACAAATAATTTAAAGAGCCAGATTCCAAAATAGCAGCAGCTGGGTAGAAACCAAGACCCAAATAGCTGCAAATCACCAAAGAAATTTTGACAACACAAGATCAAAACAAATACTAAAAAGACAAAAGGGGGTCTGGTACAAAAGCTCACTGAAAACCAAAAAAGTGGTATAAAATAATAAAATCTAGGTACGGAAAATACAACTGCAGATTTCAGCTAAACTTAGAATTCTTAAATATGGAAGCCCAGAATTAAATATTTAGAGAGCCTAAAAAAATAAGAAGAAGAAGAGAAGAAGTTACTAATAAAAACCTAGAAAGTTTCCTGGCGATGTATTGACCAGAGAATATGAAACATGAGAAAAACAAGAAAAAAGGAAGGAGTTTGTATTTTACAAGTTTCAGATTATTATTTTTCTTTCTAGTGTTTAAGAAGCTGGCGGTCCAAGAAAGAAGCCAGCCATGTCTTACTTTGACTTGTCGCTAGAGCCTAGAAGGGAACAGCAAACCATAAACGTGCACATTGGGGTTTCCC
>Ga0307512_10003962_pt1 | contig 16563 bp, 17 predicted proteins | sample 14_EM_MG_FD_200267 | JGI IMG/M metagenome (GOLD analysis project Ga0307512, IMG submission 200267) | Populus trichocarpa ectomycorrhiza microbial communities from riparian zone in the Pacific Northwest, United States - 14_EM | ecosystem: Host-associated > Plants > Roots > Unclassified | place...
AACGCCAAGGTCACAGTTCCAACCCCTGTAGTGATCATTTTTTAGTAGATGATTTTTGTTGGTGAGTTATTAGACTCGATAAGTCCCTGTAAGCGGAAGGAGTAATAGTATAATTAATATCTGAAACTCGAAAACAGCTGAACACGCACTGCGAAGTCTTTATTTCAATGGCTTTTGTCTAGGATAGACCACTTTTCTCGAGTGATAGCTAGCAACACCCACCCTCACCACGCTGGCAACAACCCGCCTTCACCGCCGCCAGCAGCACCCAAAATCCACACTCCCTTACATACACAACATCGACACATTTGCTGTAGTCACTCAAATGTTTGATCAGCGGCAATTCTCAGTCAATTTGACCGATCGAAGGTGCTCTTGCGTACGCTGGTAAGACACTGGAATCCCCTGCGGTCACGCTATTGCGGACTCCTTGCCTTCCTACTGCTCGCGCCAGAATTGGGTTGCAGCTTATGATTCGGCAATGCCACCCATCACCATGGACACGGTGGATGAGCTTTTCCTGAGTCAGGAGCGGGGGCATCAGCAGCCGCCAGTGGAAGGCGAGGCTACTCAAGTCGGAGTGGAAGACGAGAACTACGATGGCGATGAAGAGGGACCTGAGGGAGCCAGAGGAATCGCTGCCGTGGAGAGGGAGGCTACGCAGTGAGCCACCTCTGACAAGCGTGCCCAGAACACGGCCGGCAAAGAAGAGGATAAAACTGGGAGGACACAACACTGGAGGGCTCCCGATATTCCGGGCCCTGCCACATTGCTCGGCCTGCAAAGGCCTTGGTCGCTGCGCACGTACATGCCGCAAGGTACATACATACTTAGCTGCGCTAGCTTTAGTCTTGGTCTTCCTAATAAAAGTTAATTGTTGCGAGGCACAGCGGCACGGGGTGCTGGCGCTGAGGTGGGTGCTGCTAGCTGTCACCGGTCTATCCTAGGCAACAAAAAAAGGGTATACATATATCAATTCAGCAGCGACCGAAAGCCATGATCCCTAGCTTAGTCTCGCTTGACCCTTCGCCAAGTCCATCATCACTCACCGCCTAGCGCTCTTTAGTAATAAATTTCTTTCTCAGGGTCTGGAAGGAAAAGTCTGAGCCCGCAAACCCCGAACTAGGAAAATCGGTTACATAGTACCAGGAACCCTTCCGACGAGTGTGCCAAAGTCTGCTCGGCAACAAATGTGTGGTGTTCGGGGTTCTTTAATGATTTTCCGATGGCCCAGAAGTTGCGTTGATTTGCAAGTTGGTGTCGGGTGTGTGGAAATTTTTGTATGTGCGTAATAAGGGGTATTTTTCCTTCCAGACTCCCAGCCTTATGCAGGGCAACAATTACATACATATGTACCTACTTAGATATGTAGAGTGAATATTTTTTTGGCACGTGATCGGCTAATTCCAAACTATGTATCACTCTACCGGCTGGGAGTCATTGAGACTAGATGCCCCAACTCGGTCGTCATGCATGGCTGGTGCAACTATATTTTTTCCCCAGACCCTACATAGGTGCCCCACCATAACATCCGCACGTCTTTACTGTCCGTCACTCTACTACACCTCCTCCTCCACAATGGCTTCCTACTTGGTCGCGCGTCTCATGTCGCAAGCCCTGCACACCGAGTCCAGCCCCAAGGACACCCAACGAATCTTGGTCCTCATCTCTGGCGGCGGCACGAACCTCCAAGCGCTTCTCGATGCCTCCCTTCCTGGCAAGATAATCCACGTCATTTCCAACCGCAAATCGGCCTTCGGTCTGACCCGCGCCTCCAACGCCGGTGTCCCCACCTCCTATCACAACCTCCTCTCGTACAAGTCGCGCTACCCAACGGACGACGAAGCGCGCACAGTTTACGATGCCGACCTCGCTGCGATCATCCTCGCGCAGGAGCCGGACCTCGTCGTCTGCGCCGGCTGGATGCACATCCTCTCCGAAGCCGCGCTGCAGCCGTTGAAAGACAATGGTGTGGATATCATCAATCTGCATCCAGCCCTGCCCGGCTGCTTCGATGGGAAGGATGCCATCCAGCGTGCGTGGGACGCCTTCCAGAAGGGGGAGATCAAGGAGACCGGCATCATGGTGCACCACGTCATCGGCGCTGTCGACCGGGGCGAGCCCATCGTCGTTCGTAAGGTGGATCTGAAGGAGGGCGAATCTGTGGAGGAGCTGGAGGCGAGGATGCATACCATTGAGCATGAGGCTATCGTGGAGGGAGCAAGAGTGGTGCTTGAGCAGAGACTACGGAGATAAAATTGCCGCGCAGCAATGGTCAGGGAATTCAAGAAGAAAAAAAAATGGCGTTCAATGGGTGGTGATCAAACGTGGAGGCATCTTTTAATGGGTGATTTTGTATGATATGAGGAGCCATTGAGGCGTGGGAAGCATTACGATGGGGCATTTGCAGCTCCATGTGTTCTCCTTGGAGAAACTCGGCGACTTTACACATGCAATTTGCGGCCCCGCGGTGCCGTGTACATTCCCTACCCGTCAGCCTGCCTGCAGCGGTGGCCAATTACGTCACTGTAATCCTTTGCTCACTATAAACACCCGACAAGCCCAGTCCTCACCGTGAATCGTTCGTTCCTACCTACTCTACCCCATTCAGAAAAACAAATCGACGAACTCGTATTCACGATGTCCGAGAATCCTAATCTAATCGCCACCGCAGACGAGTCCACTCCGTGAGTTTCTACCATAGCTACACTCCCCCGTGGCGTCGCAAGGCAAAGCTAAACAATCCAATCAGCTATGAGAGAGCCACGGACGCGACCGACGACTACCATCTCGCCGTGAAGTCGTCCGGCAGCATGAGTCGTGAGTGCTCTGCGTGTGTCCCCCACGCACGGGAGTGGGTGGCTGACCTGCCCTTCACATACTCTAGATGCCGATAAGCCTCTCAAGAGCCCCCGTGTTGAGAAGGACGTGCGCTCGCACGACGAGAGCGCTACGATCCGCAGTTTGAAGTCGGAAAACACTAAGGCTGGCGCGCCGGGTATGGACAGACTTTTCAGTACTACATCCAATCCTCTGCAGCCACTGGATTCGCAACTATGGGATAGAGACCGCTGACACGATTCTCCCATGATGCAGAAGATAAATCTACTCCCACGGTACCCAGAAAGGCACAGGGGTATGGAACGAAATCCAGTGAGATGCGCAAGGATATTGGTGCTTGATCAACGTAATAGGGTAGTAGTAACGCCACGACGAGAAATCTAATCCTTTTTCCCTTTCTATTATATAATTCACGCAACCGCGGGTGCGGGGCCGGCGGCCTGGCCTTTGACGTACTTGTGGAGCGGACCGATCGGCACTCCCTTGCGTGCCATGAGTTTCTGCAAGTTGTCGGGGGTGAGCCTGACGGTTCCCATGCAGGGGACATCGCCCTTCTTGATGGTTTCGTACAGTCCTAAGGCTTTATGAGCGAAATGGAGAGTGGAAGAGCCAAGGGAGTGTGTCCGCATACCCGGAAGCTTAGCAGCAGCAACCCGAAATGCATCCCTCACGATCTGCTCGTGGATATCGCCCTTGAGCTCGAGGATGACCCTGCTAACGGGCACACGCGCAGCCCAGTAATCCATAGAACCTTTACCAGTTCCCATACGAGTCTATCCATATCATCAGCCTCTTCCCCTCCCCCTCCCCCTCCCCCATCACCCTATATACGCACTTCATTTCCCTTGGTGTAAACCGGAATATTGGCCGAAATCCTCGTGTAGAGTCGGTACTTCATTCCACGCAGCTTCTTCTTGATGGTTTCCTCGGCGTTTCGTAGCTGCAAGGCAGTGAGACGCCGGTGGTGATCGGTCATCCGCATGCCGTAGTCACCCCAGACCACTGTCGTGCCGCGCGTTGACCCGCCAGTTTGCACGCGCGGTCGGCCCTTGCGTGTGCTGCCATGGTCGCCAGATTTGGGGACTGCAAAGGTGTGAGTGCCGCGGCAAGGTACGGGCGAAAGAGGACGTACGGAGCCATGATTGTGCAGATGCGGATACGGCAAAACCACGGGCCTGTAATATCGTTCGGGGGAGCAGGCCGGCGGGGGCGATCAGGCCTGAGAGTGTTAGCGAATGGTAGCATTCATTGACTATGGCAGGCAGGTGGGTCTACCACTTCGCAGCGGAGCGGACGATCGTACTGACAGTGCCGCGAAAGATTGCCGTAGGGACTGCATGGCTGGTGGAACAATTCGCAGTCGGTCAAATCGAAATCGACGTTCAACAACTCAGATGCATTACCGAGAAGCGGGCACCACGTGATGACTAGTGTAGCGTTGGTTGATCAAGCAAAGCGTCTGAAACTAGCGCTATAAACGCACACTTTAGATACGACTCGGAGTCACCGAATCCTCCGTCGTTTCTACACGAACGAACTCCGGCTCACCACCAACCATGGCGAAAGCCCCGAAACCCAAACCTGCGTCCAACCCGATGGTTACAGGACCGAATGCACCTGTCTTCGCCCGCATTTCCCACCTCTACGCTGCGTCCGCACTCGACCCGACGAGCCCACTGAGCCGCTTCTACCTGAATCACGCCCGGTCGATCGCGAAGAAATCGGTCCTACGGCTCGACTCGACGATAAAGCGTACGATCTGTAAGCGCTGTGAGGCCCTCCTGGTGCCGGGTACGACGTGTACGCACCGGGTGGAGAACAAGAGTAAGGGTGGCAAGAAGAAGTGGGCGGATGTACTCGTTGTGGAGTGCCAATGTGGAATGGTCAAGAGGTTTCCCGTGGGCATGGACGAATTGAGAGCCAAGAGGGGCGGATCTTTGCACAAGAAGAAGAATGAGACGGAGGCGGTGGTGGAGGGCAACTCGGACACTGCTGCCGTTGTTGCTGGTGCGCAGGTGAAGAGTGAGAAGAAGGGTGCCAAAAAGGGCAAGCAAATAGGAACGAAGAAAGGCGCGAACATGGATGCCCGAACTTTTAAAGGGCAAGCCATATGGACTATACAAGATTTGCTGGAAACGAAGGGTCCGCTTCTGATGGAGGAGGGAAAGCAAGCGTCGGATCGGCCTGCAGATGCCGGGGATACACAGATGGAGGACGCACTTGTTGAAAACTCTGGGGAGTCACAAATAAACACATGATAGAACATTTCCGCACGCTGTGACATCTATATTAAGTCTAGATGCTCTCCGCGGATAGTGGGCGATGAACTCTATGAATATGTAGCAATCCTACCACTTACCACCCTTCTTCTTCTTCTTTTTGTTCGCTGCGCCTCCCCCCCCTCCGCCCGCTTTCTTTGCCTGGCCAATCTTAAGGGCATCTAACCGGCCACTACCAGCAAGCTCCATACTCTCATCTGCCACCGGCCCACCCTGCGTCGCTGCAGCCGCCTTCTGCTTGCCCTTTCGTCCCTTAGGCTTGTAGTAACTCCTATCTCGCATCGGCAGCCAGCGTTCAGGGTCTACCTTCTTCGACGGATCGGCAGTCGGTGGGAGGCGCGGCTTCTTCTTCTTAGCCTTCTTTGTTTTCGCCAATGGCATGGCCTCATCTTCCGCTCCACGCTTCCTAGAAGGCTGTGCGACACCAAAAGATTCGAGAGCGGAAACGTCCACGCCGGCGATAAGTTTCTCGACCGGCGTCAACGTGTCTGCGTAGCTGGATACTTTCGAAGGATCCGTCGTGGCGTATGAGGCGACCAGTCCGGCAATGGCGTTACGGTCTGAGGGATTGGCGGTAAGAAGCGCGGAGTAGAGCTCACCGGCTGAGGTTAGCTCAGCGATGTTCTCGGATTCAAGCTTGGACTTGGCGGCGGCACGAAGAACAGCTGTGTTCTGGAGATAAAATTAGAATGAGTCGGTTTGATGTAGGCGGTTGACATACTGGTTGTGAGGACTGTCTCCACCACTCGCTGGCATCAGACAAAACCTTCCTTACGTGTTGCTTCCGTCCTTGATGTTCGTACAAGGCCACCAGGAGCCCCACAAGGCCGGGCTGATAGCGTTTATCTGGCTCAAGTTTGCTAAATAGTAGCTCCAGAGTGCTGATCGATCCCGTGATATTCCCAGTGCTCATGCGAAGCTGGATCAGTGTAAGAGCCAGTCCAATATCGACGGGGTTGGCCTCAAACATCCGCTCTATTTTCTTGACCACCTCCCTGCCGGTCATGTTTGCGGTCCGAGCAGCCGCATTGACAACATTGATGCTCTTATCTGCTGGGTATAGGTTGTGGTATTCGGTCGCCTTGGACTGACAAGCGTTAGACTTTCCTGCGTCGAGATCCAGTATCGCCTCGTCAAGCTTCAGTATCTTCAACTGGAAACTGAAGGGCCGTGCTGCGAGCGATACGGCATTTTTCGTGGCTTCGGTGTAGGCCTTCAATGCAAGGTATGGGTTGTAGTCCTCTGCTTGAGCATCAACAGCGATTCTGTTAATGGTGGCGATGACTTTGATGGCTTCGTCCTCAACGCTAAAACGCAGTATTAGCATCGGCCAGAAGGATGGAAGGAACAGGTCCCACCTTTTAGCGCTAAAGCTGGCCGCGAGCTCCTTCGCACGATCCAACTGCCCGGTCCTCGCTAATAGGTAGATCTCCTGCACATTGACAGGCTCCAATTCCAATTCTTTCTCCTCTGGAGTAAGATCTTCGAGATCGTTGCACAATTCTACATGATACGCGGTCAGCCATGTCAAGGAATTCACAAGGAGGTGTTGTATTTGTACGTCTTGCGCGCTTCAGCAGTACCGCAGCTTGGCCGAACTTGCTGCTAGCAACACAGATGCATGCGGCATTGAACGTGGCCTCGAACACGTCGTAGTCTTCTCTCGATGGTTTCTTGTCACCGACGAGTTCGCCCTTCCCACTCCAGGCCAATTGGGCATCGGTTGCCGCAGCGTTGACTCGCAGGTCACCATCCTCGTTCGGAATCTCGTAGGGTGTCTCAGCCAGCTTCTTGAGGATTTGCGCGACCTCTTCGAAGTTCTCCAATCGGTAATACTAGTAAACTAAGCATAGGAAACTTTTATCATTTCCGCCAGAGCTGGCGGAATGGAAGATAATAGACTGACTGCTTGTGCGGCAATATGTTGCAATCCTCTGGAATTCCGACCGCCTTTCTGTGCCAACTCCACGGCTTCTTGTAGCTTCCCGACCTTGTACAGACAGTATGCGCGTTCGAGTATGGCTGCCTCGGCGATCCTCTGGCCGTCTTGGCTGGTAAACACCCTCATCGCATCTTCGTGTCGGTCGAGGTTGAGCAGAGCGACCACCTTAGTGCGGAGAGCAGGAGGATGGCCCTTCGAGGACTTCAGGACATTATTGGCATGTTTGAGGATCTCTTCGTGATCAGGACCATCGCCGGCGATCGACAGATTCTTGAGGAGTGACTCTAATGAATCCGGCGAAAACTGCGAGGCAGGCATGGCTGAGTCGTGTGTGGACGTTCCTTACGTTGGGCACCAGAAAGTGAAGCGAGCAGAGTGTCGAAGAGCCGCACTTAGTTATCACTTCGCCCTTGGGTTCTTTCTACTAGATGAAATCAGAGGAATCCGGACAGGCTAGCGTGCCCAGACAAGGCTGAGACCGTTATGTCTCAAGCCTTATTGTCGGAAAACTGGGGACCAGGGGGGGATGCGTCTCATTGTTTCTCGCTTTTTAATTTAGTACATATTAATAAATTATCACAACTGATTCAAGCTCTTACCTCGGATCGGCTTCGACATCTTGTTTACTATGACGACAAAAAAAGGGGGTGAAGCGAGGAACAATGAGATGCGTCCCCCCCAGTTTTCCGACAACAAGGCTTGAGACACAACAGTCTCAGCCTTGTCTGGGCACGCTAGCCTGTCCGGATTCCTTTGATTTCGTCTAGTAAATGTGGGTATGAGAAGGCATTATCTACCGACGAGCAACCGGAAGGCTGGAGTCGCTATCTACTGTACCAAAACATTTTATTTATTGACGCGAGTCATTATTGACTCGAGTCATTCTTCAAAATTGACGCTAGTCATTATAACAAATTGACGCTAGTCACTGTTAATAATTGACCCATGTCAATTTTCTTGAACGACCCAAACCAACTTTCTTCAATGACTCAAATCAATTTCTTGAATGACTCGAGTCAATTTCAGAGAATGATTGGAGTCAATTCTCTTCAATGGCTCAAGTCAATTTTCTTGAGTGACTCGAATCAATCTCAAGAAATGATTCCTGTTAATTTTCTTGAATGACTCAAGTCAATTTTCTTCAATGACTCAAATCAATTTTCTTGATTGTCTCCTGTTATTCTAAAAAAATAAAATTGGTTTCTTATTAACAGATCATCTCCTTCTCCCTCTGAGCGAAACCCGGCCAGTTGTGAATAAAGCTCCTCATAACACCGGACCAAAAGAAAGATGATACTCTGAACCCCACCGATCTACTCATCACAGGCGCCATTGACTACAGTGAGCCGCCCAAAGTCTAATTTTCTATTTATTGGCTCGAGTCAGGCAGACTGGCGCAAACCGAGAGAAAAGGCACTACTCGCCCCAAATGATCCGACCCACCACACCACCTTGTATCGTTTAACACAGCTTGAATTTGTTTGTCTGTAGATTTGGTCTATATGTAGTTATTGAGGTAAGAACCGATCATTTCGGCTGACCAGCATCATATCTCACACAGTTTTACGCAGTCGGTCACGTTTCGCTTGTGCGCAACGTCTACCACAGCCATCTTGCCAGCTGATATCTATCCTGTAACTCAACTGCGCGGCATCTTGCCGACAGCTATCTCATCAGCTGACGTCTAGGCTGGCAACTCTACTGCGCGGCGTCTGGCCAAGGACATTTTGCCAGCCGGTATCTAGGCAGGTAACTCTACTGCGCGGCACCTTGCCGACAGCCGCCTCGCGGCACCTTGCCGACAACCGCCTCGCTAGCCGGCGTCTATACTGGTAGCTCAACTGCCCTACCTCTTGCCGATAGCCATTTCGCCAGCCGGCATCCAACCCAGTTACCCAGTAACTCGCTAGCCGGTGTCTAGATAGAATGGTAACTCAACTGTGCTACGTCTTGCCGACAGCCATCTCGCCAGCCAGTGTTGAGACTGGTAACTCAACTGCGTGGCATCTTACTGACAGCCATCTCGCCAGCCAGTGTCTCACCCCCGATGTTCACCAGAGTTAGGTTGGTAACTGTCCTGCACATCATCTTGCTGACGGCCATTTCGCCAGCTTGCGTCTAGGCTGGTAACTCAAGTACGCGGCGTTTTGCTGACAGCCATCTCGTCAGCCAGCATCTGGGCTGGTAACTCTACTGCGCCGCGCCTTGGAGACGGCCATCTCGCCAGCTGGTGTCTAGCCTGGTAACTCAACTGCGCGGTATCTTACCGACAGCCATCTCGCCCGCCAGCGTCCTGACCCCGATCATATCGCCAGAGCTAGGTTGGTAACTCTACTGCGCGGCGCCTTGCCAACAGCCATCTCACCAGCTGGTGTCTAGGCTGGCAACTCAACTGCACGGTATCTTACCAACAGCTATCCCACCCGCTAGCGTCCCGACCCCGATATCCACTAGAGCTAGGTTGGTAACTCAACTGTGGGGCATCTTGCCGACAGCCATCTCGCCAGCCGATGTTTATGCTGACAACTCAACTACGTGGTGTCTAATTGACAGCCATCTCACCTGCCAGTGTCCTGGCTGGTAATTCAACTACTCGGCGTCTTGGCTGATAACTCTACTGCGTGGCATCTCGCTGACAGCCATCTCGTCAGCAGGTATGACACTTGGGTGTTGTACTGCTGGCACCATCACCTGGGTGGAATCGAATGGAGAATCGATAGTAGCCGGTGTGGCCCGGATACACCTCTACCATTTCGTTACAACCCCATCTCTACCTCATCTGCTTCTTCCTCTCTCAACTCTTCCCCTAATACACATATGATAACCTCCCACATTTCCCTTCGTATAAGCACCTTCACCCTCGCCAACATCCCCATCCTTATTGTTGTTTTTACTTCCGCTCCTGCCATCACTTGCAACTCCATCTGCATTCCCGGTGTGGAAACATATCCCGAAATCTCAAAGATCAATAGTGGTGTTAGGATCTTCCACTGTTCGAACTGTAGCTGCGCATTGGCCAATAACATCTGATCAGATCGATAAAACCTCGGCCGGACACCATTGCTCCACAAAGTGCGGACCATCTGCTTGACAAACATAATAGCTGTAGTATCCGAAGCTCCAACAAAGACTCCTACAACATGATGTGGATATGCATCGATCATAGGCAGATGTTAATGAGAATGTGGAAGGTACGTGACGCTGGGGCTTTTGAAATAGCCCAGTATTTCACTACCGCCACCACCACCACTACCACCACCACTCTTCTGTAAATACGTCAACAACCAACGGTTTAATCGATAATCTGACAACAGGGGGTGATTTGCTACGATGTTATCTATGACCCGTGAGCAGTATTAGAAAACTTAATTGATTTTGTGTTGCTGGCTGTGGATTGCGATCGGGGTCACGAAATTAGTGTGGTACCAACCGACGTCTCAATTTTCTGTTTGGACTTTTGTAACTAACAACTGCTGTCATCGTGGTGGAAGGAACCTCCGCTGCCCCTACCCACCCCCCCTCGTTCATGGCGACGGCAGGAGAGGATTAAGGGGTCGGGTCACGCTTTCCTTTTTCTTTTCCCTTTGTCATTTTCCTTGGTACGAGTCATCTTTTCTCTGGGACAGGCCTGGGCGGAGGGCAAAATGGGAGCCCGCAACGAGCCGCCTTGCGTGGACTACGGACGGGAAACCTGAGTAAAATGTACGCCGCCATGATCAGCAAAAAAAAAGCTGTCATCGTGGTGACGAGTAAGACGCCAGCAGAGATAAATAAAGAGGTGTTCAAGTTGGTAAATCTGCCATCCATGGACGCCTGTGGCCTGTGTGCACGCAATTCGACATGAAATGGAAGTTGTCCATACAGTGCCTAGTATCTATCTCACTTGTCGTTGCTACATGTGAGATCCCATAATCAATCACGACCAACAAAATCACATAAACTGTAGCTGGAGGGAGGTATATTTGCGAGCCACAACCTCTGTGCCTCTCCGCGAATGATGCGCTCGACGGCATCATGCGTTAAACGTTGAGTATCAAGTGAGCCGATGAGTGGGTTGACATACAGTCCGTCAGGGGAGACGTCAGGGAATCTTCCGACGAGCACTCTATTAGGTGAGCCTCTTGGAGCTGCCACTGGCAAGTGTCGTCCAGACTGCAAATACTTTGCCAGGGTACTTCCAGAGCCACTAGACGTTCCGCCGCATTTCAGTAGTTACCCTGCGTCCTGATGCAACATCTATATCTGGACAGTGTTCCGCTCCTCTCTCCAATGTTTTCCCGTGTGCACGATTATTTGCCATCTCTTCTCCAATAACAAGAAATTTTTAGATGATCGTTTTCTCCTTCTCCTCCCGATGGTCTATCATGTGTGAAAGATTTCTGTCAATTGTTTTTTTGTTGTGGTGGTGGCCAAACGCTCGCAGCAATGGCCCAGATGTCGTCCAAACCACGGAAATCGAGAAATGCCCACCGGATTTCGCTTACAGTTCAACCATCTCTTCTTCGACCAAAAGAATTTTTAAATTCTCTTAGCCCCCTTCTCTTCCTGTTGCTGTCCTGCGTACGCAAGATTTTTCGTCTTTTGTGGTGATGGCCAAAAACTTCCAGCAATGGCCTGGTTGTGGATCAAAGCCCAGAAACCCGCCACCCAAGATATGCTAGATAACGTATCATGAGATCTTACTTGTTTACTCGGCACGCCAGCCGACCCGGTCCAGTTCAGGCCCCCTTCAAAAAAGCCCGTTGGCCCGCGTGCTGTGGAATAAGTAGTGTGGACAACCTCTCACAGACCAGTCTGGTCCAAGGCCAGGACTGGCCCGGCCAGACTGTTGAGACCCGTGATGGGGTAGAAAGTAGAATAGAAACAATACACAGACCGCTATGGCAGGAGGCCAATGCCACATCCCAGATCCCACGTGCATCGCGAGCGGGAGATCTCGGGAGGAAATGGCAGGAAGCCAAGATGTGGGCGGATTCGCGAATCATTGGGAAGGGATGTCAGTACTGAGTACTGCTGGCAGCGGAAGCTGCTCCAGAAACCAGACTCGGTACCGGCGAAGACCAGCAAGCGGATGGCTGCAAGGTTCTACCAGCTGAAGACGGGCCACTTCCCTGCCGGCCAGTGCCTCAAATGGGCGAAAGAAACGCCTCCCGCCATGTGCTGGTGGTGTCCGTACAAGTCTCAGTGGCGGGACTTTGGAGCATCTCGTCCAGAAATTTCTGCAGTGGAAGCGCCAACAGAAGATCCTAGGGGTGGCATAAGGAAGTAGACTGGTCGGGGCAAGCATCGCTTCAAGATCTGGGAGTTCTTTGCCGACTCACAGCGAAGCCAGGCGATTCTGGACTTACCCTCTACCAGACGTGGGGCGAAGGACAGTGCCGGATGGGACAGAAGAAAGTGACCAGAGTGAGGCATCGGATGGTGAGATTTGGTAATGGAAAGGGGTGGCGGAGGCGGGACCTTCAGGCTGCAGCAGGAAGGGGATATGATGAGGAGTGAGGGAACTTGTACGATATGTGTGGGTGAGAATAGACCAGGGCCGAGGGTAGTCACGGCGAGCCGCCTTTGGGTTGGGTAGTGAACGGGCCTATGTAGAATACTGGTAGTATCGAAGGTTTCCGACTCCTCTAGCAGGGTCATGCTATCCGATGCGTGCGTTATATGTGGGAATCAGTCAGGGAGGGGACAGTGGCAATATGGAGTGAGCTCTCGTGGGATGAGTCCAAATACCACAAATACCCGCTGAGGGCTAGCTTTCGACCTGCCCTAAACCCCACATGCCACGAGCCCTAGCGCCGCATCGCGAAGGCGATTGGCCGCCAGAATTTACGTATAAATACCGAGGAGCCATCGTCCTTTCCGCTTCTTTTCTTTTCTTCACTTCCGACAGCTACTCTTCAGTCTTGCTACTTTTCAGACTTGCTCAATCTCTGTCTCTCTCCTCTCTTCCTCCCTCTCTGTTCCTTTTCTCCTTCCCTCCCCCTTTCCTTTTCCGAAGCACAGGATTTGGAAAGGGTATCCACGTCAGCATCTTTGCCACGCAAAGATGCCTGGCTCACCGACGAATCCTGCCATTCCACCCCCCCAAAAAGCAGCCCCAGCCGTGAACATGGCGGTAAGTGTCTCCTCTCATGGTCGATGCTTTTATGCTAACGACAAGCTAGCCGGTGCCTGGGTCGAATGGAAAGCTCAACCTCCAGCAGCTGGCCTGGTGCCTGGCTAACGGTGTGGACCCGACGGTTCAGGTGCTGGTAAATCGCGTGGATGCGATTTTCGGCATTTGTGAACCAGCCACACCGAGTCAGGCCCTGCCAGCTGCTCAGGTTGACCTTGCGAACGACGATAGCAAGTTCGAGATGGCAAATATCGGGAAGGCACTTCCCACTGTTTTCGTGGGTCGCATCCCTAAGGTGAGTTGTACTGCCGGGTGGCCGAATTTGATGGATACGAAGCTGATTGAAGGTATAGCCCGGCGAGGCTGAGCAGCCGAGGCGCTCTACGGCGAAGAGTAGCAACGATGCTGCGGGTGAAAGCAGTGCTGGAGAGAATGGTCCGTCGTCTGCCCTGCGCGAGGAGTCGACTGGTGACGACGAATCGCCTGATGACGAGGACGATGCTCCTGGAGAGACACGTATCCCACGGGGGAGCGGTGGAAAGCGGGCATCAGTGTGGGGACTGCGGGACAGCAGCCCACAGCCAGAGGGTCGCGACGGGGAGGCTTCGGCCGGACCGAACGAAGACCAGCTGATGGATGCCGGCGAGGTGGCTTCTTCGCGAGGAGAGAGCGGTGGACCTTACGACGCCGGTCCCACCAACAGTGTGAGCGATGCCGCCACTCTCGAACCCGTCGGAACTTCAGGTTCCATCATCTCCAACGGCCGGTCGTCGACCGAGCCAGCGGAGAAGGACGGTGTGGCGGCGGAAGGTCACATCTGTTCACCTTCTGATCCTGTGGCGCAAGCTCAGGTTCAGCCATCGAGTGTGATCTCATCCGGTGCTGCGAGAGGGGTTGAGCCCACCGCACCCACAGACTCGATCGGTACTACGCCTGCTCGGGCGGTAGTGTCTGCACCAGCCACAAGCGGTGGCGTCGAACCTGGCGTTGCGACCAGCTCCGCTCCGGCAGAGGCTGTGTCACCAGGTGAGGCAGCTTACCCAGTGGGTGGTAGCGGCAGCACTATTCCGGCTTCGGCTGGAGCAGGGACTGGTGAGTTGGGACCACCTTCCTTGTCGGCTATGCAGGTGGACGACTGCTCGTCTGCGGCCTCTGACAGCACTGCTGTCATGCCTCCAAGCTCCTCCGCTCCTGTGATTGGAGCGGTCACAGGTGGGTGGGCTCCTACTGCTGGTACGCCCTTCAGCGCTGCTCCGGCAGTGGCTGCTGGACCAGCAGTTTGGGCGCCCAACCCGGTGACTCCGGCCGCTGGTGGCTGGTTTCCTGCTGCTGTGCAGGTATGCTGGACTCCTGCCCCAGCGATGCCGGCTGCAAATGGCTGGGCTCCTACAGCTGGTACCCTCATTGGCACTGCTCCGGCGGTGGCCACTGGGCCAGTTGGTTGGACTCCAACCTTTGTTAGCAGTGGAGCTGCGATCGCGGCCGGTGGGCCGGAAGGCCCCGCCGCTACGCAGATGCAGACCGACGAGGATTTCCCTGACGATTCGCCGGTGGCGATGGACTGCGAGTCCACGGACGAAGCTACCACTCCCACCCGCAAGGGTGCAGATGACGCCGCGATGAGCGACGCTCTTAGGTCCGTAGCACGGCCTAAGATGAGTCCTACGAAGACCAGATCTCTTCCGAGACTGAGGCTTCCTGCGCCGGCCTACAGTCCCAAGGTCGTGCGTGCCCTCAAATTGAGGGAAGCTAGGCTCAGGCGCCAGCGCGGTGTGGAGTTGGTGAGTGGTCCGGCCATGCTCGGCGCGACAGCGCCTCCCGCCAAAGACGTGGAGATGCCTCCTGTTCCCAATGCTTCCCAGGAGAGTGGTGAGACGGAGGAGAAGGTTCCGATCTCAGATGGCTCGCGCAAGCGATGCCGGACGGGTGAGGATGAAGACTGTGGCAGCGCCGGATTCGCCGAGATTCGTGTGCAGCCCAGTGGCGGACCTCCTGGTAAGCGACCCAGGATGGCTGAGAGTTGTTGTGTCCGTTCGGGGTCCGCGAGGACCCGCTCGGCGCTCAACCCCACCATTGCGTGGGCGCTTAAGCAGCGACGGACGAGAAATCTCCGTGGCAGCAGCCAGGTGGTCAGGCCGGTCGTGGGCCTACCTGATTCTCCGTCGAACTTCTGGGACCGGGCGGACCTGCGATCCGTCAGCACTACGGTGGTTGATACCATCCGTGCTAGGGCGGACAGGATTGCCCTGAGCTCTCGGAGCTCTGCCTCGCGAGAGGTGGTCTTGAAGCCGGGAACGAAGCGAGTAGTCGCGGGGGTTGAGGATCCAGTGGAGCCTCCGCAGAAGCGGAGGAGACGGTGGTGATCGACCCCTGGTGGCGGCGGGGTGGTATTCAGTGGTCTGCTGGTACCAGTGGACAGCCGCGAGGCTGTTATCCGGCAGGCCGTCAGGCGAAAGTCGGACGGTCTGTTCCCAAGGCCGCTTTGCCTGACACTCGTCGGGGTGTGGGATTGGTTGCGGTGGTGTGAAAGGTAATGTCCAAGTCCTTCCAAGTTCCCTTTTGAGATCACCGCCATTCACTCACCTGGTTGGCTTTGGCTGGCATGGTCTTTGTTTGGTTTCCGGTTGCCAAATGTTCTGGAGGACAAGGGCTGACGCATCATAGGGGTTGTTTCTAGTCTCGATCGACGCCATGGGACGGCAGACCAAGAGGCTTCGGCCAGGAGGTCTAGGCATTTGTCACCGTTCTTTTGCCTCTCATGAAGCCAGGCGAAAGTCTGGTGGATTGTAGCCGTTACCCATGCCAACTCGGGAGTGCGTTTCAAGTTTCCGACTTGGTACTGCGTTCCGGCAGTACCCGGATCCTTGGCATTACCTGCAGTGGTGGTGCGACGAGCAGCGTGAGAGGAGCGGTGCGGCGGAGCGGTGGAGGAGCTGGTTGGAATCGACGTGGTGGAGCAGTAGACCAAGAGGCTTCGGCCAGAAGGTCTGGACATTTGTCATGGTTCTTTTGTCCTTCATGAAGCTGGGCGCGAGTCCGGTTGATTGTTGCTGTAACCACCGCCGAAGAAGTGAGTGGGCTAGGATGCCGATAGGCGTTGTGCGATACAACACCTGATTCCTGCCCGACTGGCACCAGTCAAGACCCACACTCCTTGCTACGGCTGGATGTTTTCATGTGGTTGTCCTCTGTCTGTTTGCTATTGGCTTTGGAGGTTTTCAGCGGCGGACCAGAGTGGGGTGTGGGTGCGGTGGTGCGAGGAGTCGGCTCGCAGCTGCTGTCGGGTCGTCGCAAGGCCGCGAGGCCGCGCGCGGACGGCAGGAGTGGGCAGCATCTCTCGGCGGTGGTAGGGCATCACACGAGTCGTTTTAGATGCTCGAGATTTC
>Ga0307512_10003963_pt1 | contig 16559 bp, 17 predicted proteins | sample 14_EM_MG_FD_200267 | JGI IMG/M metagenome (GOLD analysis project Ga0307512, IMG submission 200267) | Populus trichocarpa ectomycorrhiza microbial communities from riparian zone in the Pacific Northwest, United States - 14_EM | ecosystem: Host-associated > Plants > Roots > Unclassified | place...
GTGCCAATTCAGTAATCCAGCGGCATGGGACCTTCGTTCACGTTTTGACACGCTACAGGTGCTGCAACTCGTCGTAAGGGTGGAAGGATGTCAACAAGGATGCAATGGAGTCCAATTTGGGGGGGGACCCATCGCCCGTCGTATTTATAACCCGTTCACGAAAAGTACACGCCAGCTTCCATAGGGGACGGAGATAACACATCGATCGGTGTTTCGTGTTTTGTTTCAGCTTCAGATCAACGTTTATAGGTCGTTGCGGGGAACGAGGCTTGCCAAAGTAAAGAAGACGCTAGATAGTCACGTAATTCGTCACATTGTTTCAGGCATTTACTGCATAACTCGGGGACAATTGGAAAAAAATGGTACGTGAATGTGGCGCCTACGCGGCGCTCGAGCTTCCCAACTGACAACCTCGCGATTCCAACATGCTGAAAAGAAGCGAAGACATGACAGAAAGTGGCGGAGAATAGGGGAAAGTCCGTAGGTGGCGACAGGGAAAAAAAAAAAAAAAAACAAGGTGGAAGCGAGCTCATCCAGAAATCTTTTGTCGGTTGCCTGGAAGGGAATGATGGCAGTTACCTCGCACCATAAATGTCCGAGGGTTCTGCACTGCTTTTCTCCTCAGAACGCGACCAGACCAGGTCCGGCTAAATCGTAACCCCTGACTTACGCAAATCTGTTGGGCCGCTACAATAGGGTGTTCCTTATACGGTCGATTGAGCGCGATTGCTTTGGCGCTGTTGGATTGGATTTGATGCCCTGGTAAGGGGAGTTAGAGAATGAAATCACCTGTTTGACGACTGATAAAGGCAGGCGAAGCCCACACACTCCCCTTGCTAGAAAGACGGTGGGCTGAGGACTTCTTTAACGAATAGTATTTGCTTGCCGTAAACATCCGGGGAAGTGGCGCCGAAGCTGGATTCTATTATACTTACAGGCGCAAGGATTGAGATATTGAGAAAAGGAAAGCGTACATTTCATCGAAGCGGCATTGATCATCTCATTGTCAAGAGAGGGGGTGTGCATGTTGGGGTATTGTCCCTTGTTGTCAGTCGCGAAGGGAGGGGGGACCAAATACAAATACAACAAATGGCGTCTGCGCGTTTAAATTTGGCGGTACGAGCGATTTCACAAGATTGAGAGTGCGAAAAGAATGATGGAGGAGATTGTGATGCGAAAGAACGGAGAGGGAAGTTGATGCGAAAGCAAGGAATGTCAGTCAGGTACAGTAGTAGTAGTACTGTGATTCCAGGAATAGTGACTTGATGGGAGATATTGTAATCTGCCGTCGTGATCAGGGTGCCAGTACGGGCTGCCATCGGCATGCCTGTGGCGTGGAGACCGTCGTTGATCGGAGTTGGTTTTTTGTGTTTTTTGGGGGCGTGCTTTCGACCCAAGTCTCTCCATCTGCCTCGAGGACCCGGAGAGTGTGTGTTGGCGGAACGGTGTTGAGTTAATCGCGAAAAAATTCCGCGTCATGCGTGCTTGCTGGGGTGGGGGCAATCGGAATAAACCAACGTGTTCGCAAAACGGTACGAGAGGACTTGGTATGTATCGGTGAGATTGAGGTGAGGCCTGGCAGAACTGAGGCTGAGCTGAGTCCACCTCCGGTTGGGTTTGTTTGGGCCGGCTCTGGCCGACGGTTGCGGTTGCCCTCCCAAGTCTCCTCCTCCTCCTCCTCCCTCTTCCTTACCAGCTTAGCTCAGCGCTCTGCCGCTGTGCTTGCTCTCTCTTCTCCTCTCTCTTCTCCTCTTCGTCCCCATCTCCTCTTCTCTCTTCTCCTCCCCTCCCCCCAATCACAGCGAGCTCTTGATCATTCCCTTTCCCGTATATCCCTTTGGTTGTAAGTTCGGTCCAGAGATTTGAACGCATCATTCATTCAACACATCACACAAGCTAGGCGGGGACATCTTTCCGTCCACAAAACAATACCTTTTCATCGCATCTTTCTTTTCTTTTCTTCTTCCCTTTCTCTCTTTCCTAGTCCATGGCAGTTCTTGTCTCCCAGGACTGGCACCCTCCCAAAGATCACGCAATGGATTCACCTACTCCAAACTCGTCCAACCCCTCCGTTCCCCGCCAGCGCGTGTCACCTTCCAACGATCCCTCTTCTGCGTCCTCCCGTGTTTCTTCCCCACAAAACAACCAGTATCCTTACCCCGTTCAACAACAACAGGCCGGATGGAATGCTCACGCTCAGCCTTTTTACCCTGCTGCCTTCTACCAAAACCCCCACCAGCAGCCGTATCCAATGCACCCATCTCAGCAAGGCCAAGTCCCGCCTCATGGCCCGTTTTTCGATCCGAATGCTCAATTTGCCCAATGGGCTTATCAGCAAATGATGTTCAATGCCCAGCAGCAGGCACACCAGCTTTCCCAACACGGCCCGACCTCGTCTTCCCAACGCGGGCGCTCTAATCCTAGCTCTCCGGTTGAATTTTTCGCTCAAAACCAACTCCACAACTTCAGTCCTTTCCCCAATGGGACCCCTCCTTCCCATACGTCTCAATTGCCGAATGGCTATCGCTCGGGCTCTACCCCAAACGGCCCCAGCAATGGCCCCAGCAACGGCCCCTCCACGTCTTATGACGGGTTCCATCCCTATCGCCGACCAAATCATCGCCAGGCGACCCCGCCGTCATCTTCTGACCAGCCTGCTACCAGTGATTGGCGCCAACAGGCTATTCAACCCCCGTATGCACGTGCTGATGCGGCCGGTTCGACCACGTCGGTCAACTCGACTGGGAGCGGTTCTCGACAACGTACTTCCAGTTTACAAGGTTCCTCAAATAGCACCTCGGGATCGCCCCATCATCTAACCGGCAATAGCGCTACTACTGGCAGTGTACGTAGTCGGAACGGGCCATCACCACAACAGCAGACGCACGCGTCCACAGGCTCCACGGGCCGAAATGGTGGCAACCCCCCTACCTCGACTTCGTCTTCCAGCCCCAGCCCATCTTCTACGCGCCCCCATCACCGCAATCCTTCGTCCTCGTCCTCCGCTTCTTCCGCCACTCGCGCATCCCAATCCGGTTCGTCGGTCTTACACGCACCAACGCCACGTCCCGTACGGCCTTCGCCACTGTCACAAGGAGTGTCGACAGCGGAGAAGCGTATGTCCCGTGATGATAGCGAATTACCCGAGCAGCTCCCCAACGCTGCTGCCATTCGTAGCAGCGGAATCAAAGATCGATTACGTCGCGTCCTCTCCCTCAATGCTTCGCAAGCGATAGCCGAAGAGGAGTCGTCACCCGTAACGCCCTCGTCTTCTTCACCCCTCACCAGCCAAGGTACGGGATTGCAAAGCAACGCCGCGGACGCGGGGGATACTGGATCCACGGCTACGAGACAGGCCAAGAAAAAGCGTACAGCGTTGTTCAATTCCCGGCTTAATGCATCGACGGACAACATATCTCTTTCCTCTACCATGTCGTCTGCTTCCGTGGTCATTCGTAAGCTGGGCTCGATTGGGAAGCTTGCTCGACGCAACTCGCTGGCAGGGATCACGTCCCTTTTCAAAGACAAGAAGGACCGGGATGAGAATGACGAGAATGGCGGAAAGGGAAAGAAGAAAAAAAGTGGAAAAGGCCAAGCCGCTGAGGCGAGCGTATCACACGTCACTGCAGAGCTCGATCGTTCGAGCAGCGAGTGGAGCGCGGAACTCAATGGACTCTCACCTGCAGCCAAGTTGGCGCGGCAACATACCCTCAAGACCAACGCAGAGGCAGCCGCCAGGGCGAAGGCCCAGGAGGAAGCGGCGGCTGCAGCTGCAGCTGCAGACGCTGCCACCGCCGCCAGCACTAGTTCTGCCACCCAAGCGGCGGAGCATGTACCGGCGACATGGGAGAAGAACACAACCACTACACGTGGAGCCCCCGATACTGCGCGCGTAAATGAGGATGGCTTACGTGTAGTGGTCGAGGACGATGACTCCGGCAGTGAAGGCGAGAGCGAACACCCACACGACTACTCCACCTACATCGAGGGTTGGGAAGACGAGGACTGGAGCCACATCGACGATGATGAGGATCTTACCATCCGTCGGGGTCTTGAGCGTACGAGCCTCGGCGATGACGAATTTGACCATGAGCCATGGGCGGTTGGCCTACGCCGGAGCGTCGAGCGTGCGCGGCAGCCCTCTAAAGGAATTCTTAAAAGTGCGCCCCCTTGCCACTCGCGTATGTTCATATTAAGACGGATATATTTGCCCACAGATGCTGATGGTTACGACCAACACATTTTTATAGATACACCCGCCAACTACAGCCGTCACCGATCTAACTCATACAACTCACATCCCGCCAGAGCCCACGAGCTCGGTCCTCTCGCCCGCATTCCGTCGCCAAACCCGGACCACATCGATGGCCTACGTCATCCTACCGCTTCGTCCGGATCATCAGGATTCCTTCCAACACTTTCGTTCGAAGATGAAGAAGGAACACGGCCCTCATCAGAAAGGACGCTTTTCAACCACCCGAACCTCAATTCGAGCGCACCGGTGCTGAGTACAGTGCTTTCCTCGCCGCCTACACTTGCCCACCGTTCTGCGACGACTCCGGTGAAGCGACTTGCGTTTGCGAATAACTTGAGCGTATACGACACATTCCCTTCTAGCGTGTACGACCGCCGCAGCGAGCCTGCGACGTGGAGCAGGCTCACGCCCGCACTCGCTCAGAGGATCAAGGAGGAGCTGAACTCTTTCAAGATGGAGGAAATGGAGGTACATGCCTCTAGCCGGATCCAGTACGCCTTCGTCTGTAGCCCAAATTTCAGTCCGCTGACGTTTCCACTCTCTCCAGTACCCAATTCTTTGTCTGACGAGCTAAACGTCGCATTTTCTTCTTTTTCTCTTTGAACCCTCCGCTGTTCGTGCACGATTTGTCCCGACCCCAATCTCACGCCCGTTACCCTCACTCGGCATCTAAACAAGCACCTCCACGCAGCGTACGTTACACATCTCGCTACCATCCCGCCCAGATCCTTCGTCCGACTTTTCGAACCCGCTTTACCCCGTCTCGTATACCCGTCCATTGTAACGCATAATGACGCACGGTGCCTGCCGCCCACTCCACTCTTCACCTGCCTCGTCCGTTGTGTATCGTAGCTCACCCACTCGTTTACACCCTCATCTCATGCATCGCTCTTGGATGGACCTTATTTTTTCCTCCCTCATTATCATCCTTCTCAACCCTTCTCAATGTGCTTGCTAACCTACTTTCCGCTCTCCTACCACCCCTCCTCCACCGTGACCACCACCGCACCAGTCAATATCTGTTTTGGTGCTCTCTTGTTTTTATTTGTCTGCATGCCACAATCATCCATAGCGGGTCCCTCTGTGCATAGTGCAATAACATTAAACAAGGGAAGTGTTGAGCTAGCTGCATAATCTATTCAGTCTCGTCCTGCCGAGAGTGATCCGACTATCGTCAATATATCGGTGCTCCGGCACCCCCAGAGTTATGAATCCACCTCTTTCCTCCGCATCCGCAGGGATCGGCCGGCGCACTCGCGCAGAAAAAAAAAGTGCATGTCGGGGACTAGGATTTGCTCCTTCCCCCTTTGACTGACCTTTACCAAGGTATATAAAGGATTCCAGAGTCTCATGGGTGTGCAGCTCGCGCGTGTTGAGGGAAGGTTGATTGGATCTAAATAGGGTTTATAGTAACATCCACACTAGAAACCGTGGCTCTGATATACGAATGCTTCAATGCCTTCCTCTAGACCTCAGTGTGCATGGTTCTTGTGATGTTCTGTGTGTGTCCCAAAAGAAGGAAATAATGAGACACGCATTCCCTTGTGAAAATGATCAAACGTACTCAGGTGCACTGAACCACGTCGGAAAAAAAAAGGGACAATAACAATCAAAGATGCGAAATCAATCAATATGGGGGAACGAGTCGACAGTGAGGGGACACGCACTCTGGTAGTCGATGGTGTACCCAAGTCCGAAAATGGCCAACATGGTGAACACGATGGGCGACGCCGAGGCATTCTTGCCGTTGAAGTAGCGCCCCTTGATTCCCTTAACAGCAGGACCAGGCGCAGAGCCCTTGGGGAGCTTAGAGTAGAACGCGACGAGGGGTCCTAGGTCCGCACCCTGCCCCTTCGACTGACGAAAGACAAGCAGGGGATGAATCAGAAAAAAAAAGAGTCGGGTCATCAGGTCAAACTGAAAGGAGAGCTCACAAGGATAGAAGGAGAGGCAATTTGGGGGGGGACGAGGCCCGAGAGTTGTCGACGGACGAGGGAGGCGTGCATCGTGGTTGGGTTCGCAGTTTCGCAGCAGAGGTTCGCAGTTTGTGCTCTGCTGTCTTGCCCTTCCGTCGTTGCCGTTGGCTTTCCGGCTTTGTCCGAAGATATTAGTCAGCGGGATTTCCACTGACTGCTGATCCGCTGGGTCCGCCCAAGTATTAACGTCACGGTTGAGTTGAGAGCCTCTCAGAGAATATACTATACGACTGGTATTGCCCATAGCGATGTCCCAGTATTTCTCACCGCCCTTTCCTGGTGGCAGGGTTCGGGCGCAACGTTTAGCCCCCCAATGCACGTTATGCCTCGAAACCCACATCGTGCCCCGCTACTCAACCTTAACATCTTGTCTAGATGCGTCATGTCTCTCGGCCGTAGTCCTGGGTCTAGATCCTGGCTCGGATGCTCGCAAATCGAGGCCCATGCAACTAGAGACCGAAGCTCGGTTATTTGTCCACATCACCAACATGGCGCCATCGCAGGTATCTGCTTCTGATGAAATTGCGGTTTCAGTGCCACGTCCTGAGTATTTTCTTTTGGCCCGCATTCATCCCACCAGGACACGCCGCAAAGAAGCGTGAACATGTGGGCGCCTGGGGTGGTTTTTTTCACGGCTTCTATGAGCACTCATCTTGACGAACAAGGTAATTCAATTCTGCCAGCACTTTCTAACTTATCTGCTGTGAGGCGCTCTCTGACGTTTTGTTTCTAGGTAACATTTATTTATATTGTCCTCCGCGTTGTCTCCCGGGCGTAGGCGCTTGTACTAAGCTTATTTTGCTAGAGGCCAACGGCACAAATTGCTCACAACAGAAGCGTCGATGACGTGGGACCAGCCAACTTTACAACTATAGTACCCCCTCCCCTCCGGTTTGCGGGTGGAGGTGGGACACAGATGGAGACCTGTCTTAAGTTGTATGTGCCAATGCGAATCGCCTCGCCATCATCACCATCGATACAATTAGGAGCCGGGTGTCATGGCGTTAGGTGAGTGACGCACAGTATTCCCTATCAGGTTCTCATAACGACTACTGTAACTTGGGTACATAGAACTCTTACAGGCTGACACGCCGATCACTTGTGCAATCGATAGAACTGAGGAGTGCCTCATGTCTGCGACTGCGCAATGTGATATATGAAATATAGCCCCGATTGGCATTTGACGATCGTCGTTCCAAGAATCTAGCATCGACCGCGAGGGTAGGCTCACAACATGGATAAGTCCTTACTTGACCACTCAGCACTAGGCAGCGGAATGCCCTCGCTCGTAGCATATACATACAAACGGCACTTGGGACACCCTTCCGAACGAGGGATGAGTAAACGCTGTATTATGGTGCCTTTCGGATAACGCCCTTTCTGGAATTCCGGTTGCGCGGCGTGTAGATATCACAGAATAAAAATCAGGCTTGGGGCACGACTTCAGGTTAGAGTACACCCCATCTCTCTACAATCCCTCCACCCGCCAGGGATCGTGATACGCCAGTTCATGGCAAATGGCATCGGTGTTTACCCGAGTGTCGGTATATCGTGCTGGCGATGTCAGATGAGGTCGAGGAAGGTGCTTATCGTGAATTATGTGACAGTTCTCGAATTGCTATCAACACAGCCATGAAGTTAATTATCACCGGTGACCTGAAGAGAATCTGCGCAGATATCGAAAAGAAGGTTCCATCGGCAGTATACTGTATATTATTAGTAGTATAATATTACGGCGGTGGTGGACCCACAGCAGTCGACAACGGTCACACTGGTTCACTCGCTTCCTCTCCCCATGGGGGAGGGGGCGTAGATCCGGCGGTACGATGTCCGAATCTAATTACACTCGTGGTAGTGAGTGTGCTAGTAGATTTACACGAATCACAAGACAAGGTGGAAGAAGACCGCCCTTGATTCGTGAATAAACTCACGACTGTGAAACCTCTTTATCATGGGTATACACCGACAGTAGATCATACTGTAGCTAAGTAAAGAGTGGCATCGGGGCGACATTTGCGTGGAATGGAACCTGCGGGTCCGCATGTGCGCAGGTTCGACTACTCGGATCACTAGCAACATCCAAGTTCCAACGGAGTGCACATAGTACGATATCGGACATGCTGCCAGCCGGGCTTAGCTCTCTCTTAAGGTGGACGCCCCGGTTGATTCGTCGGTGACGTCCGCTCTCACAGTGAACTATACTGGAATGGGACCTTCACACGAACATCGTTTAACATGAAGGGGAACACGCCACGTACGTCACCGTCGTATATGCTCGCGCGAAGTGTTGTTCACATCTGATGCATCTGATGCATCATGCGTCGTTCCCAGACTGCAGAGCCTGACGGATCCTGCTGTGCCCGAGCCCTGACTCGAATCCCACTAGTTTCTGGTCAATAAAGGATGGTGTAATCCGAACTACTTGATAAATTGGTTTGTAAGATATTTTGCAAGAACGAGTTCATACGTGAATTAATGGTAAGGTATAAGGCGCGTACTTCCAGGCTGTGGGCATCACGTACTTGCAGTAAGGTCGGGTTCAACGACGACGGTGTGTAGTAGGTGTGATGCGACAATTCATATCGGTGGCTCTTCCCTGCCCTCATGATTCACTACGCTCAAACCACCGCTCCTGAGAAGGGGTAATGACGCAGTTCTATCAAACGATCAGGGCTACGAATGGAAGGATGCGGTTATTCTACATGACAATGATTGCAAGACAAGGATAGATAAGGCGCATAACCTCACGAGGCGGTACCAAAACAATTCCGACAATGATCCACTCAAAACTGCTCGTAACCACTCAATTCAATCCCACGATGGAGACGTACTGTACGCGTGGCTACGACCGGATCCGTTTTGCTGCGTTTGTGCAGGACTCGACGGTGACCATTGGGGTGAGGTCGGACTATACGCCGGAGATGCTGGGGCTAAAAAAATGGTGAGTTTTCTCTGCTAGTACGTAATGTATTATGCTCACAATAGGCGGGCGACGCTGGGGAATAAGCAGGGGATGTGGGTGCTTGTCTAAGGTGTGAGTACCAGAGTATTAGGAGGGCTATGAGTACGTACAATACTTGGGAGATGATGGTGAGGTCGGTGAGGTCGGTGAATATTTTGGCGAAGCCGGAGTCATCAGTGCGGGGGCTGGGGGACAGGTTAGCAAGAGTTTTGTAGCAAGGCGATTGCCAACACGTTAACTCACATGCTACGGATTGAAGAGAATGAAGAGAATTGGTCAGCGGTGAGCAAATTCGCATGTTTGGAAAACTTACTGGGTGAGTCTAGTAACATTACACGTCAGACGGTACGATGTAGAAACAAATTGTACTCACAGCGTGGAGAAGCTGGACTGAATGAAGGGCTTGTGGGGGAGTATCGCGGAGACGAGGGACTGAAGGATGGCGACTGTGGCGAATAGCGTGGAGATGTCGGTGAAAACGATGGAGATGTCGGCGAATACCGGGGGCTAGTTGGTGAATATCCAGGCGAAGATAAATTAAGAGCCGGAGAAGTGGGGGAGTATGTCGGAGAAGTGGGCGCACGACCACGATCGTAGAATGGTGACGTGACGTATGGGGAAGTGCTGAATGGCGAGGTCGCACCCGCGAACGGTGACTGCGGAACGTAAGGCGATGTTGGCGAGTATACGTTCGGCGAACTCGGACTGTAGCCAGGAGCTGCAGGTGACATCGCACCAGCATGACGGGGACTCTGTCCGAAGCCACGGTATGCAAAGTTTGCGGACTCCTCGCCTCCGTTCGATGCGAGAGGAGAGAACGCAGCCGCCTCGCCTTTGTAGCTCTCTTGGTTCCACATAGGTGAGTTGCTGTCGTATGGCGTCATCGCGACTTGCCCCGGGGTCATACCGGCGTCCACTTGTGCTGATAGCATGCTCTGCATCGGCAGTCTGTGGTCAACAATAACATCCTTCAGCATATCCATGTCGAGCGCCACGTCAAAGGCCCCAGTGCCCATAGGAGCCATCTGACCAAACATAACGTTCTCCGCGATGCCGTGGCAGTCGTCTCTCTCGCCAACAGCCGCAGCCTCCATTAAAATCTCGACAGTCTCCTCAAACGATGACCGCATGAGGGCCCCAGTGTCGGCGCGATTGATACCATGTCGAGTGATTGCCATTAGGTGGCCGCGCTGCGTCATCAAGTCGCAGAGGAGTGCTAGGTGTCTGTAATTGACGTATGATCCGTCAAATTCGATGACATTGCGGAGTTCTTTCATGATGGCTGCTCGCGCTGCCTCGATGCCAAGGATGTTGAAAATCTCGACGCAGTTATTCGAGTACGTGCGTGTAAAGTCGACACCGTCTAGGCACATCACCTGTTTCAAGTTTGTGCCATCCGTTTCAAGCACCCATTCCTTGTAATCGTCCCCGCCTGAAACGATACTGCCATCTTTCTCAATGACGGTCTTGTCATGTTTCATGAGGAATACGCGACGAATGCCCTTGACGCCACGGAGGCTGATCGAGTTCAGCATCGTATTCTCCAGTTGACGCAGAAAGATATCTTCCTCTATCGTCCCGATCCCATCGTCATCCTTGTCGGCACCGCCAAGGACGCGACAGCGGATGACGAGCTTCTCGGAATTATCCTCGCTCCAGATTACGAACAAGTCCGACTTGAAATTCTCTTTGATCCTATTGGCGACAAACTCCATGGTCAATTTGCGGTCGATCATTTTAGCGCGGTCCATCTCGAGACGAAGAAGCCATGGGGACTGCAAGTGTAACTGTTGCTCCATTTCCTCGTCAGGGATAGCGAAGAATGCTTCGACGAAGACTTGATCTTCCTCGATTACGGTGGACTGAGGGTCAGGGTCGTACCAGATTTCGACCGCAGCGGTGACTGTTCGTAGGGAAGTGTACGCAAGCTCCTGTTGTACATTCTTCGCCAATTCGGCCGATACACTTAATTCGGGCTGCAAAAACACCGAAAGCGACGGCGTCTTGATGTTTGTCGCAACGTTTATGATCTCCTTTAATCGGGGAACACCAAGAGTGACATTCTTGCTGGAGACACCAGCGTAGTGGAATGTGTTGAGGGTCATTTGAGTCGCAGGTTCCCCGATAGATTGCGCAGCAAGGGTACCACACATCTCCCCCGGATTGATAAGCGATTGATTAAACTTCGTCTCCACTTCGCCGAGAACCCAGTCGAAAGCCTCGCGAGTTAGATGGTATTTCTCCAAGACCCGGCGCGCGGCGAAAGTTGCTCGTATGTGCATGCAGAAGTTTAGAGTTGCGTTCGCTTGGCACTCGTTGCTGATCGGGTCGTCGCTCCGCACGACAACAAGCTTTTTCTGTAGCCCCTTGACCATGTCGATAATATAAACTGGATCGAGGTCACTTGGTTTGCGCCGGTCGATGTGGAAGATTTGAACGGCATTTTGTACAATGCGTTGTAGATTGACCGGTAGGTAGTGAGGAATGTTGGAGGGAGTGCGAGGGAAGACGAACTCGCGTAGAGTTCTGCGATCTTCGAGTAATTGAGCATATTCTTCGTCTAGTCGAGCTTGAAGCTCAAGAGAACTGTCATCGATGCCAACCTGGAGCACGCCCGGAAGGAACCCGCCAGCTGGATCCGTAACGTCCACCCGATAATTGTGCTCAAACTCTCGGTTATTGAGATGGAACGTTTCGATGCGCTGCCGCTCGATGAAGGCACCATCCATTCCATCTTCTCCATAGACGAACTGTAGCACATCTCCCAGAGAGTTCCGCACAGTCCCATCGTAGTTCACCATCACGTCCTCGAGGGCTTTTACGAGGCGACGCTGGATGTAACCCGTTTCGGCAGTCTTAACGGCCGTATCGATTAAACCTTCGCGTCCGGCCATGGCATGGAAAAAGAATTCTTGTGGAGTGAGACCTCGAAGATATGAATTCTCGACGAAGCCTCGTGCTTCGGGACTGAAGTCGTCTTTGGTGAAATGGGGAAGTGTCCGATGTCTGAAACCGAACGGGATGCGACGACCCTCGACAGACTGTTGTCCTACGCAGACGGACATCTGGGAGATATTGATGAACGATCCCTTAGAGCCGGCGACCACCATTTGCTTGACGTTGTTGTCGTCCTTCAAGTGAGTTTGTGCATGTCGACCGGAGTCGTCTCGGGCTTTGTTGAGTTCGAACTCCACACTGCTTTCGAAAGATTCTCGAATGGTCATTCCAGGCGAGGGTTTCAGCTGGTCCTTTTGGGCCTGTTGGATGAGATTTCGAACCTTCTCTTTCTGTTCGGATATCTTTGTATTGACGAACGACATCGTCGCTTTATCCGCAATTGTATCACCGATTCCGATACTGAACCCATTGTGGAAAAGCCAGTAATTGACGATGCATTGTAGTCCCGTGAAGAGCGTCCGCGTTGCTTCTGGTCCCTTCTCGCGAAAAACAACGTGTACAAGGCCAGCTTGCGATGCGCCAACAGTCTTCTTCTCGACAACGCCGAAAATGATTTCGCCATTCTCGATAAGCATGCCGTCATCGAATATTGGGTTCGGAGATGGCTTATCCGGGGCACGGAATATGTTGATACCCCGGGGGATGGCCATACTGAGGATTTGCTTCCCGGTCCAAAGCGGCTTTGGCTTGATGATGGCGGGCGTCGGCACAGTTCCATCCCAGTCCGGCACCCAAAGCATGATGTTTTGTACTTGGTTCCAGTCCAAGAAGCAATCTCGCAGGGTGAACTTGCGGATACCGCAGAGGGTGTCTTGTACGATACCCATAACTGGTTTATTAGCTTGTGGCGAGATAATCTATTGCTAGGATTAGCGATCAATGTTAAGGGGAGGAGTGAGAGAACTCACTTGTCTTGGTACCCAAGCTATCTGGCTCAGCTCTGCACGGGTCTCCTCGCTTTGGGGGACGCTAACAAAAATGTCAGAATCAAGGTAACCATGTAAGATTGGGGACGTACTGCAAGTTCATCTCGTCTCCATCAAAGTCCGCATTGTATGGCGGAGTGCTATACGGAGGTTACTAGGGGTGGAGCATCTGCTTATAACATACTTACACAGATAGGTTCAAGCGAAAAGCTGGAAGGGAAAAAATATAAGACGATTGCGTGACATGTCGATGCAAGGAGAACTCACTGGAATAAGGCATTAAGCGAATACGGTGGCTCATCATACTCATTTTATGCAATGATGGTTGGCGATTAAATAAAACATAGCTAGAAAAAATGAGAGACTGCGCGTCACGGCGACAAATGTGTTGTACTCACTCGCCATCCTTCAGGTGGCGTTCCACAATCCATCCGTATTGTAGAAACGCATCCGCTTGCTTGTTTCGGCGAAGATCAATTCGGTCGCCAGTATCTCGGACCACATATCGTGCTCCCGGATAAGCATTTGGACCCCTTCGGACAAGGTCCTGTAGATATGCGATATTGTACGGCGTCACTGAAACAGTGTCCATCAGCAAGTCAAAGAAGGGGACAGGTAGCCATGACATACCCCGCTCAGGAAATGTCAAATTCATCGCAATCGACTTCGGTACACCGACTTCGTCTAACTCCAGGTTCGGATCACCCGTAATGACGGTCCGAGCCGAAAAATCGACGCGCTTTCCCATTAGATTGCCACGAAGACGACCCTCCTTGCCCTTTAAGCGAGCGCGGATAGCTTTCACTGGGCGGCCAGATTTTTGCAGCGCCTGAGGGATGCCTGCGATGTCATTGTCCATGTACGTGGCCACGTGAAACTAGGTAATGTTCAGTGGGAAAGATTAGCAAAGGATCACACAACCGCACACACCTGGAGAAGCTGTTCATACTCAGTCACAATGTGTGCAGGGGAGCCTTCTTGCTCGCTCTTTCGTACATTGGTAGACGCCTTGATAATTTCACCAAGCTTGTACGTGAGATCGTCCTCGCTTCGCATCGTGCCTCCATCCACTGCGATACTTGGCCGAACGGGGGGAGGGGGTACCGGCAGAACGGTTAAAATCATCCACTCCGGACGGGCATATTCGTCAGAGAGCCCAAGGAGATGCAAGTCGGAATCAGATATCTTCATCAAGGTGGTATACACTTCCGACGGCGTGAACAGCCGCTTGTCTTGATGAACAGTTTTTATGTCCTGGAGGGTATGTCAGCGTACAATACAATGTGATATGTGTATCCCAAACCTCATCCTCATCCTTGGGCTTCTTGTATTGCAAAAACAGCTTCAAGCCTTCTTTACGAATCAGGGGTTGAAGGTGGCCGCATCCTCCGTGGCCCTTCTTAGGCTCATCGCCATCGAGATCACCCTCATCCCTCTGCTCGTCGGCCTCACAGACCATCTTACTTTTGCAATGGTTCCATACGATGGCCATGCGGGTCTTCAAATCCCGAACATGTCGGATCTTATCGGCGAAGTTGGGGTCCGACTTACAGCACACATTAAGAAATCGGAGATAGAGATAAGAGGGTTAGCCTGAATGCAGACGGGGCAAGGGAACACCCTAGAACACCACAAAAGTCCCATATACACAATATGAAGAGCGATCAAGTGGCAAGCTGGGCTCGTACCGCTCAACTGCGTCACAGCGAGGGTCGCCCAGCAGTCCAGCACAACAGTGGGTCGAAGAATGGACCACTGTATGTGGGCACATTTGCACTCCTTGCTCAGCCCCCATTTCACCACACAACTGCGTGTCCAACCAGGCCGAGCGGTGAAGGGGCCGACGCGGCGATCAAGCGATCGAAAACGCGCGCCAGCCGCGCTACGGGTGGAAGAACGCCACGATTGTCGAGGAACGAGCGCAGTGTGGGCTTGGGGTTCTCCACCATGGGTGGAGAGAGCCCCCAGAAAATTTGGGTGGTGGGGTGCGAAGCAAGTAGAAGCAAAGAACTCGCCACTCACGATATCGGCTTTCAGCTTTCCACAATTCACACATATACTCTCCAGGATCTTCTTTACTTTAACGATGAACCCTATGCGCGAGAATCAGAACGACAGAACGAGATGACCACACATGCCACGCACCTGGATGGAATACCGGCCTAGCCAGCTCAATGTGACCGAAATGTCCCGGGCATTCAGACATTGACTCCCCACAAGTCTGACACTTGAAGTTACGGTCAATCGTACCCATACGGGGGTCCATCAAGCCGCCAAGCTTAGGTCTATGGCCAGTCTCATCCATGACCTCGGGATGCTCGACTTTAACGACGGAATAAGCCTTCTAGAGAAGCGCCAAGAAAATTTTAGCGAGGCCATCGCAAGACAGAATTGCTTACAATTTCCTCTGGAGAGAGGATGCCGAACTGAACCTCCTTCACTTTACGGATGGGGGCTGAGGAGTGGGCAAATTGATGACCTAACATGGCTAAGAGACAGGAGGTGGGTGTGAACGGGTGGTATGGGGGTTATGTGAAGGTCAGAGAAACAGGGGAACTAGGGAGGGGATAAAGGCCGGGGGTTAAGAGGGTTGGTTATTAGGGTACAATGACTCTAAAGGGACGCAGAGTTCAGATCCTGGAACTTTTTGTCGTTTTGAGGACGGAGAGAAAGTCAAGTGCAACCGGGCTGTGCGGCGAGTCACTGCAGAAGTGGCAGAAATGGTGCTGTTAGAACTGGAAGACACACCGCGTGTCTGTACCGTTCTATGCTCCGCGGGTGAAAGAATGAGAGTAGAAGTCAAGGCTGAACCGACGACCAACGACGGCGAGGTGGTTGTTCGAGGACAACCAGTGGTGACGGGTACGCTTGGAACTCCGCCCGAACTCATTTCCACAATCCAAACCGGGGCCGCCGCATGAGTCGCCTTCTAGTGATTAACAATAACATATTTGGTCGTTGATTCACGTTCTTCGAGTCAAGGATACTGCATCGTGACCCCAATGTCTGACACCTTTTTTTTCACAGCTGCTACCTTTGTGTCGCTCTGGCATCTCGTCTAGGCCTGCGGGATGTGGTACACTCGGTCGGAGCATGTGTCAGCAAATCAAATAACAGACTTACTGCACAGCCCACAGCTTGTGAGTCACACAACCACCGGTCATCCGACGAAAAAACGACGTGTACCAAACAAGAGCAACGATTTACGTGCGTCAAGCACTCAGTGCAATTGTGAGTATTGCCCATGGATGCTCTCGATATACGGTACTATTGTACACCGTACCTCGATTTTGTTATTCAGTCACGTGATACTGTTAAAGCACTTTACGTTGTGACACTCGGGTGGGACGTGGCGATTGTAAGGTGAGGACTCGCGCTGGCCTCGGAATCGGCCACCATCGACCACGTGACGACCTCCGCACCAACGCAACATGCTGGGTTACCTCAAAAACAACGACACACGCATCGCCCCGACAATCGAA
>Ga0307512_10003965_pt1 | contig 16552 bp, 10 predicted proteins | sample 14_EM_MG_FD_200267 | JGI IMG/M metagenome (GOLD analysis project Ga0307512, IMG submission 200267) | Populus trichocarpa ectomycorrhiza microbial communities from riparian zone in the Pacific Northwest, United States - 14_EM | ecosystem: Host-associated > Plants > Roots > Unclassified | place...
ATGTTTGGGCTTAATTAAAACTTTGTGTTGAACTAGGATTCAAGGCTTGTTTGGATCAAGTTATGGGCTTTTGAGTTTAGAGTTTTTGGGTCAGTTTTGTATGTGGGTCAGTTCAGCCTACAAGGGTAGATCCATTAAGGTTACTTTTAAGAACTATTCAAATACATGTAACCTAAATTTCGACAGCCCTTGATGATTATTACTTCTGAATTTTTTAGTTTTAACGTGTGAGAGTAATTCTTGCGTTCTTCAGTTCTTGAACGAACTGAATCTGACTTATCGAAGATTAACTGGCTTCGTGGTGTCATTATACTCATTCTAATAGTGTTGGTGCCTTGGGGCAGGTTTCCATTGTGTCACACTCCTATCAGACCTATTTCGGCTTTCCAGGATCAGATCTCAATCTTGATTGTGGGTTGTGTGATTACGTGATCACGAGGTTCGCATCATGTTGCCTCTCTGGTTGGATGGTGCCCTCAATCATGGCAGTCTTGCTCCATTACCCACTTAATAATTATTTTAGTAAAGAAGCGATGCTTCACTACTTTCGCTTTCTAAAAGAGTTTATCAACTCATCTTTTGCCAATGCCCATTTTAAATTGCCCTCCAGCTAATCTAGTCATGTGCATCCTTTATCAAAACACCCTTATGTGATAACATTTTTCATACATCATAGCCATTTTTGAAAGGGTAAAAAAGACTTTTTAGTCATGGAAGATGCACCCCCAAGTATAGCGTTACTCTTAACTGTCGATGAAGTTCATCAAATCAGAACAACATTGCCCTCCCTTAGTCAATCTAGTTGTGCTCATTCTTTTGTCATTTCCAGACGCTACTCTTAGCTTTGATGGATTTTGCTAAATCATCATTTGATTATGTGCTTCTTTGTTCTCCAATCAATCTAGATATTATTTGTTATCCCTTTTAGGGTCCACTGCATTACCCCCGTACTACTCAACTTTTATAGGATGACTTATATAAAATGTCAATGTTATTTTTTTCAAGGACTTTACAAACTTAGTCAATGACTTCTTTTGTTTGAAAATCACTTTCTTGTTTTGGAATCAGCTTGCAAATTTCAAAGATCATGTTCATTCATGTCTAATTATTACAAATAAATCATGAGATGTAATTTTGAAAATGTTTCTTTGATCGTAACCGCAAGACAAGTCATTCATCATTAAGATGCATTTTTATGTGTTTTTTTTGTTGAGAATTGATAGGGTTATGGTTGAGAAAGAAGTGTTACCTCAAAGTTGGGTTATCCATGCCAAATGAAATTTTTTTGTTTTTTTTAAATAGAAATACCCAATGTAAGCTTAAAACAATTTTACTTTGAATTTCTTACAATTCACAGGGGTTTAATCTTTAGGGAAATGATAATTAAATCTTTTATTCAGGCAAGTTTGAAATTGGTGAAGGTATATGATGAGACGACCTTATGCTTTTTTAGGTTTCAAAGCAAGAGGTTTGAGTAAAAACTTGAGGTTCTGTTGAGAGAAAATTGTCTCATTTTTAGCACTTATTTTATCAGCTCATAATAATGAGTAGTTCTCTTCGCAATGTGATATAATGAGGCTATGGATTTTTTTTATGAAAGAAAGGGATTTGTAAGCTCAAATAGTGTTTCAAGGTTTTAAAGACTTAAGATCACTGTTATTGTGTCTTTCTTTTCTTTGCTTTGGTAATGCATCTTTATTTTATCTTTACCTTAACTTAGTCACTTTTGTCTTTTCATTTGGGCATGCCCCCTAGCATTTTGATTTCTGGGGCTCTTTGAAATTTTTCACGACCTCTCTTTGGTTATTGATCTTTGAGTTCTTACTTGCCCTCCATTTTCTTAAAACTTCAACCAAGGCCAGAAATAAAAATATTTCTTCTTCATATAATTTCCTCAATTCTTTCCGTGACTTCATATAATAAACTAACAAACCATCATTACATACTCATTAAACAAAAAACAATCATAACAATCATGTTTTTCCTCCAAATGTGTCTCAATAACCATAATTCAAAATATACTAAAAATTCAAATATTCAAATATGAATAAGAAGCAATTCAATTCATCTCCAATCATCATCACTATACCATTACCCATTAAATTCATAAACATTTAAATTTATTTAAATTCACCCCCCCGTGAGGTATGATCCTAATCAGGATTGACTCTTGATCTTTGTAATTTTTATTTTCCTCTAGTGTGGAGTGTGATCCTAGTCGAAGTTTTTACGAAGAGAAACTTATTCAGACTCAAATACCACAAGGAATATATTTTTAGAATGTGAAGGGATAGCAAAGATGATCTTTCATCATTTCAAACACAAGTGGATAATACTAATAAATTTTTTCATTCTTTAGTGTAATTGTTTGGAGCTTTTGCGTAAAGACTTATGTTTTTATGAATCAATGACAATCAAATCAAACTACATGCAATTATACATACAACTAAAATATGGCCAAGAGACATGGGATGAGAGCTTTTTTATGCATTATTTTATTTTTCATGTCTTGGTTCAAAATTGTTTGATCACTTTAAAATGAGAATTGCTTAAATGATTCATTTGTCACCTTATAAAAGAGTGTCTAAACACTATTTTAAGCGAACATAGAATTATTTTTTAAATAAAAAAGCTAGTTCAATTTTTCAAGATTATTTTGGGAAAAAGGGTTTTTTTCTTCTTTCAAAATTGATATGGTCAAAATATTTTAAATAGAGCCATGGGATCAATTATAAAAGTCAATCTCATGAGTTTTAAAAGGGTGAGAATTGCCTCTTAATGTCTTTCATGACACATCTCAAGGTTCAAACATTTTTAACAATAAAATGTAAGTTACTTTCACAAAAATATCTCTTGATTTCAAAACAATAAAGGGACAAAGAAAAGGTATATTCTATTAAAAGATGTGATTTAATCTCAAAACAAAGTACAAAATAACAAAATTCCATAACAAAATTGTTGACAATGCAACACCTTAATTAGGTCATCTTCTTTAACAACATTGTGTCTCATAAGTGTTTATATTGTTACACTCATGATGATCTAGTGACAATGTGGTAGATGACATTCCTTCACAAACTCAACTTATTCTTTGCTCACCAACTTCCGAACTTGATATTTGAAATTCTTGCAACTTTTGATTGAATGGTCGAGGATCCCATCATGATATTCACTTCTCATTTGGATTATACCACCTAGAGAATGATGGTTTTATGGGATCTAACGGAGCTAGGGTAACATGTCTGGTGTTCAAAAAATGTTGGTAAATATCTTTGAGTGGTAAAGGTATGTTAATCTTTGATAGTGGAGTATGAGCACCTGATGATATAGTGAGATCCAATCAAACGAGATTCCTAATTTGAGAGTCATTTCCCAACTCATGTTTAATCATGACTTTAGAGTTCATGATTGGACCTTTGATTTTTCCTATTTTGATAGCTTGTTCATTCCTTTCAGCAACAATCATTAGGTTTGTAAAGTGTTGGGTTACACTTCCAATTAGGAACTCAAAGTAGGGCATCTTAAAAGTGTTGGTAAACAAGCTGGCCATCTTTTTTTCTAGCAGTAGAGGATCTACCTGAGTAGCTACCCAAAACCACCTTTGGACATTAATGCGAACCTCGTGATCACGTGGTCACGCAACCTACACGCAAAGACATCAATTCCCGGAAAGCCAAGTAAATCAGGTTTGATAGCAGTGTGACACAAAGATAACACTTGTACCTAGGCACCAGCACTATTGAAAACGAAAAATCCCCACCCAACGAATATTGATTCGCGAACGAGAAGTATAAGGATGACGAAACGAATACAATTATTTTTTGATAAGTCATTTCTCAGTTCTTTAGAGAACCAGGGAAGGGAGATTATCTCACCAACACACGCACACACAAAGTGCGGCAAATAAGAAGTTTTATTAATCTGAATTGTCTAACTTACATGTCTAGTTATGTCTTTATTTATACTCACTCTAGACTTAAATAAACCCTAATGGAACCCCCTTAGGTGGACTTATATGAAGCCCACTTACAATTGATCCAAATAAGTAATAATAACCCAAAGACTAAGAAGAAAATAATAAAAATTATACAAATCCGAAAATTACCATCCTAAATATGCTAGAATCACATTTGTCACCATTAAGAAGTCCCAAATAGACTAGGAAATCTGATCTGAAGGTAGAATTTATTCTGAAGTCTTCTTTCCTTTTTGTAGCTAGGATGAATAAGGAATCCTTGTAAGAAAAAGATTCTGAAATATTTATGAATCCTTGTCACACATGGAAACTATGTTGCAGCCCATTAAAGATCTTTGGAGAATTAGGAGATTCCCAAAATAAGCTGTTACATCCTTTTAGGAAAAGAATCCTAGCCAAATAGCAAGTCCACAAGTCAAAAAGAAGTAAATAACAAAATTCGTACAGCCTCTGTTGACCTGTATTGCAATGCCTTCCCGTAAAATTGGCATGTCAGGAGACTCCATGTAAAATTTCAACCCGATCCAATGGTCGGATTGATAATTATGACCGTTACCGTAAAATTGGACAGTTGCACATTTTACATAAAAATCCGAATTTGACCTTGCCTAGATTGTATCAGATGTATTCCCGGATATATTATTTATCAACAATGTCTTGGAGGATAGATCTTTCTGGAGCGATGTCAATATTGTACTTGTATTGCTTAATGAAAGCATCTACAAGATCCTTCCACTTCTAGATTTTCATGTTGTCCAACCTCGTATACCAGCTATCTTGAGAAAAATAAATTAACAACTTTTCATCATGCACAACATCTTCCATCTTATTATAATAGGATTTGAGATGAGTGGAAGGGCATTGAGTTCCAATAAACTTCATGAATTTAGGTACACAAAACTATTTTAGTACAACCACATTTGAGACTAGACACATCTCGATGGTTTGAACAAGATCATATGAGTGTTGGCTTTCGATAGCCTTACGTTTTCTTCTAACACTATTATCTTATCAATGTCCTCAGAGTATTTTCTTTTCATAGTTGTCGGGGCCGATGCAGGTATAATTGATTTCATAAATGCTGTATTACACTAAGGTTCTTAACCATGTCCACTTATCCTTTCTTCAGGCTGAATTATTACCTAAGTCTAAACAAAATCCACAGACCGATTGGACGAGCCTTCACCAAAGATGTTCTTGAGCGTATGCTCGAGCAGGCTAATAACATGGGCCCTGTTAATCTTCAATGAGTCCAACTCCTTTTGAAAATAGGAATTGTGATGGCTACGTTCTTCATTTTTCATATTTCTTTATTGAAGTCAGGTGTTATAAACTTTGCAAACTTGAATTTGTCAAGGACTTATATTTCAACTTGATCTTGTATATATGACATTTAAAACCCCAAAGCATGAATGTATGTATGCTTATTTATGGATACAGGTGTATGTATATGTATATGGACTATGGATTAACTTGTTCAAAGAGTTAATCCATGACTTCTTTATTGAATACAAGCAAAAATCTATAGTATGATGAATATGAAAAGATCTTTCCAAAGTCCTCATCTTGGTTAAATCCCATACACATTGGAGAGTACAAAACAAAAATGTGGGTCTGGGCTCTTTTCATTCAAAAAAAGATAATGGTTCTTATACAGAGTTCAAGATTATTGATCACGTCTGTCTTGATACAAAATAAATTATTAGGGAGTTCATATCCTAATGATAGGTTTTATGCCACTATATGAGGGGTACGCTTACTACTTAGTCTCAAAAGAGTTTATGATTTGTCTAGTGACCACCTCTCTTGAAGGCAATATAGGGATTTACAAGGAATGGTTGGCGAACAGTGTGACCACCATTACCAAGTAAACGCTCAACTCATAGTTAGGTTTTTAACGAATCTGAACTTCGACTGAAAGTTATAAGGCATGACGACATTAATCTATATATAATGTACTTATATATGAGTAGTATGTAAGGAAATACATGTTAAAACTAAATTATATAAACCCACAAATTAAACACATAACAAACAATCAGACAAACAAAACTTAGTCCAACCAAATAAGTCCTAGTGGAGTAGCCATCTTGTCGTGGCGTGCATGACGCTGAATGGCAGATCAACCTCGTGGATTGAAAGGGTTTTGTGATTAATTATAAAATTATGATTTTGAAGTAGTCGCCACCTGGAATCATGGTCATTAGGAAACTTATTGGTCTGCGAGAGTCCTGGTAAGGGGACTAGTTGTGCAAGGAAAGACATATCACCCCAAGCACATCCGACCTATGGTAAACTGCATTATTAATTGACTGTTTTTCTAGATCATGTTTCTATCCATTGCTCTCATCAAAAGTTCAAGGTAGATCTCCTCTTGTGAGGAAGTCTCTAACTTATCGAATTTAAATCATAACCGTTATAGGGCTCAAATTTAACATTGCACTTATTTTCTACTTTATGTCTTTAATACCTAAGGATATACTTTACAATGTAGCTTTATATCCTCAATAATAAAGTCTTCAATTAATTACTAATGTTTATTGCTATTAATTTATTTAATTTAATATCGGAGTATGCATTACATTGTAATATTCATACCCTGAATATTAGTTAAATAAATTACTTTATGTGGTATTTTTGAAAATTTGGCCAAATTCCCAAGGATATACTTTACAATCATAAACTGATTACGATATCCATTTTGTATTTTTAAAAGATGATAAAAATGCATTTTTTATTTTTTAGAATTTGGTTGTATGCATGAAAACAAAATATATTTTCATGTTCTTCAAATAAGAAGATTTTTTTTTAAAAAAAATTGGATTTTATTTCAAAATTTCAAGAAAAACCAAATATTTAAATACCGAGTTCATATCTTACAATGTAAATCTATAACCCAATATTAAATGAAATTCTTGAAGAAAAACATATTTGGTACTTTTTTTAATGAGTTTCTTTTTGGATTTTATTTTTTTTTTTTATTTTTTTAAATTTCAAAGAAAAACCAGATATTTTTAATATCGGGATCGTATCTTACAGTGTAAATCTACAAATCTGATTAGGCAAAATTATTGGAAAAACACGCAAAGGACCTATAAATAATTTGAAAATGGTCCCTAATTTTTTCAGAAGTTTTTGAAATTTTTTGAAGGCTTGTTTGGTTAGACACAAAAATAAGGACAAACTAAAACTGAGGGGAAGGTAGAAGGGCGTGCTTGACAAGCACGCCCTTAGCCTAAAATTAGAGGCATAGAAATTGCTTTAAGATAGGATTTGGAAAACACACTGATGAGGATCAGCCTAACACCAAGCATAATCATGTCAACAACCCATTGAAGGTGCCAATTAGGCTAATTACAAGTGTTAGGGAAAAGATCCTTAAAGAAGCATTGAATGAGCTTGTAAAGAACATATGGAGTAAAATGGACCTAGAAGAGTTTGGGACATCTAAGGAGCATGAAGGACAACCTCTAATTCATCTAATTCAGGTCCAAGAAGAGCCTAATTCGTGTGGAACAAAGGGTTGATGTATTTGACCCCATACTAGCCTTGTTAGGCTTGTTTTTCCTAATGATATAAGGATAAAAGTCAGCAATTTATTTTCCTAAACAATCAAGAAAGTTTCAACAGATCTGATTCCTAAAAAATAAAGGATTATTTAATGTTTTTCCTAACTTAGGAAGGAAAGTAAGTAAGTTAGTAACAAAAGGAGAAATTTGTTTTCTTCTTTGTCCAAGTTAAACAAAGAATTCCAAGCTAATCAAGGACCTAAAGGAGGCGGCAGCATAAATTTTTCAAATCAGATTTCTCCTAGCTTATATGGGACTTCTATAGGGCAACCAATCTGATCCTATCATATTTAGGATATTAACTTTGGATTTATTATTGTTATTATTATTTTCTTCTTAGTTTAGGGTTTTATTTATATTATTTGGGTTTAATTGTAAGTGGGTCTCATATAAGTCCACATAAAGGGTTCATTAGAGTTTGTTTCAGTCTAGAGTCAATATAAATAAAGGCATAACCAAACATGTAAAGGTTACGTAATTTTCAGATCAATAAACTTCTTTTGCCGCACTTGTTGTGTGTTAATGGGATGATCTTCGTTCCTTGGTTCTCTAAAGAATTGAAAAACAACTTATCGAAGAACAACTGACTTCGTGACATCATCTTTATACTTCTCATTCACGAATCAATATTCGTTGGGTGAGGGTTTCGATTTCCAATAGTGCTGGTGCCTAGGTACAAGTTATCTTTGTGTCACACTCCTATCAAACCTGATTTACTTGGCTTTCTAGGAATTGGTGTCTTTACGTGTGGGTTGTTTGACCATGTGTTCAAGAGGTTCACATCACACACCTTAATGACCAAAAGGGATATTTTTCCTTAAGCAAAAATAGGGTGCGCCAAACATGCCCTTAGATCTTGTTTGGGCTTGGACTAGTCACATTCGGTTTATTGGCCCCAAGACCCAGCCCACGTATGCAGGTTAGGCTCATTTCTGACCTAACCTGATTTGGTTGGGCCAACAAACAACCCAAATGGCTTATCTTACTTCAAATGGCCATAAAGGCCCATCATCGAAAAAAGAAGCACAAAGAGGCAGTATATGCTTGCAACAAGAGCAGCATACATTATTCATACACTACTGTTATAGAGGAACCGATTGTTGCTAATAGAGGTTATTATTGACTCACGGTGGCTATTTTGGGGGTGATGAAATGTAGCTGCTATGGATGAGAAGTGCTTATGGTGCTAGAGGAGAGGTCCACGATGTTGTTAGATTGGAAGATCATGGTGGTGCAAACTGCTACTAACGGTGGAATGAAAGCATGAAAATGCAGCTTTTTAATTATTTTGCATTTTTTTCACTATTAGAGATGTCACATTTTTTTGTGTGTTTTCTTTTTAAGAGGGGGTTTGTTTTGGTGTATTGTGAGTGTAAGTATAAAAGAGTGATGGCTAGGTCCTTTTTATCAAAATGGTGGCTTTTTAAAGTTGCAGGGATAGTGGCTACCAAGGCCTAATAGGTAAGTTTTTGTTTGGTTAAGTGTTAACAATGGTTCCCCCCCTCACCCAAGCTATTTGGGTTAGTGTTTTGTGGGGTTTTTATAGGATAAACGAGGAGGTTTTAGGGCTTTTGGATTAATGAGATCTCGATCATTAATGTTGGATAATATATCCCAGCCATTCATCGAAGTTAAGGACAAAAGCTTATCCTGTTTTACAACTAACAAAGGAAGGACACAAGGTTGTTTTTGCAAGCAGAATAGTGTTGGATAGTGTTTTTGAGAGAGAATCTGCAGGTGTTTTTGGTGCCATTAGAGCTGAAATTTTGGCTTAGAGTGAAATATAAATACTAGAGTATCTGGCATAATATTTGTGTGGTATGGTGAAGGGGTGAAGGAGAAATTAGGGCTGAAAGGTGGGTATTTAAGCATCATTTTCTTTTGTTTTAATAGGAAGAAGACAATGATGAATAGTGAAATTATAGTATTTTTTAAGTGTCTTTTGTTCCCTGAAGGATCTATTTTATAGGTACAACTCAAGCCTAAAACTTATTAGCCAAAGAAAGTCTATATTTTTCAGTGAAGTTTTTCCACGACTTTATTAGTAGTGTCGTTTGTGAGAACTCGAATAAAAAGCATGTTCATTCCCTTTCAGCTTTTACAATAAAATTTCCATGTTTGAAAAGACTACGGTACATGAGAGAGTAATTGATCCCCCTACAGAGGACTCCAATTCCTCTAGGTATCAAACAACTCTCCAACAAATGCAAGTACTCAGCAACATTATTCTAGTAATACAAGAACAACTTCACCCTTTTCAGTACAACCAACAATAAACCAACCCACAATATTAGGTGTACAAAGACAACTTCAGTTTTAAGAACAAACTGCACAAAATAACATGTCAAGTAGGCACCATACTTCAACTCTCTAAATAAGCCAACATTCCCCAACAAATCCAAGCCACAAATGTGGTTATTTACATAAATTTTCTTCTAAGTCCTAGTCTTCCCATTTGCATGCTCCCATCATAAAAAACTTAGGCATGTGCCCGAGATGACACCATTCCCAACTCCTACATACCATTCCCACCAAGTGGAAAAGTCTCCACTTTGTCTCAGAGTGCTAGACACTCACCTCACCAAGGATTGTGTCGTTATTAAAGCCAATTTAGATAAATATGATGGCCTTACAAACCTCATTGCTAAAGGGGCCTTTAAGAAGGAAAAATGCTTAGTTCTTTTAGTTCAGTCTTCTAGAATTTCTAAAAAGAAGGATGAGAAGAATAAATGTGTTGTCTCTAAAGCAAATAGACTTACTAGGGGCATCAAGAAAGACAAAGACACTTTTCATCATTATTGATACGGTTCAGCCTTGTGATATAACCTAAGCAAGGTCAGATTCAGATTTTAGAGTAAAATTTACCATCCATTTTTACGCTATTGAGCATAACTCTAAATCCAACCGTTGGATCGAGCTAAAACTTTACCAAAAGATTCCAAAGATATTTATGTTGGGGTAAATTTTTAGGTGAATCGGAGTTTTATGCCAAAATCCAAGTATGACCTTGCTTAGGTTATATCACAAGGCTGAACCGTATCAATAAAACTCCGATTCACCTAAAAATTGCAATAAAATTAAAATACAGGTTGGAATAAGTATTAAGAAACTTGATTAGATCGAGGTGGTTAACATTTGACTAAATATTTCAACGGTTTTCTAAAAGAGAATGAGATTCTCAACACCTTTTAGAACATTACATCCAAATGAAATATATTCTCAAGGCTTAAAACATTGAATGTTTAGCTTGAACTTTAAGAAACATAAATCTCTATAAAATTGGAAGGACATGTCATGTATCAATGAGATAAAGACCTCTCATAGAAGCTGTGAATGACATGTTGCTCATAATTGATAAGTTTACAAATTACTTGGAAGTAATATATGATATTTATTCCAAGAAATGACTTGAAGCTATGATCTTTATGTACTAATCAAGTTTGGAACTTTAAAAGAAAAACTAATATGAAAGGCAATGTATAATGCAAGCTTTAAAGAGTAGAAATATCCAATTTTGATGGTATAATCAACAGATTTGATTTCATAAAAAATATGCATAAACCTTATGTTTACAAAAGATTAGTGGACGTGGTGTCTTTTTTATGATATTATATATACATGGCATATTATTGTTAAGAAATGACATATCTTGATGCGAACCTTGTGATCACATGGTCACGCAACCCACACGCGAAGACATCAATTCCTGGAAAGCCAAGTAAATCAGGTTTGATAGGAGTGTGACACAAAGATAACTTGTACCTAGGCACCAGCACTAATAGAAACGGAGACCCCCACCCAACAAATATTGATTCACGAATGAGAAGTATAAGGATGACGCTACGAAGACAGTTGTTCTGCGATAAGTCGTTTTTAGTCCTTTAGAGAACCAAGGAAGGGAGATTATCCCACCAACACACAATAAGTGCAACAAAGAAGTTTATTGATCTGAAAATTGCTTACCTTACATGTTTGGTTATGCCCTTATTTATAGTGACTCCAAACTAAAATAAACCCTGATGGACCTCTTATATGGACTTATATGATGCCCACATACAATTAAACCCAAATAATATAAATAAACCCTAAACTAAGAAGAAAATAATAATAACAATAATAAATCCGAATTTAATAACAATTTTCATTTTTTTAGTTTTCTGCGGCAGAAACAAATAAATGCCTTTTTGAACGACTTTTTTTCTCTTTTTTTTATGCCACTGATATATTTTGGTCAGAAACCAAATGAAATAACTATTTTTTTTTTTCTGATATGCTGCAAAAATCAAGAGAAGAAGAAATTGGATACTAAGGAATTTTTTTTGCGGAAACAACAAGAAACGAAAATTTCAGAAGGATATAACCTGATTAATTGAGCCAAGCTCTGATACCAAATGATGCGAACCTCGTGATCACGTGGTCACGCAACCCACACGCAAAGACACCAATTCCCGGAAAGCCAAGAAAATCAGGTTTGATACTAGTGTGACACAAAGATAACTTGTACCAAGGCACCAACACTTTTGGAAACGGAGACCCCCACCCAACGAATATTGATTCGTGAACGAGAAGTATAAGGATGACGTCACGAAGACAGTTGTTCTTCGATAAGTCGTTTTTCAGTTCTTTAGAGAACCATGGAAGGGAGATTATCTCCCCAACACACACACACACATACAAAGTGCGGCAAACAAGAAGTTTTATTAATCTGAATTGTCTAAATTACATGTCTGGTTATTCCATTATTTATACTAACTCTAGACTTAAATAAACCCTAACGGACCCCCCTTAGGTGGACTTATATTAAGCCCACTTACAATTGACCCAAATAAGTAATAATAACCCAAAGACTAAGAAGAAAAGAATAAAAATCCAAAAATTATCATCCTAAATATGCTAGAATCAGATTTGTCACCATTAAGAAGTCCCAAATAGAGTAGGAAATCTGATCTGAAGGTAGAATTTATTCTTAAGTCTTCTTTCCTTTTTGTAGCTAGGATGAATAAGAAATCCTTGTAAGAAAAGGATTCTAAAACATTTATGAATCCTTGCCACACTTGGAAACTATGTTGCAGCCCATTAAAGATCTTTGGAGAATTAGGAGATTCCCAAAATAAGCTGTTACATCCTTTTAGGAAAAGAATCCTAGCCAAATATGAAGTCCACAAGTCAAAAGGAAGTAAATAACAAAAACTCGTACAGCCTCTGTTGACCCGTATTGTGATGCCTTTCCAAACTTCGATTGACCTGAAATTTTAACCCAACGTAGGAAAACATGTCAGGAGACTCCATGTAAACTTTCAACCCAATCCAACGGTCGGATTGAGAATTATGACTATTTCTGTAAAACTGGATAGATGCACTTTTTACATCAAAATCCGAATTTAACCTTGCCTGGATCATATCATTTATTTGATAACTTATTTTTCTACTGGGCCTACTGACCTAACTCATTTTTGCTTTCATTTTCTCACTTTAATAAGCTGCCACATCCTTTTAGGAAAAGAATCCTAGCCAAATAGGAAGTCCACAAGTCAAAAAAGGAAGTAAATAACAAAATTCGTACAGCCTCTGTTGACCCGTATTGAGATGCCTTCCCAAACTCTGATTGGCCTGAAATTTTAACCCGAGGTAGGACAGCACGTCAGGAGATTCCACGTAAAATGTCAGCCCAATCCAACAGTCGGATTGAGAATTATGATTGTTGCCGTAAACTTGGATAGTTGCACTTTTACGTCAAAATCCGAATTTGACATTGCCTGGTTCATATCAGTCTATATATGTTTTATTCTAAATAGTAGTGCTATGAGTTAGAAGAGTTCCAAACAAGAGAGCACAACTGATTCTAAAACTGAATAAGAGTAAGAAGAGTTTCACGTTTGAGGAAACAAAGAGGTTGTTTGGATCAAGAAGTTCATCAATGAACTAGGTTTGTTCCTAGAATTGTTGATCTCGTTAACCTATACTATGATAACAATGAAGCCATTGCATAAGCAAAGGAACCAAGGTCTCATCAATGATCCAAACAAGTACTTAAGAAATTCCATTTGATTTGATAAATCAATTAAATAAAAGATGTAAAGATAGAGTGAATACCTACCGAATAGAATCTAGAAGATCCTCTTATTATGTAAGTATCCATGCAGAAACATTAATGCTATATGGAGCAATATGGTATTAGATACATAAGCAATTGACTTTAGCGCAAGTGGAAGATTGTTAGTTTAACATGCAATGTAGCCAATTGATTAGTTACACGTAGCATTATTATATTCATATAAATACATATTTATTATTAATAAAGGTTTACTTTATCTTTAATATTAGATTAATGAATCTCACATTTGATATATGAATATAGAGTAAAAATAAAGTTCATGGGATAAAAATGCTTTGCAAATGAAATTATAAAGTTGTTATAATTGTGAGATTTATATTCTATCAAAGTATTGTTCCTAAAATATTCATGGTCGATACTCTCTTAAATACTTAGATATTTATTAGAGTCATAGAGACTGATACATATTATGTTCTTTTCTTTATGAAAGGAAGCAGTTATTCTCATAAGCTGAGATATAAGAGATACCTAGGACTAATACGTAGGTGCTTGTCATAAGACATATACAATGAACTGACTCGCGTGTGAGAATTCCATATGGAGATATTACTTATGTTTATGGAAAAGCTCACGTGACGGTTGTGTAAGTGATCCTTGGATTTCAAATCACTAAGTTATCTTATATATAAAATGTTATGCTTTGATCTTGTTACATGTTATCTTAATTGAGATAACGAATGGGCAGACATTGGGTATAACATGAACTATATAAAGGTACTTGAGTAACCAAGAGAAAATTCATCACTCTTGGTGAAGCAGAGAAAATGTTCCATTTGTTCTTAAATAGTATTGATTGAGAAATCATTGGCCAAGGTAGAATGAGATTTAAAAAGAGTTTTGAATCTTATTCAAACGATCAATGACTATTATATAGAGAATACACATGATTTAATATGCATACATACTCCAAGCTTTAATGTTAAATCCGAACAATATTAATGAAAGGATATTAATTATAGTGAGAAACCAATTACTAAAAGATTAAGTCAAACCACCAATGACTTTTCTAATATTTGAGGGATCATGACATGTTGCTAAACGATGCACCTAATTTTCAAATATAAATTAATCAATTGTTGAATTGATAATAAATTAAATTATTTAATTCTATTTAATTATAATTATAATTTATATTTGGGTCAATATATTAGGAACCAACCGAATGGGTCACACATATTGAGAACCATTAGTCATAAATTATACTAAGATGATTTATTTAAGTATGACTTGATTAAAATATTTTTAAGAAATTAAGGACTGGAATATAATTAATACATGGATTATATTTCTAGAATTAGAAAAATCAAGTAAAGACTTGATTGAGTTAATTTTTAAAATTATCTTGAATTAATATATGGATATTATTCAAGACGCAAATTGATATTTTGATAGAATTTTTAAAATTTCTTTATAAATAGTAAGTTATGTCTTTTATCTTTGTTTGCTTGTTTGTTAGATATAAAAACTACATAAGTCATAGAATAGAGAGCTAACACTTTAGACAAACACAATCCCTCTCTTCTAAATAGGGATTCAGGAGATTTCTCACTAGTGGTTCGTATGGATTACCGTTGGAGGCCGAACAATTGGATGACTTGTGGATTGCGACAACTTAGCCTTTAAATAATTATTCAAAGCCGAAGAAAATCATATATGCGGGTGATAAATCCCTAAACAACTCTAGATTTGTCTAACGGGATCCTAAAGATTCCCAAATAATTTTGTTTTATTGTTTTCGCTGCGTGTATGATATTCATGAATCTAACAGTGATACGAACCTCGTGATCACGTGACACAATGTAAACCTACCCCAAGACACCAACACTATTGGAATGAGTAGAATGACACCATGAAGCCAGTTAATCTTCGATAAGTCAGATTCAGTTCGTTTGAGAACTGAAGAATGCAAGAATCACTCTCACACGTTAAAACTGAAAAATTCAGAAGTAATAATCATCAAAGCTGCCAAAATTTAGGTTACTTGTGTTTAAATAGTTCTTAAAAGTAACCCTAATGGATCTACCCTTGTGTGCTGAACTAACCCACATACAAAACTGACCCAAAAAACCCTAAACTGTAAAGCCTATAACCGGATCCAAATGGATCCTAGCTCAAAACAAAGTTCTAATTAAGCCAAAACATGAAAGAAAATAATAAAAATAACTGATTTGTCATTAAATACCACCAGCCCTTCTTTCCTTGTGTAGCTAGGATAGATAAGGAATCCTTATAAGAAAAGGATTCTGAAACATTAATGAATCTTTGCCACACTTCGAGATTATATTGCAGCTCATTAAAGATCCTTGTGGAACTAGAAAATTCCTAAAACAAGCTACACATCCTTGTAGGAAAAGGATCTTTGCCAAATAGGAAGTCCACAAGTCAAAAGGAAGTAAATAACATAATTCGTATAGCTTGTTCAGACCTATATCACAAGTCCTTTCTGAATGTGGATTCTCCTGAAAATATACCCCAACATATACAAACACCTCTGGAATCTTCTGATCAAGTTTTAGCTCGATCCAACGGTTAGATTTGAAGTTATGCTCAATAGCGTAAACCTGAACGGTATAAACTTTTATGCCAAAATCTGAATCTGACCTTTCTTGGGTCATATCACAAGGCTAAACCGTATCAACCTCGTGATCACGTGGTCACGCAACCCACAATCAAGATTGAGATCTGATCCCAGAAAATCGAAATAGGTTTGATAGGAGTGTGACACCATGAAGCCAGTTAATCTTTGATAAGTCAGATTCAGTTCGTTTGAGAACTGAAGAATGCAAGAATCACTCTCATAAATTTTGGCTTACATGAGTTTAAATAGTTCTTGAACAGTTAACCCTAATGGACCCCTTATGTGGACTTAAATGAAGTCCACTCAAAACTGAC
>Ga0307512_10003966_pt1 | contig 16551 bp, 12 predicted proteins | sample 14_EM_MG_FD_200267 | JGI IMG/M metagenome (GOLD analysis project Ga0307512, IMG submission 200267) | Populus trichocarpa ectomycorrhiza microbial communities from riparian zone in the Pacific Northwest, United States - 14_EM | ecosystem: Host-associated > Plants > Roots > Unclassified | place...
AATGGGCATTTGAGATTACTCAATGCTTCAGGGGTGGTATTGTCAGATTCAGGTAGATAATGAATGCACCAATCCTTGGATCGCCTTTTCCTTTTGTATCTCTGGGGGTCGAAGTCATTTTTGAGGGAAGCTTGTTCTAATGTCACAGTCAGGTTACTGTGTCTTTCAGTTGTTCAAGTTCTGGAGTTTCTGACAGGGGTAATTCCCAAATAGGAAAGTGAGCGGGCGATCCAATTAGGAAGTTGGCCTAATCCAGTAAGCATGTCAGCGAACCAAAGAGGAAAGGCAGGCATCGGGAGTTTAGGCATTGGGATTGATCATGTGAGATGTCATGTGACTTGTCTGGGAGCAAGTGAAGATTACACAAGTTGAGACACAACTTGGAATTGAGCAAGGTACAACACATGACCTCAAAGATGTTTAGAGATGAGAAGGCGAATAGTAACAAAGTTGACTATTGCAAAAGGATTCTTTCAGAGAGGAAGCTGCATGCATTCAAGAAGTACAATAGCCTGTATTGCACAAATAGAACAAGCTTAGAGAACTCGTTCTATGCTAGAGGGTACAGTATATATACATGCAGTCATGGAAGCTACTGGAATTCTGTAGAAGGCAACAGAAGGTTACAGAAGGGGACAGAAGCTTATAGAATCATATGGAAGTCTCTAGAAAATGTAAGATCAATCCATAGGTAAGTTAGGTAAGCGAAGGAAAAAGCGGTCTGGAGTTAGATATGAAAAAGGAAGGAAAGGATTAGGTAAGAGGAGGCAGTCCATGACATCAGGCCAGCCACAGCAACACCAACAAATCACCATGCACACAACCCCCCCTGGCAACAACACAGTCGTAACATGCTTATATTGCAATACAACCCACAAAGTAATAGTAAATGTACTAGACACATCATACATGCCATGCTAGAGGCACTAGGATTAAACTACAACCCATCTAGAACCTGGGGATGTAAGAACCCACACAACAGAACAGAAAGGATGGCAAGAAAGTCTTTGCCCCATAAAATTGATGTGGATGAATGATGAGGTGGATGCATCAATATGCCAGTGCGCCCAGAAAGACCTAGGAGAAAAATCAGTGACAAAGAAAGAGGATCACCCACCAAGGCCTGACCTGACCCCTCCAAACCCTCCTGTTAGAAGCAGCACACCTGACATGGGTCCTAAGGTGCAATGGGTCATACAAGAGAAAGTACCCACTGTATCAGGAAAAACCTCCCGCGCTAGCAAGAGGTAATTACTTATAATTTAGCACAAATTATCAACTATTCATTATTATCATGGATTGCTTTACCCCCCCATAATTTAACAGTATCCAACTCCTAATTATTGATATTTTTTTGATAAAGCATTGGTATCATTAACTAGCTAGCAAGAGGCAATTACTGATAATTTATCCTTGCTAGCACATTATCAAACCCATAATTTATGGGTATTTAACGTTTAGCTATTGATATTCTTTGATAAAAACAAGTGTATTGATGGTATCATGAACTAGCTAGCAAGAGGTAAACTGGCAGCAAACACAAAACAAAAACATTCAGTAAAAACAACAACAAAAAATGCCACTGCAGACTGCTGATGGGCATATAAACTTGTAGGATCATGACACGAGGCCATCCCACACAGCTGTGGGTCATGGGGGAAATGTCTGTGAATGACGCAGCATTGGGGTAAGGGAATCAGGACAGGTGCAAGTGGCAAGGACTGAAGCATAAGTCTGTGGGCTGTCACCATAGAGTGCGTTGATGTTCTTTGTGAGTATCCAGTATCTAGGAAATGGTGGAACAGTGAACTACCACCATCTATTATGAGTGACATATGAACATCCATAAATGGTTATGTCACTCACCCCAGGTCACATGAAGGTTTGTGGAGGTGCCATCACACTTGGTCAAAATCTGGTTTCTGCCAAGCACTTTGCCTAAGCATACAAATTGGTTAGATGGACATATCCCACTCAACCATGGAATACATGCACGACCAGTGCCAGTACACACCCCATTGTGCAAAGGTTGGCCAATGTCACTAATAAAATGGGCTGTGGGCATGTCGTCATTCGTTTGAGGATATGATGGAGCCGAGTCTGTCACCTACTGATGAAGAGTAGAGCCTGTTGAATCTGCATTGGGTCAGTTCTGCAGTATGGATTTGTCAAGTGCCAAGCAATTCAAACTGAATGGGCAGCTGGCTGAACCGAAATGGTCATACTGACTGATGCGTGAGTGGCTGTAAGTAGTTACCATAGGACATTGAACAATGTGGCCACAAACTGAAATGCAAATGGGCCATCATGTTGAGTGCATGTGTGCCCACATCTATTGTCAGCCAGCCTCAAGGGTCAACAAATTGTGTGAGCTTTAGTAAGTCCAAGTTGGCAAGGTCAACATTTGCTGCTGAGATGGTAAAGATGACAAGTGGATGTATGTCTGTTTGGGAGTATGAGGTTATCAGGTGTGTGGAGCATAGAAGAGGGATATAACTGACACACCAGTTTGGTTTCGGGATGTGGCCTCATCCATACACAATCCTGAAATAGGGATTGGCCATCAATGGGGGCAATGGGTAGCAAGCCAAAAGGGATAGCATGGCAGTTTTCAAGGGCTATTTCCTCAGGAATGGAGAGTGCAAGCACAGAGAAGGGCAGAAAGATAGAAATGAGAAGTTGATGTTGCATGACAACGTGTCGCACTTCAAGTTGAACTTGAACTTGAAAAAAGAAAAATGCACAAGCAGTGTTTGTTTGTTTGTTTGTTTGTTTGTTTGAAGTGACTGGGGTCCTGAGCAACTCCACCACTGGCATGTGTCTTAACTCAAAGCATGGTATCCACTTATTGTGTCGACATTTGCGCAGATATCTTTACTACTATCTCTCACATTACCACTTATGAGGCCAAACACACAAGCTCAGAGGGCATGTTATCAAATGGTCTGAATGTTGTCAAGTTCCAAGCCATGCACAAATTCCAGAACCTCCACTTGACAGCGAAAGAAGAGGTCAACAAATTCATTTTATAGGCATGTCCACTTTCACTTTGACCTTTGACAATATGTTCTATATATTCTTGGCTGGTCATTACAAGTATAGAAACAGTGCTTGGGGTCTTCGAGGAAGACAGGTGTGTCTCCAAATGCTGACAACACACCCACTAGTTCTTCCAGGCCTTCTGCATATGGACTGGGCGACTTCAAGGGTTCAAATTTCAAACGTTCAAGATGAGGAGCTTCAGTGGTGCACTGCCTGGTGGCAGCCTTTTCATATCAGTGGGGGCTGGTCTGCACAGGCAGATGGTGCGCAGGGGCTTCTATGCCCCCAGTTTGTGGTGGCTCCAAGTCCGCACTGCAGTCTGGCGCTAAGATTGTCAGTGTCCCTATGTTGACGGCCAACAAACACTGCATCCCAGCAGCGCCATTGATGGTGGGCGATGGTGAATAGGCACTTGATGTCCTTAATCTGCCCAAATTTCGATCCATGCCATGTCTTTGCCCATAGACACTATCATGTTCTTTTTCATTCTCACCATGCTCTCCTACTTCCATGTCTTCTCTGCTGTTGAGCATTCCTCCTTTTTTGCCCCATCTACACTTCCATCCTTGTGCCCATCACATGTGCTCTTGGACAAGTGGGTCACCGTTCCAGAGATGGAGTATGATGCTCTTGTTTATCAGCCCAATCGCATCTCTGTCATCGACCTTCGGCAACTATCCATGTCCTTTGCTGGTAGGAGAGCAAAGAAGGTGTGTGAAAACCTTTCTTCTAGCTTCTACATGCATTGACCCTTTCATGCAGATTGCTGGGAGTCCATGACTTGTTGCAGGTTGCTAGCTCTTTGGAAAGTATAACCCACTTCTTCATACACCATTTCCCTACATCTTCTGGCAAATCCTTTACAAATATCTGCCACCCAGTCCGGAATACTCCCAACAAACTCAAGGTGTGCCACCCATAGGTTCCGATGGCCCGCTCTAACTGCTCTCCAGGTTTTGTTCCCCCCAAGACCTCTTTTATATACAGCCAGCTCCTCCAGTACAAGCTGTAGAGCTGGAATGGGGCAGGGCCGCTGACTGGGACTGCATCCTCTACCTACAACATCAGAAAGATCATATGATATGCAAATGCCAGCATCTGTCATGAATGACACATACCCCTGGCATAGTTCCCGCTGCCTTCTGCATTGTACATGCACTGCCCGATTTTTGCCTCAAGGAAATGGAGAACTGGTTGTGTGATCAGAAGCATGGTAAGAGCACAAAGGAGGTTCACTGACAACTATCAGCAAAGACAGCCAACATGCAGTCTCAGTCCTTGCACCCAGCATACACACTGGTACAATCACCTTGTGTCCCTCACACATCTCACGTTCCCCCATCTCTGACTCCTGCAGAATGTGCTCCATCATCTTGTGCACCAGGTTCCCTACAACACCATGGCTCTGGCTCAACATGCAGTTCAAATTACATTGATTCATGTGGGTCTGTAGAATTGCCTTACCAAAGGCCCTTGGTGCACACCCAAACCACCCTGCTGCGCAACACTTACCTCTCCCCCATAGTGGAGGAGCGGACAGAGTTGTCTGCGCCCCCTGACATACTCCCAAACCCATTTGGCGATACACCCCAACATACCACCAAGGAAAGCACATTTACAAACCCCAAGGCTGTACACACAGATGTCATCTCCCCAGACCCATTCCTGCACCTCTATTGCCCACCAAGTATGCTTGCACTAATGGGCGGAATTGCCGCTACCATGATGGTGGGCTCCCCAGAGACCATCATCACCAAGTCAGCCCAACCCCCGCTGGAACCAGGCATGCCCAAGCCTTTTGCCAAGTCATTCTTGCCCATGGAGCCAATGCTGGTAGGGCCTGGCATGCCCAAACCCACTATACCCCTTGACCCAAATCAGCCAATCACTGGGGCATCGCGTCCACCACTCCTGTGGTGGCACAGCAGTCTCAGGAATGGTATACAATCCAGCGCAAATGAGACACCAAAGGTGGTATCATGGGCCATGGACCGTGATTGGGCAAATCATCTGACCAGGTTCAATCACATCGTATATGCAGCTAATTTTGCTGGTTTGTCTCTCCTTTCACATATGTGTCATCATGTTTCTGATGTTTGTTTTAGGTAGCGAGTTGGAGGAAGCTTGCAAGAAGTTCCAGGAAGAGATATCCAGGGTGCGAAACTTGCGTTTGGCAATCACAAACACCCTCAAACATCTGCGCCTCGAGTCAGATACATTGCAGTGCGAGGAGGCCGCCTTGCGTGCACATGAGAAGTGCATCGGCACGAGCTTTGAGCACTTGAAAGAGAGCTCTAATGGTTTGATTCTGGGACCTCACCAAGGTCATCACAGTGTAATTCTCCCTGGTATCCCATAGATATGGCCCTACCATGATATTCCTTACTTTAGAAGCAGACAATCTGGACACTTTACTTGTCCTTAAGCTTGCTGGATATGTATTGATGCACATGACATTTATCCGCCTGTTTCTTGTGTCTCACAGCTTGGGCTCCAACTTCTCATTAACTGCAGCCACCCCGGTTTGGACAGAATGGTCCACAGGGCATGAATAGTTTCACAGTGCTTGAGAAGTGCCACACTTTAAGTGAAGCTGTTCAGGGACATATATAATCATATGTATTTTCATATAAATTATGTCCACACAAAGACTTCCACACATTCCATAATTATTGACCACTTATCTCCGCATCATTGGATTATTCAGCTATTATCTCTTGCTAGTGCAGGAGGTTTTTCCTGATGTGAAAAATCAATGAAAGGCTCACCATCAATAAGGTCACCATGATGAAAATAACAAGAACAGAGAAATTCACGAAACTAGAAAGGACACATGGGAACCAGCACTGAAAAAAGAAAGGGAACTCCCAGCTGACTGGCTACACTGCAGTAAGGTTTTAGTGGGTAGGACTATATGATGAGCATGCCTGTTAGGCATGCTGAATGTCGTGCTTTGAGTCCCACACTGTCAAGGATGGAGTCTGCAACATCATGCATACAAAGAATCCCAAGCCCAAGTCCTCCCAAAACCACCCCTAAGCTAAAGTATAGTTATGTGGTAGAATCTACTCTTTGACTATGTGACCCTGGGAAACTATCACCTGATCAGTCATGTGTTCAATCACGTGACATCTTGACAACTTTGGGATCACGTGATATACAAGCACATGATCCTGGGAAAGTATCAGATGACCTACCAAGGGATTGGTCATCAATACAATCACAAGTCACTTCACAATCATCTGATCGCACATGCTTCAGATGTGCATCTAGTCTGTTGATCAACATGTGGAAAACTGTGGGAATGATCAACAAATCAACAAATCAATGAACAAGTCACAAGACCTTGGAGTGCAGTAAAGTCACTCACCCGTTACCTGTATTTGTACCTGCCCTAAAGTATGGGCCACCCGTTTGAGTATATATGCCTGCCCTAAACATATACGCACAGATTACCCTGTATTAGTATATAAGACCTGCAAAATTGAGCAAACAGTCCCCAGACTGTTCTCTTGTCTACCCCCCAATCATTGAGCATCTTAGCCTTTATCTCACTGTCCTCCTCTTAAATATCTCCTTGCTCATCCTTTGGATCAATTACCTCCACCTCAAATACCAAGTCGTCGCCCACTGCTTGCCTTAAACAGTAGTAGGTCTTGACATTAGAACAGTCTCTATAGTGGAGCTAATTGAGTATTGAGTGTCTTTCCACTCTTCCAAGCCCACCGCCGTTGCCTCCCCCACCCTTTCCCATATCTCTGTCGCTTCCTGGTCTGCCCTTGACAACGTCTATCAGCAGAATGTTGCAGATGCCACCGCCACCATCCTTGAGGTCCTTCAAAGCCCTCACAACACTTGGAACTATCCAAGCCCTCTCGACATCACTGCCCGTGCCCTCCAGCCCATTGTCCCTCAATCCCCTGAGCTTGTCTGGCCTGTCCTCGAAGACGTTGAGAACTATCCCTTCCTTAACGTCCCTGACAGCCCCCAGTATATTGTCACCAGTGCACCCCCATCCCCCATCCTCAATACCAGTCTTGAAGTCCTTGCTGACACCACTTATCATGAGGAACACTTCTGACTCCTTGAACAGGACAACCTCCTTCCCCCACCAACCCAAGACTCCTTTGTTGAGCAAATCTTTGGAGGAGATCCTCGAAGCCACATTGCCCTTGAGAACATCCAAGCTGCCCCCCTTCTATCACCCATCATCAAGGCTCTTGTCGCCACCGTCCTGTCTCCTGCCCCCAAACCGCGAGCACCCCTTGCTGACCTATTACCACTCTCAGAGGTACCTGTAGCAGACCTCTTCCCCAATCTCTTTCACGCTCCTGCCTGTACCTTCACTGTTGATCATCACCCGCACCAGTACCAAGTTGTCTATGACCGTGGAGACAAGTTCTGGGTACCCTCAGAAGAATTTGTTGATCATGACTTCCTCCGTCTCCTCCCCCGCATCCCCAATCTTGAGACTCACCCCACCTCCTTCATTACTCCATTTCGTGCCAACGTCTATCATAACATCTAGGTCAAGTCCAATGGCCCCCTCCCATCCATCAATCTTTGCGCCAAAGTAGGGTGCCATCCCCATTCTGCTTCCTTCCCTTTTGGTTACCTTAAGTCATCATTTGTTGACTCTATTAAATTCATTTTTGGACAATTCCCCCCAGATTGGCTTGAGCACTTCAAAAACACTCTTGTACCTCTAGTAGCTTATGACTTCCTTGACGGATGTATAGCTACCCTTTGTGGACATATTTACTTTACAGCTGACAGAATCTTTGTGACAGAGAGAAATACACATATGGAAGATATCTTATGTACACAACCCAGACTTGCCACTTTCATCTGTACCCCATGAGTCCCCACTAACCCTTTTGCACACATTACACCTCCCCCCCTAGAAATTCCTTTGTAACTTGTTTAAGTAAGTTTACAAAGGTTCGGTGTAAATAAACAAAGGGTTATCAAATCTCTTTTAGTGGCAGATTCAATCCACAAAGAATTCATTAGAGAACTTGCCCTCAACCTTGTCAACTTAAGAAATCAAGTTCAACTTACATATTGGAGTGAACAACACTTCATTACCCAAGAATTACTTGATTTAGTACCCTTCAGAGAAATACTAAGCGACATTCATTTTTATTCATATATTGATTATTCCTTGTATAAATTAGTCAGCAAAGCCAATTCAATGCTACTCTATTGGAGGTTATCAGGAGTTGTCCAATACAACGGGACCCCAATCAACCAATTAAGCCTATTCTACAATGAAACCTTCCTTTGGCATTATTGTGCGCCATCATACCAGGAAGAAATCTGTTCACAAATACAATCAGGGCATAGAGTTAGATTTCTATCCTGATTTCTCCTGTTGCAAACTGAAATTGAAGTGGAGTTCAACGAAATTCAACTCCAGACAAACTTTGACGACGATTTCCAATTCATCTACACCGACAGTAACACCTATCAATACAAATTTGCCAATCTTAGGTGGCAACCCATCCGCACCATCCTCTTGTTCCCTCTCATCAATCCACCAACCTTTTTACTCCCAATTACAGTACCTAATACCCTTGGAAGAGAGACCGAGTACCAGGCCTATCTTAACCAGGTTCAGGGCCTTCCCAACAACATCCACATTCAGGACCACTACTGGGACAGTGTTGACTCCACCCCAGCTGATACCCTTGCACCCACCCATGTTAACACCCCAAGTACCGGTTCAGACACTGATTACTGGACTCCCACCAACTTCCAATTCACATCCCCAACCCCGGAATCCGGATCTACCAACTTGGCCTGTCTCTGCATTTGTGGCACTGACATTTGTTATTGTGATACCCGGCAGCCAGGAATACCTCCGACACCTGCCAGTATTTCTCTCTGGAACCCAAAGTACAGTAATCAACCTATAAACAGCTTGCATTACAACCGGATGTTGCAAACTGGCGCCTTGACAGCAATCAGCTCCAGCTCGATGTTATAAGCGGTTAAGCTTAAAGGTGCGACTTGCACAAAATAGTGATGGTGGGACAAGTTGCTATGAGGGACTTCCTCAATAGAGATGAACGTGTGATAAAGTGAAGTGGCACTTAAGCCAGGGTCTGGGAGATGAGCAAGAGGATAAGGGAAAGCGCTTCAAAGAGAGTTTGAAGCATTTTGAGAATGATGAAAAGAAGAGCAAGAAGAAGAAGGAAAGTCTTGAGATGTTCAGACTTAATCGCGGTGGAAGCAACAAGACAGTGGGATTAAACCAAGTCAGGCTTAAGGCCCAACTCTAGATATAAGCTAGCTTATATACATTTGGGGGCAGCTACCATGACTAAGTGGCTTAATGGAGAGAACAATAGTGAGTACAAGTCAGAAAGAGAACAATAGTACATAGGAGTCAGATAGGAGTCAGAAAGGAGTCAGAACAAGTCAAGTAAGTAGGAGTCAATGCGAGTCAGAGTAAAGTATAAGTCAGTTATACAAGAAAAGGAGACAATGGGATGCTGGCACATTGGTGCCCAAGATAGCAGTCAGGTGATACAGTAGTCCAGTGATCGTGGGATAACCAGGTCAGGTGATCATGAGATAGAAAGGAAAAAGGGGGAAAGAAAAAAGAAAAATATAATTGTACAAGGCCAAGAACGTAACACTCAAGACCACCAGAGATCCAATTCTTCCTGAGATACCTCCCAGTTCGTATCTTCTAACAAGAGAACTACCCAAAGAGGGAATCCCAATGAAAGAGGATGACCCTTAAGGAGAACTACTCCTTTTATAAGCCAACCCATTCCGGAACGTAGACAAACTCCCAGACCAGCCACTCCTAACCCCGCTCCACCTGTTTATCCTACTATAATTCCCCTGTCCCACATAGAACCCACCCCCAGTTACCACATATATCCTCTGCCTCCAGTTCTTCCATCTCTATTGGATCATTACTGAGAAGCCTCTCTACCTCCTACCCCATTTGAAACTCCTGTGCCACTTGAATTGATTATCTTAGAAGGATCTGAATTAATTGGGAGAACTTTCCAATCGTTTTTACCTGAACACAAATACCTAGCTGTTACAGTTCCGACTTGAAGCAAAAAAGAGTTAAATGCTTTTCGAAGTCACTGTTGGTATTTGTTACAAGGATGAAAAGAACATCACATAGAACACTTACTATCAGAGCTAACCGATCTCACCCCCGATCCTATTGTCTTTTCAGGATATTTGTGGAAATACTGTACCTCTGTGAATAACGATGGTATCTTAGAAGACTATCAGATTATCAGCCAAACAAACAATCATCTGCAAACAGCTCAATTAGACTGAGCTTATACCATATTTTACAGTTGGCATGATAACAGTTACACTGTATCCCTTGCATGATTTTTTGGGAAAAAGTTCTTATCAAATATCCCACAAAACTCCAAGCAACTGAAGAAGACGCTGAATATTTACCAATAGTTTTCCGCAAGTGGTTTATTGCCTATGATCAAGGAGAGAAAGTCATCTTTGCCAGATTACATGATGAGTGTATGTGGAATGTTCTACCAAGCAAATCTTGGACTGATTACCAAACCAACAAAAACATTGCACTAGAAACCTTAACCGACTTAGTCCCATATCTCCACCAAGTTACTGATTTTGACTTATATATAGGAAAAGCAAAATTCAATAACAAAGACGTTATCTGGACACCTATCCATCAGTGGAAATACCATAACAATAGGATAGTACATTTCAACGAAACTCCAACCAAAGGAACAAACTCCAAACTTAGTTCCAATGAAGGTTCCAATAAATCAAACCTGGACGAAGATACAGCTCAGGTTGAAGATCTCCTTAGACAAGCTGAAACCACTGTTACATCAGCAATCCAGAAACTCTCCAGTAGAGCAGGAACTCCAGATCCAACAGATTCGCCCTTGCATAAAGCAAGTCCACTTCCTGGAAAGTCCAAACTTTCAACCACAGAAGTCAGTCAGACTGCTACACCCCCCATATCAAAGGGAAAAATACCTGCCCCACCACCCACAAGAACTAGTGCCCCCAGTTCTTCTCCACAACCCACGCAAACTGCGATATTATCCTCCACAACCAAGCCACTGGTACCACTGTCTAGAAACCCCAAAGGAACAACACCGCTGGTTAAATTTAATCCACCAGCATCAACTTCAAAACTACCACCACAACCCCCAGGTGGAAACCCCCTGGCACCACCACCTGCAGCACCAATGGCACAACCAAACCCACCACCCCATATCCTGGGAACAGCCCCCAAGTCCTATAATGGAAAAGGGGATACAGCGATTGCCTTCTGGAATTCCCTTGAGAATTACTTCACAGTCAATGTTGCTACCTTCAATACTGACAAGAAGAAGGTATTGTTAGCATTAACCTATTTCAAACAAGGAACCCAAGCAGGGGATTGGGCTAGTGACCATATTGCCACTATACTAGCAGCAAACCCAGTTAACTACGGAACATGGAATGACTTTAAAGATGCCTTTAAACAACAATTCATTCCCCCTGAAATGCAAAATGAAGCGATTCAGAATATACATAACACTCCACAGAGAAACTGGGAATTTGGCGAATGGTACCAAGAATGGAGCAGATATGCTAGGCAAGCCAATGTGGACAAAGCTACTAAGATGTATGCATTCCGCAGAGCTCTGGATACTGCTCTTCACAACAAACTACTCCAGTTATCTCCAATGCCAACTACGTTGGCCGGACTTGTGGAGAAAGCTAGGGAATTCGATAAGAATTGGCATACCTTCGCTGGCCCTACTAGAGGATTCCAACGACAGAATCCATGCATTAGAGAAATCTTGGAAGAAGAATCTGAGATCAATGCTTTTCCACAACCCTCTCCTTTTAGACAGAACCAAGGATGAGGATGCAGACGCGGACGCAGAAGAGGCTGTGGTTGTGGAAGACTCACTCCAGAAGAATGCAAATGCCGTATTGACAACCATCTTTGTCTTTACTGTGGCATACCCAGACATATCGCCATCAACTATACTGCACTGCCAAATTCTTGACCTGGTTCCAGCCTTCGGCCACAAAGCAGCGGACCTTCTGTCCAACAAATAGATTCCATTCCAGAAGAAGGAATGGAGAAGCTTTCACTTGAAGATGACAGCAAAATTAATATCACCTCCATCAACCAATTTGAACCATTGGTCAAGATCAACTTAGATGAAAATCTGTCTTTTCTTGGAACTCTCTAGGAGCATCACCTAAGAAAGTTGTATCAATACCCTGTTGTACTACTAGTAAGATCAGAATGTTATGATCACATAAGCCTCCCAATGTACCACCAGATATGATTCGAAATATATGTCATCCTTCTATGCAAATAGATGTTCGAATCGCATACAACAGGAAAGAAATCAATGCTGTAGCCATCCTGGACAGTGGTGCAGAAGGCGTCTACTGTAATACAAGCTTTATCAGGAAATACAGACTCCCAACCTATGACCTAGAGCTCCCTATATACCCAAGGAACGTTGATAGAACATTAAACAAACAAGGAGCAATACGTCATGCCACCATACTGCGAATGGGGATCAGTGCAAGACATTGGGAACATGTCGAAGTTGCCATTATGAATACTGGCCAACACAAGATACTCCTGGGAACAGATTGGCTAAAGGCGCATAATCCCAGTATAGATTGGAGCACAAACCGCATGAGATTCGACCGTTGCCCACCAGTGTCATCCTATAGAACAACAAGATCCCACAATTGGCCAATTTCTACCAATCGATGCATGGGAAACACAGAACGATGACTACCTTGACTATACAGATCATAGCACAGATGCATCGCAGTGCATTGTGGCCCATAAGGCACGCTACTTTGAACCAATGATACGTAAAACGACCATATCAACTACCTTAGCTAAAGGGGAGGAACACAAAACCACAGATATACCACCTGAGTTCTGCAAATATGCAAAAGTCTTCTCAGATAAAGAAGCACAACGACTGCCCAAGCACCAACCATGGGACCACAAGATCGACCTTCAACCAGGTCTACAAATGAGAAAAACATCAGTTTACAGACTGACACCCCCTGAAATGACTGCGCTCAAAGAATACATCACAGACGGCCTAAAGAGAGGCACATTACAAAGATCTGAAGCTCCAGATGCATGTTCCTTCTTTTTCATCAACAAGAAGGATGGTAAACTACGTCCAGTTCAAGACTACAGACCCTTAAATGCAATCACTAGAAAGAATGCGGCTCCAATACCGTTAATCCCAGAACTCATCAACAAACTCCTGGGAGCACAATTCTTTACTAAACTGGATGTCCGCTGGGGATATAACAATATCTGTATACAGGAAGGCAATGAGTACAAAACGGCTTTCAAGACCCCTCTCGGTCTCTTTGAATCTTACATTATGACCTTTGGGTTATGTAATGCCCCTGCAACCTTCCAAACCTTCATGGACACTCAATTTGCCGACTTTCTAGCAACTGACAAAGTTGTCATCTATCTAGATGACATCCTTATTATGGCCACAACCTTAGTTGAACTGGTGAAACTCACATATGGAATTCTCCAACATCTATTAGACCTCAATCTTTATCTCTGACCTGAGAAATGTTCCTTTAACCAAACATCTATGGAATATTTGGGTCTGATCATTTCCGAAGGAGAACTCCATATGGATCCAGTCAAACTTACAGCTGTTACCAATTGGCCAACCCCAAAGACCATGAAGGAAGTCCAGAAATTTCTGGGCTTTTGCAACTTCTACTGCCATTTCATAAAAAACTACTCCACCTTGGCCTGACCACTATTCAATCTTACAAAGAAAGACGTCCCCTTTCACTGGGACCAAGAAGAGGAACAAGTGTTCCGTGACCTACAGTCTACCTTAACTTTGGCACTGGTTCTTATATTACCAGACTATGAGAAGCCGTTCACATTAATTACTGATGCTAGCAATTACACCACAGGAAGCATCTTAGAACAAGATGTCTTTGGCCACTCTCACCCAGTTGCCTACTTCTCTAAATCACTACAACCCACGGAATGCAACTATGAAATCCATGATAAAGAATTACTTGCCATTATCTATTCCCTGAAGCACTTCTGCCACTACCTCCAAGGCAATAAACACCGCACTAAGATCTTTTCAGACCATGCAAATTTACAGTATTTTACCATGAAACAATCTCTCACATGTTGACAATCGCGATGGTCACTGTTTCTTGCTACATATGACTTTATTATCATCCCTAAACCCGGCAAACTCAATAAAGCTGATACTCTGTCCAGGCGTCCAGATTATAAAGAGGGGATAACATCCGAAAATGCCGACCAGATCTTGCAGATAAATTCTTTCTTATGCCAGATACATTCCAAATCTGCGCACTGCATAACACGGCAATCCCCACTGGAATGGACCTAGACCTTAAAGCAGCACTGCAAGAAGGCATTAAAGCCGATAGAGTCACAGGAACAAAACTGACATCAATGCTTACAAGTGGCCCAAGACACATTACCAAAGGATTACAAGAATGGAACTACAAAGATGGATTACTCCTCTACAAAGGATTGGTCTACATACCAAATAATGAGAACCTAAAGCGCAAAGTCACACAACTTTTTCATGACCAAGTAATGGGTCACCCGGGACAATGGAAAACCATTGAACTAATCACACAAGAATACTGGTGGCCCAGGATCACAGAATTTGTCAAAGCATATATCAAAGGATGCACTGTCTGCCAAACTACAAAAATTAGACCACCAGTCAAAGTACCACTCAAGCCCAACGAAATACCACAAGGAATATGGGACACCATCACAATGGACTTCATCACAGACCTCCCGACGTCAAAGGGATATGATAGCATCCTTACCATCGTGGATCGACATAGCAAAGCAATCATCCTCTCCCCTTGTAACAAGAATATTACAGCAGTCAAGACAAGTCAACTACTCTTAGACAACGTATGGAAACGCACGGGTTTCCCCTTAGCAATAATCTCAGATTGAGGACCACAATTCGCAGCACAAGTCACACAAGAGCTTTGGAGAAAACTGGGGATTAAACAAAAATTATCCACTGCCTTCCACCCACAGACAGATGGAGAATCTGAGTGAGTCAACCAAGAAATTGAACAGTACCTTCGTATCTGTGGAAACTTCCAACAAGACGATTGGGCTACATTACTTCCTCTCATTGAATTTGCACATAATGCACAACCACATTACAGTACACACCGATCACCCTTTGAAATCTGGTATGGGTTTCACCCGATATTTAAACCACCACTACAACTACAAACCAGACTACAAAGTGTGGATGAATGCATCAAATACCTAGAACAAATTTGCAAAGAAGTCATGGCAGCACTTCATATTGCTACACAAGAAATGAGAAGTGGAGGATCACCCGCATTATCACACACATTCCACAAAGATGACCTGGTACTCCTGGAAGCCACCAATCTGCAGACTACCCACCCGAAAGCGAAACTTGCACCACGATGCTACAGACTGTTTAAAGTCCTATGGGCTTCCCCAACAAATTGTAAACTTGCATTGCCACCACAAATGAGGATTCACCTGGTATTCCACAACTCATTACTAAAGCCCTATATTGAAACATCCGCACATGGACCCAACTTCGCGCAACCGCCTCCAGAAATCGTAGGAGGAGAAGAAGGATATTACAAGATTGAGAAAATCCTTCAGTCACGACCCACAAGAAATAAAAGAAGCACTGAATACCTGGTCCATTGGAAAGGCTACACCAATGCAGACCGCACTTGGGTACCTGCCAAAGAATTAACCCACACAAAAGAACTAGTCTGAGAATTCCTCTCTAGGCAGAAGCCTAAAGAGGGGATACGAGTGTTGCAGGTGCAACAGAAACCTAAAGAGGGGATACTGTCAAGGACAGAGTCCACGACATCATACACACAAAGAATCCCAAGCCCAAGTCCTCCCAAAACCACCCCTAAGCTAAAGTATAGTCACATGGTAGAATCCACTCTTCGACCACATGACCCTGGGAAACTATCACCTGATCGGTCACATGTTCAATCATGTGACATCTTGACAACTTTGGGATCACATGATATACAAGCACATGATCCTGGGAAAGTATCAGATGACCTACCAAGGGATTGGTCATCAATATGATCACAAGTCACTTCACGATCACCTGATCACACGCGCTTCAGATGCATGCCTAGTCCATTGATCGACATGTGGAAAACTGTGGGAATGATCAACACATCAACAAATCAACAAACAAGGCACAAGACCTTGGAGCGCAGTAAAGTCGCTCACCCATTACCTGTATTTGTACCTGCCCTAAAGTATGGGCTGCCCGTTTGAGTATGTATGCCTGCCCTAAACATATACATACAGACCACCCTGTATTAGTATATAAGACCTGCAAAATTGAGCAAACAGTCCCCAGACTGTTCTCTTGTCTACCCCCCAATCATTGAGCATCTTAGCCTTTATCTCACTGTCCTCCTCTTAAATAT
>Ga0307512_10003968_pt1 | contig 16547 bp, 19 predicted proteins | sample 14_EM_MG_FD_200267 | JGI IMG/M metagenome (GOLD analysis project Ga0307512, IMG submission 200267) | Populus trichocarpa ectomycorrhiza microbial communities from riparian zone in the Pacific Northwest, United States - 14_EM | ecosystem: Host-associated > Plants > Roots > Unclassified | place...
TCTCTCTCTTTCTCATCCACATCTCAACCATCATCGCAGAACACAAAGTTAAGTCATCCCTCTCGATCTCTCCATGGCATGATCATGAGTTGACACCGAGTACAGCATACACCGAGTACAGCATACAATGAGTACAGCACTCAAAGATTGTTTGTCTTCCCTTCATTCTTATAATTACGAGTTGACCCCTGAATGTAGCTTCAGCTTCCGGCGTGCCTCCATACACAATCGACCGCCATCAGCCATCTCTCCATGAGAGCTCAAAGGTAAAGTCACCTTGTCACATTCCCACAGTTGCGAGTTAACTAACTGATGAAATACAGTCTCAGCACCCTGTGCGCCGTCCATCGACCGCCTCCAAGTACTCGTCCAATCTCTCTCGATCACGGCCTCCAAGTGTATATCCAAACTCGCTCGGTTACGGCCTCCAGGTGCAACTCTCAACTCGCTCGATCACGGCCTCCATCTACATTGTTACTGAGCAACGGTGGGTGTATGGAGATCCAGGGGTAACGGAGGTGGACGTTCACTCGATCATCATCTTCAGGTGCACCTCGAATTGCTGACAATCACCGCCTGCTGCCAGTCCAGATATACCGTGTGTAGATAGGTAGCATAGACACGTAGATGAGAATACAAACTGAATGCATAAGTTTTGAAAATCGTTGAACGATAAGTAGTAGCTATGATTTCCAGGCGCACCAGCAGCATTCCCAAAGAAGCAGCGGCCGGAGAAAGGCAGGAACATCACCAGGCGTTGTGTAAATGGCTTCAGCATAACTGCAAAGCGTGTAACGCATGTGTTGTTCTGATGTGCGTATACGTCACCAAAAAGCAAAGGAGGTAGGAGTGCGATGCGACCCGTCGCCTGGGCGACGGGTAACGTGTAATTCTCCGTCAAGGGGTACAAGGTTCCGTCAGAGCCATCAGAGCCGTCTGGAACACCCGGGTGTTTCTGACGCAAACTAGGGTCGTTGCTGATGTGGGCACTCTATTGACACTCAAAGCCCAGATAGGGCAGGGAGCATGTCGCTGTCTCCATTGCCTATAAAGGCGGCCAATACTTTGATTATGTATAACAATGAATAAGTTATGTGTTATTTACCTGACTTACAAGACCATAATTGTTGATGCTCCGGGGACGCTCATTTTGCCACAGGCATATCCCCAACATGCAACAGTTCAATTTGGCATAGTACATCAGTAACCGTGTTTTGGCAGCCATGCTATTGGCTTCACGTACTTTCTCCTTTATCACTACATTGTTCTTGAATGATACATATAAATATATCCTTTAAAATATATGTTAAAGTGTCCGGTAATTGTAGATAATAATACCCTTAAAATCCCCTTTCATTCAATCAATGCTTGTCACTACCTACAGGTTCGCTCAATTGGCTGCTCTTGTCTGCAAAATGGTTGTCAGCTGCATTACCACACCGCAGAGAGCGTATTAATCAGTGGATGTTCCTTCATCAGTCAGCAAATCTGGATTGAAATCTTTATCGCGCTTGCGATCCTTGGCGTATGCATCATGACCGAAAAATTGAGCGCTGGGAAGAGGAGTATGTATATAAATATATCAGGGTGGCGCACCACCCATTTGGGAACTTTGAGCTCCCTCATGGTCACCGGGTAGTTCAGGTGGCGTTCCGGGCAGAGGTGCCACCGGTTCTAGTGGAGGTGCTCCCATTCCTTGCGCCTCCAGCGTGTCTGTGGATTCTTTGCTGTGTCATTTTGGCAAGGGAGAGAGACGTCCATTTGATTCTCACACACCATTGCCGGGTGTCAGTTTACCGCAGCCTGCACTGTTTGGGGGCCAGAATACCCAACTCCCCGCATTTTCTCATGTCGGAATGCGGCATGAGGTATCTGGATCAGGAACTGCGTTTACTCAATCGCGGCGCGCAAAAACCCACCTTTGGCCATGTTGTCCTTATGTAAGGTAAAGCACATGTCAGACTGTTCTAGCTGTACCCGACCTCCTTGCCTTGCCATAGTAGCTGACATGTTGAAAACCTTCAAGAAATTAGTTGCTACTTTTAAAAGTGAGATTTGGCTATAACCTGTACCATATATGACTCCATAGCCTCCTCTGAGGTGTTTGAAGCCCGCTTCATCCACTCACTGGGACATTTATCATGAGATTCGTCTGCGAAAATCCCAGATCTTACAACATCCTGATGGTTGATTTTGCAGACTGTGTGGAGAAATTACTTGGTCGACCACCGGGGTTGCCCATTATGGCCAGCAATCAATTGGTTATGTAGCTCTCTACAAACACCAGCTGTGCATTATGTAGTTGGTTAATGCCCGTCTACCATGATATGGAGTTGCTCACATCCGCTCGCATGGTGCTTCCAATTCTTGCTGCTTCCAGTTTTATGGATGATTTATAAATGCACATCATAGGTCATATTTTTGGTGGCTGCACTGGCAGCATAGCTGTTGACTTACGGGTATCTGCATTGCAGCAGTGTCCAACAGGGTGGCATATTCAATGACCCGCCTGTCAGTTGGCTCAATTCAAATCTGCTCCCACCTTGTTGAGGTGTTGGTGGAGCCCTGATTATCTGGGGTGGAAAAGGTGAGGAGGATGATAACGAAAAGAAGTTGGAAGTCCTGAGGAATATATAGTTAGCTTCAAGTCAAAATGGAATGAGTGACAGCAAACTTGCACGTTCAACCCAAGACAAATCCTACTGGGTATAGCTGAAGGTTGTATGGTTTTGCAACGGTCCCACAATTTGGAGTAAGTCAGTCCCATGTTGTGTGTTTGTTTACAGGCACAAATTGTGCTAAACAACAGCAGAAATCCCTCGATTGTAGGATATATACAGGACATTCTTCAACGGAAAGGACATCTGGGGATGTTTGTCCCAAGACATACCCATGATGTTGGATGACACAGATGCTCAAAATCAGGTCATGATGTATGGTTAGCATAGCTATTCCCAATGCAGTGATGGTCAAAACACAGATTTTGTTTTGTTCAAGTTCATCAAACATACCAACCTTGACATACAAGATGCAGTTTGCGTCCATGCGGTCCATATCTTGCAACATCTGACATCTCGCCCATCAACAAAGTCGACACATGATACAATGGTCAATGCTGCGAAAATGAACCTTTCCCCACTCGCGGCTGGCACATATGGCAAATCGACATTTCGATCCACACGACGACATCATCAAGCGAATGAGGGCAAGAGCAGCATGGAAGCAGAGAAGTTCCGAGCCTTGGGAGCGTTGCACAGCTTACAACCAAAAATGATGCTCACAGCGGTGAATTGACGACAAACTCAGCTTTTAAGCAACAAAGAGAAAGAGCAATGGATTGAGGATCATGTGGATACAGCGACCGCTGTGGCAAGAAAGCAAGTTGAAGCTACAGAGACAGCAATTAAGCAAGAGCAGGAAGATATGAGAAATGCCGAAAAGGCAGGACTGACACTGAGAAAGCATGATAAACCATTTGAGGAGATGTTGAATGCTATGGGAGACAGTCTGAGCGATCTTGCAAGTTCCGATGATGTGGAGGATGGGGATGACGAGGAAGATGATGAAGAATATACAGAGCTGGGAAAGCTGAGTGAAGATGACAAACCCGGCTGGGTGATGGGCAGAATCTCCAAAATGGTAAAACATTGCATGGAGAGTTTTCGGCAGAAGCAGATGCGGCTTGACGAATTGACCCAACAAGGATGGGGGGACACAGCCAACTGGTTCCGTGAGAGAGAGGTGAAGTACGGGATGGCCGAATTCAAAGTTCCGGCAGTTGTTAAGCTGCACAGTGACTAGGTTGCAGCTGCACCTGCACCGAGACCATTTGGAGAGCTTATTGAAACACTTGATATCCTCCGCAGAAAGTTTCAAATGCCACAAGGGACTTCTCGACCACGAAGTAGTCATATGAGTCTAGGTTCCGGGAAGCCATGGTCACACAAACCCATAGTGTCTCTCCTGCCAGACATGGCGCCCAGTTTGTCGCAGATGGAAGAATTGAAGTCTGTTGAACATGTCAGGTTTTACCCCTGCATACAGCGTCCCTACCTAATTGCCATATAGAAATTGGATTTGGATGAAGAAGTGGTGATGGCTCTTACATCACCAGAGGAATAGATAGCCAAATAGCCATTTTTGGCGACATATCTCTTTGAAACGCAATTCGTGTTCCTATTTTCGTACATGTCAGCGGTATCTGGATTTCAGCGACCAAATTGTGATACATGATAATTTGTCTGTGCATATGCAAGGGTCATACCGGCCATGCGAAAGTGCTAGACTGCAAATCATGCTGACAGACGACTAACAAACTGGATGTCGTCTTGCCTGCTATGGTTAAGTGAGAAAGCAACAACTAAAATAGAGTAGAAATGGCCCAACGAAATGTCAGTCAGTGATATCATAAGAGTCATTGTAGGAGCGGTCAAATCGCAATATGATCCCAGATGAATGACAACTGTCATGCGGCATTTATGCATCCGTCCAAATGCATGACTCTCTGCTCAGACCTGCTGCACACAGTCGAGATTTTGACATTTGCTCATTGTAAGTCATGGCAACCGAGGTGAAGGAGATGGATAAGGAATGGTGTGGAAGTTGGGCTATATATATCAAAAACTTGTGGGTGGATCTATATGCAGTAATTGCCTGCCGAAAGCGCTGAATCATGATGGGCTTCCCTCATTCATAGCTCAGATACTGATTATAGTGTTGGATCAGAAATTGACAAGCCACGAAGCTTTTGGATGCAAATGAATATACAGAGAGACCATATATTGGCTGCCAATAATGACTTGATGTATTTTGCATACGATTGTTGAGCATCCAATGACTTTGAGTATGTCTTTAAGATGAGCAACAACGGAGCGTCAACGATTTTTAGTCTTTCTCTTTCGGCAATCAAAGGGTTGCATAGTCACATCCTTCCAAAGTGGAAGTATTCACTGTCTTTGTAGGTAAAAAAGAAAGTGACACACACATTGCCCCATCCTAGAAATGAGCATAAACGGAGCATCAACGATTTCTGGTCTTGCATCTTGAGCCATCACAGGGCTATGCAATAGGTATAACCCAAAATGAAAGTATTGGCCGCCTATATGGGCAAAAATGCTAGATACAATATGGCTTCCACTTCCTAAGAATGAGCGTCAATGGAGCGTCAATGATTTTTTTCTTGCATCCTGGATAGTCAAAGGGCTGTGCAACAGCATTAACTCATAATCAACATACTGGCCGCCTTTGTGGGCAAAATTGCTGGTGATGATATCGCTACTACCTCCTCAATATGAGGGTCTATGGAGTGTCAACCATATTTGGTCTTGCATCTTGGATGATCACACGGCGATGCAACATTGTTAGTCCATAATCAAATTATCGGGCCACTTTATTGGCAAAAATGCCAGTGACAATATCGCTATAACCTCCTGAAGATGAGCGTCATTGGAGCGTGAACAATGTTTGGTGTTGCATTTTGGATAATCAAGGGGCTATGCAACGGCATCAACCCACAATCGAAGTATCGGCCTCCTGTATTGTCCAAAATGCTAATGACGATATTGCTACCGCCTCCTAGAACTGAGTGCCAACAGTGCGTCAACCATTTTTGTGGGGACTCAGTACGCTATACAGCACCCAACTGCACTGCAATGTTCCGAAATTGAGTTATTCATGGTCAGTCTTCTCAATATGTCTTTGTATTCAACTTTACAAATATGCATGCAATGTCTCACAGGTCTGACTTTTTTCTTGCTTGTAGCCCTAGAATCAATATTTAAGAACCGGCTTTCCACTTTAATATAACGTATCATTTGACAGGCTCTCAAGTTGAATTACCCAGCTTTCAAATTCCTACTGCGATGTGGGATTCAAAATCTATAAATACCTCATTGTTAGAGGTTATGATATCTTCCAAAAACGAACATGTCTTTATTCGTGATTTGAGTGACCTTACATTGGAAATCATATTTGATACTTGGTGGGCTTCTATGAATGTAGGCTAGAAGTGTCCTATTGCTTTGAATAATTCTAGTCATGCACCGTCATGGCATTTCTATTTGCACTGCGGAATGGAGGAGACCGGCTGCCCTGGCATCATTTGTATTGTTTGTCATCAAGTTCTTTGCCATCCATCAGAACATGGGACTAGCTCGATGGGCAAACACTTGCTGGAAAAAGCACACATCCCAAAGTTGAATGAATTAACAGAGTTGGAAGTTATTCAAATGACGAGTTCAACGGTCGATGAAACAGTTTTGGCCATACTGAAGGTGCAAGGAAGTGGAGGAAGTACAATTGTAAGTCTGCAAAGGAAATTCATATTTGACATTTAGGTTGTATCTATATTAACTGCATTGACAAACAAAAGTTTCCAACCTGGCAGTTAGGGACTTTCAAACGACTGAATTTCACCAAGACACTTGGAATCGCTACCCCATGGTAGGATTTGTTTCGGCTCATATTGCATGGAATACAATATTAAGCCTAGAGCTACTACGGTCATAAAATGCATTATGAAGCGAGTTGGTGCTACCATCCGCCAGAACTCTGAGCAACATTTGCGGGTGGGAATACTCACTGACAGTTGATGCAATGAAAAAGCAATTGCTGTGAAGAAATAAAGTTAGTTTCGCTATAGACAGGTGGACATCTATGAACAAATGAGCCATAAATTTGGTCATTGCTTACTATATGGATCGAAATTGGGCATTGTGAGAAGTACAACTCGCTTTCGATGAGGTTGATAGCCTACTGCTTTCATATTTCCGAAGCTAATCAAGGATGATAGGTTAAGGGTCAACATACTGGAGTGATGCTAGCCTTACATTTGAATGAAGTTCTTGATTGTTTTGAGGTTTCTGTGGGCCCTTTAGTTGGAATTATGACGGATAACGCTTCCTCTGAATACACGATGACTCCCAAACCACAATCAACCCTTGACGACTACGGAATTGAGTGGCCTGCATTGAGAAACCACATTCCATGCATGGCGCACCGCATTCAGCTAGCTTTAGGTGCATTCATGAGCAGTCTGGGGGTGGAAGAGTGCACCAAGTCTTGGGAAGCCCGTGAGCAAGATCAGCAATTTGAAGAGAATGAAATCACAGACATTGGGAAGAGTCAAAGATTTCGTAAAGAGGGCAATGCTAGAATCAATATGGTGTTGGTCATGAGACCAAGTTTCGAAATGATAATTGAGCAAGTATTTATCGCAAGACATTTTGAAATTACTGAAACTGACCTTGACATAGCAGCCAATGATTGCTGTACTGATCACACTGACAGCGTGTTGTCGAAACGAGTTCATTAACTGTCCAATTGGCAGTGTACGATTCGCGGTACTACCTGTCATGGTAGTGAAGCGATAGCAGAATTTGAGAGTGGAGTGGCTTGAGTGAGCCTACGGAATCCAATAATTCACCAGCGAGTGGCTCAAGAATCCAAAATACAGTGATTACCGGCCACTCGTCCCAACTCAGGATGAATGGACCATCGTCAAGTACATCATGTAAGATTTAAGGACATTCCAATACTGGACCCTGAGGATGTCGAATACACATATGGTTACTCTACATCACATTATCACTCTGTACAATGATATGTTCGATCATATGGATGGCATTATGAGAGCTATAGCTCTAAAGAAGACCCAATTGAAGGAAGACTTATACTTCACAGTGAAGTTTGTGAGACAGAAGCGGTCCAAATATTATGCCGAAATTTCTCCAACCCTGAGTAAGATTCTGATTGCCGCACAGATTCTGGATTCTTTCCAGAAGTTGTGATCGTTTAGGAAGTGGTACAAGAGAATGCATATTAATTCTGAGGAAGAGACTTCTTATACTACCCAATACTATGAAGCCTTTCTGAAGTATGTGGAGAATGAAAACAGTGCCAAACATGGACGTTTGCCTGTCATTGAACCTGAAAGTGTCCCGAGCAACAATCTGTTCCCATCCGCAATGGCTTCTAGATCTGGTCAATCTTGTTATGATCCACATGATGTGTGCAGCAACTATTGAGAATACGTGACACCTAAAGATGTGGCTGAATGAATGCCTGGATGAAGCGATCATGCAGCATGCTTAGTGGGAGCCTCAATGCTCTATTTGAATTCACTGCCTGAATTACCACAGAACTGGTGACAAATTGATCCGAATCTTAATGACTACCACTCCAACCCCATGGAGATTAGCAGTTCATTTGGGATACTGGATATCACCGACTGGTGGCGTCAACAAAAGGAAACGCACTGTAAGTACGCTGATCTCGCCAAAGTGGCATGTGACATGTTCTCTATGATGCTGCAAGGTGTCGGAGAGGAGGCCAATTTTTCCCTTGGGTGAGATGTGATGGGCTGGAGGCAGTTGAAAACCACAGGCGAGACTGTGGGTGAAAAAGTTGTTGTAAGGCAGTTTGCTGGACCTAATAACGGGACATTAGCAGGTGTTGACCCAGTACTGGATAAGACGGATACTGAAGAGGAGTTGGAAATCATTAGAGAGGCGGAGGAAAGCCTACTGCACAGAATGGCCATGGTTGACGACATTGTGGAGATGCGGCTGGGCAACCAAAACCTACGTGCCACACAGAAGGAATCTCGCTCGCAACACAAGCAAATGGCAGCTGTAGAATATTTTTCAGATACTGAAGATGTTATCAAAGCATCCTGGTCAACCTTTCAACATGATGGTGCGGCTGCATTTGAATTGTCACAAAGATCACAGTTGCCACCCGCTTTGTCTGCAAAGGACTTCCCTGGAGGACAAACTCAAGTATCAGATGTCCGCCGAATCACAAGAATCAACCATCATCTTGCTGACAGTGATGGGAATCGTGCACATGAAAGCAGTTTTGCACACCGAAAATTGGCTTGACTGGGAATGCGACTTGGACCATCCAATTGCAAGTGTAGATGACTGGGTGGCAGACAATGCATCTGATATAGCGCTAGACAATGTCATCAAGGATCCGGAAAGCCCAGCGCAGTGGGATGGGAATGCAGCACCAAAAGTTCTAGGATTGATTTGGCCCACCTGGAGGTCAAAGAAAAATGTTGAAAAGGGGTTGATGACCACCACGACAATGGAAACGAGAATGAATAAGGAGAACAAGAAACAGTGGGACTGGATGCGTCTATGCATTTTCACCAGATTCTGTATGTTGTCGTACCGAGAACTTCATTTAGAGAATTTTCACACGAGAATAGTGAGCCATCACATGTGAATATTGGTGAATAAACTGACCTATAGCAGGCAAAATGAATCATTTCCCAAAATGTACAAATTTTCATAGAATGAGAGTGACCAGTGCAAGAATATTCCTGGGTTCAGCTTGGCCAAAAGGCCGAGTCTCAATCAGTGAGAAGGCATCCAATAAGATCAAATAATTACGAATAAAATTATCAATGGCCGCAGATTTTGAATGGAAAATACACCAAAATGAGCATCAATGGATTGTCAATAATTTCTGGTCTTGTAAGTAAGGAAATTGAAAAGTGATATGATTGCTGTGATACATAACCAATGTATTGGCAGCCTTTATAGGCAAAAGTGGAAGCGACATGGTAACTACCCCATTCGGAAAATCAGCGTCAACTCAGTGTCAACGATTTTTGGCCTTGGAAGTGAGGTAATTGTAAAGTTATTTGGTCGCTGTTATGCGTAACTGACATATTGGCAACCTTTAACAGTATGAGTGAAACCAACACAGTCACTGCCCCAGTCTGAAAATGAGCGTCAACAGTGCACCAATAAATTTTGGTCTTCTAAGAAAGGTAATCGAACAGTGATTTGGTCGCTGTCATGCATACCCAAAGTAATGGCAGCCTTTATAGGCAACACTGAAAGCGACACAGTCACTGCCCCATTCTGAAAATGAACCTCAATGGAGCATCAATGGAGCGTCAATGATTTTCAGCTTTGTATCTGGGGTAATCCAAGTGGCGATTGGTTGCAGACAACCATAAAAGAAGTATTGGCCACCCTGAGAGGCAAAAACAATATCGACTCGCTCCCTGCCCCATTCTGAAAATCACTGTCAATGGAGTGTCAATGATTTTTGGTCTTGCATATTGGGTAATCATGGCATTGTGCGGATACTTCAGCTCATAACAGAACTATTGACTGCCATTTAAGGCAAAAACACAAAAAATATAGGAAAAACTAGGAATCCGAAATAATCGAGATTGCAAACTGCAAAGTGTGCAAAAGTGGTTACTGGATATTGAATACGTGATTATGATATTATACAATTAAGAAACACCAAAAACCACAACATCAAATGAATCTACAGATGGACCCACTGGGCAACCTGCTGACAACCCGCCCAATTTTGATGGGTTGGGAGGTTTCCATCGAACTGTACCGGAATTGACATTTTGGGTCATTTGACAATCCAGGCCGCCAATTTGGCAACAGTTCAGTTCAACCCAGACCTGGACCCGAAGCGATGGTACTCAACCATTGCTAATACTACTTCCTGGCTGGCTGGTGCTCCTGAAATATGAGGATCTGATTCAGTGGAGTCCAGCTGAAGTATAATTCAGAAAACCAGGGAATTCATTCTTGGAAGGTGTTATCAAGGTCATTCTCTTAACTTTGCGCATACTGGACCCAGATGTTATGAACTTCAGGTATGATCACTTGGTTGCCATTCATATATTCTAACTTGCAATTCAGTCCCAGACGCTCAACAGAGGTAGGGCAGTGAAACGGTTGATGGTAATACAACATCCCATTCTGGAGTTCACTGAGTATGCTGTCACTGAGTATATTCGGATCATGTCAAAGCACCAGGCCTCGAACTTCGCGTGTCCAGTCCTCAATGATTTGCCCACGGAATAGCTGTCCAAAGATGGGTAATCTGACATCCTCTGATGCAATTCTCAGTAACATTAATTTGATACTACTCCATACTCCACGGACATGAGTGTCCCATGGAGGATATACCTGTTGTGATATGGGGCGAACATAGGGCTCATGCTGCATCGTCTGGAAGTGTGTGAGATTTCTATGGGTGTACTACGCCATTTATCGGTGGGAGAAAGTAAGTTGAAATGTTTTGCGGAATGCATATCTTTCTAGTCTTGTAGTACAAGATACGACAGTGTCTCCTCAATATTGGCAAGACTGGTACACCAGTCATTTCACTTAAGCATCTGTCGAAGGTAGTTGACTTTGTTGGTAGATTGGCATGCCTCTATCATGTTGGCGATATGAAGCCATTCATAAATATTCATGTTAAAATTGTCACCAGAAGATAGTTGCCGAAATGACGCTGGAAGATCGCTTGCAAGATGCTTCATTGGATATCCAAAACATATGGAGAAATTTTGTTGGTTGTCCGGAGCGCCTGAATACCCATGATCTCCCACCAGTCTTTAAACTCAATCAAGCGAATGGACAATTCCTCCTTGCACCACTTCTGTTCATTTGAGGTGCTGCCATAAATCTCTTTCTCTAGCTTGTCAGCGATGCGCTGTGTATCAGCGAAGCTCCAGGTGGTGGCTTCAGTCTGACCATCTGATAGGTGGATCTGAAGTTGCAGTTGCATGTTGGAGGTAATAACTGCCGCCCAGTATGCCTCATCCCCTGCAGCACGTTTTATCAGGGCAAGTTCTTTGGCAAATATGCTTCTCCGACTGGTTGACGTTGTCCTTACTTCCACCAATACTTGTTGCTCATGATGTTGGAATCATTTATCGACATGCTGGCATCTAACATGTGTCACCTGATGGATTTTGCGCTCCAATTGCTCAACTGCCTTCAGATGATCAGCATCTGACCAAGTGGTTGCCGCCGGATGGGCTCAGTTCATATGCACCTGGAATTGGCTTTGTTTTGTTGTAGGAACCTTTTCAGCCGCATACAGAAGGACATTCAGCACAGCACAAATCTGATCAATATTTTCTTAGTGTAACGGATGGGATTCCCTTGCCAACAGGTTTTCCACTTTGGCCTGTCCAGACATTGACATTGTCCATTCTTGGAAAATACCCTTCTTCTGGTAAAATCACTTGAGTGCATTTTCTAGCGCTTTGAGGGATAGATCAGAGTGAATGTGTCGGCTAACAAGTAGACAGAATTCACATAGTGTCCACACGGCACCTATTACCATTTCATCAGAGGCTGTTTGCACCACAGTTTCCCGGTCATCCTTGGAGCAGACATCAATTGGAGTGCAATTCACTCCCAGTGTTCTGATCTTTCCAGGGATCTCATTAGCTGGCCCGGTGCTGCTTTTCAATCAATCGAATCCTTCATATCTACACGTGAGGACAGACAGTCATGATACTGATGTGAACCAATTGTCCAATAGATCCTTGAGATTTCTTGATTTCAGCTATTTAAACAGTCTGTGCAATATGTCCATAACTAGACCCAGGAGCAGCCGATGCAATTCATCAGACTGCCAAGGCCGATACATATTGCAGAGAGAGTATTGGCAGAACTGGTTGCGGATAGGGTGGACACCTACAGTGTGCAGAGCTTCAATATTAGTGTCCTCCAGCAACTGCAAGTAAATATGTTGGTCTCTTGAGCAATTGAGTGGTCGAAAAGTGGAATGCCCCATTGGTGCACTTTTCGATATTTCACACATTAGTCATGAGCCATATGCGACTTGAGCAACGATGCCAAGTTCCGGATAATTACCGACCCAGCCAGCCAAACAAGGGTAATATTGTCGTTGGAATCCATTAGCAGAATCCTATTTCAAGTCAGGACCGGGGATGTCAAGATGTCTACGTTGCGACAGCACAGTTCCAAACACAGTGTGCCAAGTTTCGTCAATGATTTTGGCTCTGTTTGGGGGCCATAATATTGGCCCCAATACGAATCCATGGGCGCATTGAATGTGACTGGCAGACAGCTTCCCGAATATTAACAATTGTGCGTTACAGTTTCCAGGCAGGCTGATGGACAGATAAAATGGTCCAGTGGGTCTTGTCAGATGCACAAATGACTAGCACAATCGTCTGTTGAGCAGGAAGTTGATCATTTGTATCCCACCACCAATCACCCGTATTCATCTTGCTGTAGATTGGACGACCATCAGGGTCAATGAGGCGCACTAGATCAAAATCAAGGTCAGTCAGAAATGGGAGATGTGCACCGCGAAACTGGATATATCTGAAAATATCCCTGCAGTATCATGTTTCAAATTGATGTGAGTCATCTTCAATTCTACTATTATTGCCAAGCCCAAAATCAAGTTCAGAGAGGAGCTTTAACAGGGCATCTGCTGATTGGAATGATTTGATTTTGAAGTTGTCGAGTCCAAACCTCAGAGGTTGATCGATGCATGGTTACATTGGTTGGCTAAATGATAGAGCCAGCTGAATGTTGTGTGCAGACAGAAATGGATGCCATGGATTCCATTGTTCTGAGTTGATTTGATGCTTGTTGTACAATCCAGTTGCTTTGCTATATGATGTCCCCCCTGGATTATCCACTCCAACTACCTCGCTATGTGCCACTGTCTCAGTTGTATCAGGGGTCTAGATAAAATCAGGCTGCTGAGGGTGTATAGGTTGTTTGTTGGGAGTATGTTCAGGTGGCAGTTTACGTGGTATGTAGTCTATGAGTAGATCATCAATTGGCAGCTTGTTGATGCCTATTCAGTTGTACCTACTGTGGTCATACCAGGATTGCTCAGGGTGATCCCATCTGGCAGGGGGTAGATTACTGTTGGGTAATAGCCCTTCATTCATCAATATTGAGTAATATTGTTGATTATGAACTTCTGGTCAGTTCTAGTCGAATAATTGCATTCTGCAGGTAAATCATGTGATGTTTTTCAGGCAACAGTCAATCATATTTGAGAATCACGAAATGGTATGACAAATCTCCATGATGCTTTTGACGGTAACGTTTGTTGCAGTTTTCGAGCCTCAGTGATATGTGTTTGAAAGCGGGCTAATTCAGGTTAGCATATCGCTTTCTGAGCAGCATTATACCCCACCAAATCTTGGGGAGGCATAAAACCAAGTCCCCTTACGATCAGTTTTCTTCACAAAATAGGACAATATTTATCACATCCCGCAAAATAATGCTGCACATTATCTCGTTCAAATTGACAGCTGAGAAGGTTTCTCTTGTCATCACGGTGATCAACTTTTAATACTGCTCATCAGGTGCTACTAGGATTGGCCTAATCATATACTATGTCATTGTGCCATTGTGCAGTGTATACCTATGCGCAACCCTCAAGCAGTGGACAACATCAGCTTAATACAACAAATCAGTAAGTAACCTAGCTGGCTGAATGCCTGCTCAATGATCATCGAGAACTGATTGGCTGTCAGCCTGATTTCTTCAGTAATGATCATTGACTGGTGGGTGGATCCTGAGGAGTCAACAATGTTCAAAAGAAGGAGCTCAATAGAAAGCAATCAATGATGCTGTACAACTTACAGGCCTTATCTTGAATGAAGATGCAGGTGGTACACACACTTTTTGAGTGTAAAATGCCTAGTCGTGCTACCCTTCCAACTGGATAATATTCTTGTTAGGTTCCTGGAGCCAGCATCGTATATCCCTTTTATGACCATCACAGTCATGAACCAAACAAAGGTGACCTTCTGTCCAACATTGTGGCATATGAATTTGAGTATAGAACAAAGAAAGGTGGGATGTGGGTGATTATGATTTCTTTTTCTCAGCCTGGTTTCATGGGACCAAAGGTGCAGTGAAACACCACAGTTTCGGACAAATAGATGGATATAAAAGGCCTTCATTCTGCCAAAGGTCACTGCTACCTTCAATATTCTCAACTATACTACGCTCTATTTGAAATCATCCATTGACTTGATATTTGGATGAAACCATCTTGAGTACATACAATGTCGACGAATGGATCTCCGCTGAAGACATCCAATATGGCTGCAACTGGTCGGCTCTTTGGCTCTCAGCAATGGCCAGATGACTATTTGGGAGCATCAGATGCCGATGCTAGAAATTCAACAAGCAAACACACTCAATGCGAGCAGCCCAGGAATCAATATCATCCACCACCCGGGTATGGTTACCTGCCTCTGCAGCCCCCATTTCTGGGCACTCCCCAGTTCTACCACCCTGTGCCCTTCAACATGACACCAAGATCACAACCAAGCTCTGGTGCAACCGAGGGATATCTGAGCTATGGGCCAACATGGGAAGCATATGATTTCCTCCAAGGTGGTTGTGGAGGACCTTAAATGTTCCCCCTCAGCAATTTGCAGGTCATGGGCCATCATCTCCAGGGTCACCCCAAGTGGTTCCAGCTGTTGTACGGTGGCGTGTGCTCGAGTAGTCGAGTGTGCGCAGGCGTATGCGAAGGTGTGTCTATTGTATCGTGAAACGAGACATGTCACATCGACATAAGGTCGATCGATGACTAATGGTGCTAACTACAAAAGAGGCAAGTTACATCATAGTCCTTGGCATAGTGATATCCGTACTTCCAATCAGCTCAACACTCCTCCAGGACGGCTATCATGTCCGTTTGAAACAAAACAGTAAACAAAGGAGAAGAGGAGCCAATCAAACATTGTGGATCTCCTCGAAACAAACGTGCCCAATCAATTTACTTTCCGACGGCATTCCCGATGCCTTTTCCATTTCCAATTCCGATACCATTTCCATGACCAATCCCGAGGCCATTCCCGAGTCCAATTCCGATCATTCCCATCGCAGCACACTGCTTCAAGAAGGCGGGCTTCGGCAGTGGCTTTGTGAAGCAGTCGGCGAGCATCTCAGTAGTCGGTACGTAGTTCAAGTCAATCTCTCCATCTCTAGCCATATCTGCAGCAAGATAGTACTTGGTCGCAATGTGTGCAACTGCAGTTCCGCAGTAGATTCTGTTCTTGATACTCGCGATCAGTGACTGTGAATCGGAGAATACGTGAGGGATAGTCGGGATGCCGAGCTTGTTCAAGAGATGCGAGATCTGTGTGAGTCTCATGCAGCCTACTCCAAAGGCATAGTATTCGGCATCGGTCGTGGACTGGGCAGTTGACTTCTGTTTTCTCGATCGCCGGTCGACCGCTCCTCCGAAGGTGATGACCAGTCCGCTTGTCGATTTATAGTCATCCGGGCATCTAGCATAGTCCGAATCGACATAGCATCTAAGTGCGCCATCTCCTTCTCCTCCGAGTGTACTTTCTCCAAGTGATCCTCCGAGTGCTCCTCCAAGTGCTCCTCCAAGTGCTCCTCCGAGTGCTCCTCCGAGTGCTCCTCCGAGTGCTCCTCCGAGTGCTCCTCCGTTTGCTCCTCCGAGTGCTCCTCCGAAACGCAGTCGCCAGTCCTTCGTGCCATTGAGGTACCGAAACACCGGTTTGAGAGCTACCATATGCTCATTGCTCGGGTCGTGATTGTACCGGCTGAGAACTCCGATGGCATATGCGATATCGGGCCGAGTGGCGGTCATCGCGTACATGAGGCTTCCGATCATCGATTGGTATATGGTCGGATCGCAGGCTTCTTCGTCGGGCTTCCTCTTGTGAAGCTTCATTGCCATCGGCGTGGCAACTGGCCTGGACTCGTCCATTCTGAACTTCGCCAAGA
>Ga0307512_10003969_pt1 | contig 16545 bp, 19 predicted proteins | sample 14_EM_MG_FD_200267 | JGI IMG/M metagenome (GOLD analysis project Ga0307512, IMG submission 200267) | Populus trichocarpa ectomycorrhiza microbial communities from riparian zone in the Pacific Northwest, United States - 14_EM | ecosystem: Host-associated > Plants > Roots > Unclassified | place...
ACGGCAAACAGTACCTAGCTACTCACAGCGACCAGGCATTCGACTCTCGTACCAGTAACACGCGAGGATCAGAAACGCAAACACACATGCAGGGGGTGAAACCAGAGAGTAAGGGGTATCAATGAACCGCAAAATAAGATACGATTTCTAAAACCAATCGAGAACCCAAGTGCAAACGACCAAAAAATAAAACAGCAGGGAGCGAGAAGGACTGGCTTCAGAAGACGATGCACAAAAAGCCGTCCGCATAGATAAACCAAAAAGAGCCGAAATAATTCACGAGAAAACAGAATATAAGGCGGACATATGAATATATATAAATCAACTACGTCGCTGAGACCACCTCTAGTTGTATCCACCACTCTGGTACTGGTAAGGCTGATATGTGGGGGATGGGGTATAAGCCGGAGGGGAAGCGTAGGTGTTCCACTGGTCGCCGTTTCCGGGCTTCAAGTACTTGTATTTGTCGCATTGGTACAAGCAATCAGCGAGACCGGTCTCTTGCAAAACCTCGGTGGTAGTAGAGGTGGCCACCGAGAGCTGGGTTGAGATGTCGGTCTTGGTAGAGGTAGAGAGGTAGGTGAGCGTGTCAGTCAACGTTTTCTTGTCAACAACCGTCGAAGTGAGAGTACGCTCGACAGTATTGGTCTAGAGCCATCCGTCAGCCCGACTCTCGGATTATGAAAAGAGGAGTATTCTCACCTTGTCAATGATATCCGTCTTAACCCAAATGCTGGTGTAGGTGGTCGGGATGACTTTGATATCGGTCTTGGTGACATAGTTAGTGAGGACCTCCTTGATTGTGTCCGTCGTGGTCAAAGTCGTAGGCTCGACCGAGAGGCTGGTGGTAGTGATTGTGATGGGCAAAGTCTCAGTGTTTGTGACATAGAGAGTCTCGGTCTTGACATCGGTATTGGTCACAGTGTTGTATATTGTGGTCGGGATGGGCTAAAGTTATCCAAGATCACAACCACGACAAACTTTATTGAAGACGTTAAGGCGTACCTGGGTGTAAGTGACGGTAAGGATCTTGGTTTCGACAGACTTGTCGGTAACCGTCACAGTCGAAGGGGGAGGACAATATTGGCTAGAACACAAGATCAGGCGTCGGCCAATACGGATTGATAGATCGCCCAACGAAGGGTCGATCCAGTTAGGAGGGTGACTTACTGTGTGTTGCCCTTGTTAATAATGATCGTGGTCTGATAACAACCCCAACTGTTGTTGTCTCCCCACTAGAAAAAAAAACAAGGTCGATCAGCGAAGACTCTACAACATCCGGTTGGCTTGTTCTCCAGGCGGGTGTTTGGGAACAAGGATGGAATTTGACATACCCAACTCTCGGGAGTACACTTTCCGTCGTATCCCTTTTTGTAACCATAACCACAGTCCATCTGAGAGTATCCACCACCGGTGAAAGACGAATACGGCATCGGTCCGTAGCTGTTCGACGGCTCGGCAGGAGGGGGAGTATACTGAGATGGTGGGGCGCCGTACGAAGGTGATCCCGTCTCGGCCGGCGGAACCGAATACGAGCTCGAGCCCGAATAACCGGGGTACGAAGGAGCAGGGTCACTGTAGCCCGACATCTCGGGATTTGGAATCATCTGGACTCCCAAAGGAATCTGAGCCGTGGCGTAACTCACGGCCGAGAGAACGACGACGAAGGAACGAAGGGCGGATGGCAAAGACATTGTTTTTCAGTTTATCGGTCTCAAAGTAATGCGGGTCAGCGAATGAGCGTTGTTGTTGCGGGTTCCTGGAAATAAGAAAAGCCTGGGCGTATGAAGGAGGGGGGTGGGGTTGGAAAGAATATAAAAAATCCAGAAAGGAGGGAGAGCGATCGACGCAAAGGTGTATGTCTGAAAGTTTCCAGCAGAAGCAGGGGGATGAGAGCAACGAGATCGAGCCGACGACGCTAGCAAGAGGTTCAGAGTGCTAGAAAGCTTAAGACACGAACGCAAGCGCTCTGTGTTTATTCTCGTTAGAGTTCCATATGTTTGTCCCAGCAATCGCCACTGCACTCACCGGTGAAAAGAACGAAAAAAAGAGAGGGAGGGGGAACGAAAAGAAAGAGAAGTGAGGGATAGCCTTGATCGAGTGATCGACGGAATGTGTCCCTTATATGCTAGACTCAATTGCCCTGGAAACACAGTTTACTTAACGCGTCAATAAAGTTATCTGTTCGGGGCGCGATCGGTCAACGCCACAGCGGACGGGCCATCTCGGGCAGAGAAATTCGTCGTCAAGGCCCGCCCCCAATCCTTCATAACATAACTCCAAGTCGGGTCGCGCTGACCGACGCAATGGTAAAGTCTCCGATCTGATGGAAGTAGCGAGCCTAGTTGGCGGATGTGTATTCTAAAGCAATCGGAAACTAGTGTGTAGCGTACCCATCTATCATAATACCACCCACTGTCGACCAGGAAACGATGAAAGTTACGACGAGATGTCCCCCTGCACGTCCAACATGATCTTGAGTGCATTCCTCGCCCGTATCCGAGAGATATCTTCCAATCGTGGCGTCGTAAGCGCGGTTTCCACCTTGGCTGACGCCTTGGGTTCGGCCCAGGGGAACTGTGAAGATGTGAAAGAACGACAACAATCAGCGAACGGATCGATCGGGATAAATTGAGGCTTACTGGGAAGAACTGATGCAAGGAAGAAGACAGGTGCAATCGAGACGACAGTTGCAATGAGCATTCCGGTACCTCCTATAACTAAATTGTTGACATACTTTTTGAAGGTACTCGTACGCAACGAGGGTAAATCCGAATTGGGGGCTACTCCGGAGGATACGAGCAGGACCACCTTTCCACAAAGCCCTGAAACCCTCTTCTCGATCTGGGCGGCGCGCGGGAATAGGAAAATCAGGTTAGCGCACGACGGATGTGTGGATAAGAAGGAATGGGCGATGCGGACGTGATGATTCATTTCACGGACTTACAAATTTTCCCAAAAGCGTCCAAGGGTCCCTTGTAGTTCAATTGACCCTTCCTGGCTTCGGACTGGAGACGTGTCTTCACGACATCTTAGGGGCATCATCAGTTTTACCGCCCACCGACGTCTGGCCGAATTTGCGCTTACCGAAGGGAGTGGTCAAATAGGCTGCCGGCATTCCACTGAAACATCGAGTATTCTCCATTAGGGACAAGCTTTAACAAAGACCAGACAAAAGAAGACAAAACATACGCAATAGCGGCCGAGGCTAAGGTCTCCAAGAACGAGAGCTGCTTTCCGTTGTAATCTTGATGAAACACGTCGGTCTTGAAATGTGAATAAACCGGGAAGTAGATGGCAGAGAATGGGATGTCCCTCATCAAACACGCCGTCGCTCCCTTGTACAGCCCGACGATACCCAGCTGTCGGATAATGTGGACTGCGCCTTTTTGGATTTGATCAGGGGCGGCCTTGGCGGCTTCACCTTGCATCTGCAATCGAATCTTCACAATCTCGAGCGGGTTTGTGAATATGACCTGGCATCCACCAGCGGTGCCACCAGCAATGAATTCCCACCCGAGCTTGATCCTACCAGTCTCCGGGTCCATCGCAAGACCACGAACAAAATCATTGACGGTCAGCTTGATCGCTTTCTCGGGGGCAACACCCTACGGATGGGAGGCATCAGAACTTTATCACATTGACTCCACGGAACAGCGGGGAGACGGGAAACGACCGAATTTGAACTCACAATAAGTTGTGGTCCGAGACCACGATAGAAACCCACGAAACCTTCGTGATGGAACACTTTGCGAGCACAATCCATACTGTTCTTGTACAACAGTTGTCCAACAACGGTGCTCCGCTGGTTTTGCATACTATTAAAATACGGTTACTGGTTACGATCAACCGAGATGACCAGTGCAATTACGAACCGAGTCTAAAGTTTTGAACGCATACAATCAGCAAAAGCGCCTTAACCTTACTGCTTCCCAATGACGTACCTTCACGAGATCGATGGGGTACACCGTCGTCGCACCGAACGCCCCGGCGAGACCTCATAGCCACATGGTAAGCCACCCGGATTATGGGAACCGCCAGTCATGAACATACCTCCAAGAACAAAGTTGTAGGCGGAATGAAAGGTTTGGTTGAGCACGTTCGCTCGTTTGTCCTCTTTCTCCTCCGCTGGGAACTGGGACTGCGGAGCCCTCCACTTAGGATTAAGCAACTGTGCAAAATCGACAAGAGCGAGGCGGGAGTTTCCACCTCCCCTGCCAGCAAAGTGGAAGACGATAGCGGCTTCCATAGGAGTGAAAAGAGAATATCGAGAGCTTGCAGCAGCATAATTCATAAAGTCAGACTGGTCGATACGACCGTCGGAGGACTTGGCAGTGGCTTCACGGACGATCCTAGGCCAGAGTTAGGAATCCCGCGGATGTGAAGGGGTGCAGGAACCGTACCTCTCAACCATGTCCATCTCTTTGATGACATTATGGAAGGCAACGACTTCTGAATAAGATATACGACCACCGGGAGTAAGAGTTGCAAGACTGGGTAACCGTTCGATTACTGCGTCAGATAATTTATGACCGGCAAGTTCCTGGAAGGCGGTCCATAGCATGAGAAGCTGGTACAATGTGCAAAAGTGAAGTAAGCTTACTAGAATGATACGTTTGAATTGGTCGGGTCTGATCAGTCCGTCCTGGTCCCGATCGAGGTACTTGAAAGCCTGTCTTAACCGCTCGCCTTGAAGTCCTTTCATCAACTGGGTGAACTCATTGTCTATGTGTGCCTTGATTCAGCCAAGGAGAAAAGTCAGCGAAGAATGGCGCATACATCCGAGGACATGGGTGCCGTTCTTAGTTCCCAAGTAGAGTTTAACCCAGTCACTGTTAAAGATTTAATGCAGTCAGAAAATGTGCAAAAGCGACCACGCAGAGCTCGCACCAGTCGAAATCGAAGGGAATGGCATCCGGTTTAATGTTTGCTTTGAAGACATTCTTGAACTCGTCGAACGTGATCGTTCCTGAGTTGTCACTGTAGGGAACCTCTCAGTTCCAGCTAGTCACCATCGGACGGAGGACGAAGACTACACATACACGTCGAAATACTGGAATGCGACGTAGTAATCCGCGTCAGCCCTCTTCAGTAACGTCTCGAACACTACAAAGTCTTCCCAAGACACCAAACCGCGCTTGGAGATATCCGCGACACGGAACAAGGTAGCGAACTGGCGTCGACCGATTTTCGTCAAGTCCTCAGCGGGAGCGATGGCCTTGACGAATGATTCGGTGTCCAAGTACCTTGAGGAGGTTCAAACAGCATGAGTTTTCATCGTACAACAAGAAACATAGACAGTCGAAGCCAGCGAGTATATTGGGAAAGGACGGGAAAGGACAGAGAGAGAGAGACATACTTTTCACCGTCGTCGCCGAGCTTAGCGTGCGTGTCGAATAACCGCTTCCACCTCTTCAGCTCGGATTCTTGCACGGAAATCGCGCCTTTAACGGCCGAGATTGCTGTGGAGAGTTTCTTGTGGTCCGGGGCTGGTGGTTCTTTCGTACCATCGTCGCAATGGAACGTTGGGAAGAGACGAGGTAAATCGAGGGGAAACATTGGGGTATATGTGGGGAGAGACTTTGAGGAATCAAGGGTGTACCGAGACGTCTATGAGGTCCGACGCGGACTCTTTTACTATAGCCTATGGGGAAAGGTCGGGTATTGAAGTAAGGGAGTGAGAGTAAGTAATTGGCGGCTCTTTTTGGTTCCATTTTTCGATTGTCACTGCCCCCGTCATTCTAACCACCGTACGCCCGGGTCTAAAACCTCGGATCTACTGCCTAGCAAACGCGACATCCTGTGGTAACCTAAAACTTATGCAGTACATGTCCTTGCCAGGCGAAACAGACCGAACAAGGTGAAACGTCGCGTCGTCGGTCAGCGCGTGTCCCAGTTTATCCTCCACTCTCTGTGCGACACATAGTCAGTCTTCTCGGAGTCCAACGGCGCCCAGTTCCAGCCACGACACTGACCTGTTTGATGTCCCTCTCAGCTCTCGTCTGATCCTCAGCTTCTCTAGTAAAACAGTGACAATGAACCATAGGCATCCTTCCCTCGTACGCTTCCCTCAGCTCCGGCTCGGCGAAGATCCCTCGGAATGCATCTAGAAACTCGATCGCGCTGTCGGGGAGGTTCATTACAAAGTGCGAGATTTGCCTCCGTGATTTTGTCTGTGGTACTGGTGCCGAGGACACTGGCGCTGGCTCTGATGCCGACACCAGGGTTGTTTCCCCGGACATGAGTGCCTTTTTCTCTTTCTTCGCCTGTGATTTACTGATTTTAGGGGTGAATTCAGGGAAAGGATTCCCCCACACCCTACGGACGGCCGCTTTGATGAAGTCCCGTCCGTCCTCCTCGAACGGTCTCACGAGATGTTGAACCTGTGGGCAATGTGAGATCTGCATCAACGGATCAACCGAAGCTATCATACCTTATTACTTTCGATATTCCGCAATAGCCACTTGAAGCTCTCGGGGTTCAAATCATTCGCAAGTACCCCACATCCTTTCTTCGCCGCTGGAAGGGCGAAGGGTCCGACCCCGGCAAACACGTCCACAACGACATCATCTGGGCCAAACAGCTGAACGAGCCTGTCGTGCTCGGTGTGTAGTCGGGAGTTCCAGTAAACCTTTGTGAAGTCGAACGTAAACACGCAGTTCGACTCGTGCTACGGCCGGGTTTAGTGTTAGCAGACATAATAACGCTGGGTAGGACGCCGAAACCCACATGTTCCACGAGATAATTTGGTTCCCCTGCGAGTAACTCCATCTTGAAAAATCTGAACTTTGCATCGATGGAGTTAAGCTTATTCACCACGGTCTTGACGTTCTTGTTTTTCTGTACCACGTTCATCAGACCCTGAACAAATCGAGCGTGGATATGTGCGCATACATCTAGGATAACTTGCCCGATAATGTACTTGTACGGAAGGTACTCATCATTGAGGTTGAAGTGAGCTGAAACAACCACAAAAGATTCTTCAGTGAATTTCCTGATCACAACAGTGTACAACGCGTACCTATATGCCCAGTTGTAGCGAATCCTGAAGGTGCGCCATCCAACAACTCCTCGGGCAGCACAGCATCAATGATCTCTTCTGTCCAGTGTGCAACCGGCGCTCGTCAACGTCAACGCAGGTTTTCCGAGGTGCAAGCAATCTCACCAGCATTCCAGAAGTCATAATCCAAGTCAATACCATGCGTCGTGGTGGCTACATTGTGTGATTTCAGGAACTTCTGCGCAGGTTCACTCAGGTCGGCTTTCTTGAGACAACCCGTCAGCTCAGATCCTGTACGTGAGAAACACAGCACCATAAAAACTGACCAAACTCCGGAACCCGAAACAAAACCAGTCTCTTATCCGGATTTGAGGGATCGTGTATGACACTCTTCGTTTTTGGTACGTTGATGATTGACCTACGAAGTCCGGTTAGGACGCTGTGAAAGCCAGCGGTTGTCCGAACATACCCTCTCAGTTCCTGGGATTTGAGAATCCGCGAAGCCTTCTCAGCGGGTACGGAAATCGCCAACACAGATATCCGCTTTTTGAAAGCGTCGCGGTTGAGAGTCTGCCGAGCCATCTCGCGATGTATCGGGGGTCCGGTGTCGAGTGTGTTTCGGTGTCTCGGTGATGACATTCCAAGGGAGATGTCAACCGTTGGATTCGAGAACGGTAGAGACGTCCAAAGGGAGATAGTGGAGAGAGGAAGAGGATAGGGAGGTACGGGCCGAGTCAGCGGCCTCGTCCTCAGCCACCACATCGACGTGACTGACAGGAAAGAGAATTCAGCCGGCAAAACTGCGCCTACCGGTCCGCACGCACCGCCAACCTCTCTCCGTCCCGTGTCATCACCAGCTGGAGGTGTACAGATCTCGCTTTGCTATAGGAGGTTCATTGGTAATACGCTTCTCCTCGAAAACCTCCTAACCAGCGTGATCAGACACGACAGGCTTTTTTCGATGTTTGGCCGAAAATCGTCAAAATCGCTTTCACAGTCAAGCGGCCATCTGCAGCCCCTCTCCCGCACGGTCTCGTAGACTTGCTCCGGATTCTTTAGAGTCGAGACGCTAAATAGACACGTTCCTGGAAGTTTTCGCGCTCTGCTCGTGCGTGACCCCGTTCCATCTATCACCACCACTCCTGCTTCTAGTCTTGGATACGATCAGCTGTCCCCAAAACCTGGCAAATTATACAGTCCAACGCTAATGGAACAGCGGAACAGCTTCTACGATTAAAAGCCACCTCTGAATTGGGGGAAGGGTCTTTTGTTTCTCTTCTCTTTCCACCCCTCGACGGGATGTTCATTCTGAGCCCAAAGAACCACAAGATAGAGTGCGATGCATCCTCCACGCCTGAGCCTGGAGGCTCGCGTGTTTAATAATCTCTTGGTGGTCCTTCGCAGATCGGGTCTCACCCGTGCCCTCAACCCCGGTAGGTACATAGCCCGGTTATCATGTATTTAAGAGGTAGTACGACGCAATCTAGAGGAAAGGTTCCCCCCCTCGATTCTCTCTACCCACCTAACGTTTCTTACCGACTGGACTGTCTTCTTTCTCGGTTTCATTCCTTATTTTACCCTTCTTTCCCTGTCACCCTCGCTGACGACACGTCGCAGAAACCGTTCGCATCCCCGATCGCGGTCTCATCTCCCGCCTGCGATCACAAAAGAGAAATGGGGGAAGCTCGGTTGGAAGATGGCGTGAAGAAGGATGTGATTGTGACCGTCATCTACAATGCTCACGCGGATGTGTCGGATGTCGACGAGGCAAAGCTTGTCAGAAAGATAGACTGGCGGCTCCTCCCTTGGTTATCGTTCTTGTACCTTTTGAGTTTCCTGGATCGCACGAGCATCGGAAATGCCAAGGTACATCGACCGATCCCTTTGCTTAGGACAGCTTTGACCTTCCGACAGCTCTACCACCTCACAGATGATCTACGCCTCAGCGATAAAGAATATCTATTATGTCTCACGATCTTTTACATCTCTTACTCACTCTTTGAAGTACGTCTGCCTTCTCGTGCAAGTTCATCGAGTTCTCAGCGTATCCTTATAGGTCCCAAGTAATATACTCCTCAAAAGTCTGCGTCCGAGCGTCTGGCTGTCCATGCTTATGCTGTTGTGGGGCGTTGTTATGGTGAGTCCTCCCGCCTTTCCCTCACCTCGCGCGTTGTTGAGATCTTTTCAGACCTCTCAGGGTCTTGTGAGAAACTACGGACAGCTCTTTGGTGAGATTCATCGTACCTCTTGCGTGTCACGTTCATGACACGCCTTCCAGGCATGAGATGGCTTTTAGGGGTGTTCGAAACGGGATTGTTTCCCGGAGTTAGCTATTACCTCTCATGGTGCGTTGCGACCATCGCTTTGAGCTCAAGCTCACTCCCTCCCCCTTTACATAGTTTGTACAAACGTTCAGAATTCGGCATCCGCATGGCACTTTTCTTCTCGGCGGCCTCGATGTCAGGTGCATTTGGTGGTTTACTCGCCGTATGTGGAATATGTAACTTTTCTGGAATTTTTACTGATTTGGCTTTCCGTAAGGCCGCAATCTCGAACATGGACGGGGTCGGCGGGAAACCTGGTTGGGCGTGGATCTTTATTTTGGAAGGTCTCGCCACAGTCGTGGCAGGGTTCTTGTCGTTCTGGATCATTCAGGACTTCCCCTACAATGCCAAATTCCTCTCTGAGACCGAGCGAACTGTTGTCATCCGTCGGTTGCAGAGCGATGACCAGTATAGTGCGGCGGGGGAAAAACTCAAGATGAAGTACATCCGACAGAGCTTAACTGACAGGAAGACCTATCTCACGAGTAAGAAACTTTTCTCTCTTCAACCACTTTGATTTGTTGAATTTCTTCCACCAGTGTTGATGTACGCCGGAAATTATGGTCCTCTATACGCGTTCTCATTGTTCCTCCCTACAATCATCAACCAGGTATCGGTTGATGTCACGAGTTCAGCCTCGATGCCAATGCTCACCTGATTATAGCTCGGATACACTGCCACTCACGCCAACCTGCTCACTGTTCCCGTCTACGTCTTTGCTTGTATCTCGACTTGCACGGTTGGATTCTACGGCGATCGCAAGGGGGGACGCGGTCTACTTAACATGTATGTATGCTCGTCCCCAGGCGGAAGTCCGGTCGACTGAAATTATCCAGTGCTTTCCTTTGTATTGGTGGGCACAACCTAAAGTGGTACAGTAGCCATGGCCTGACGTTACGCAGCCGGTACTGGGTACATCATGTTGATTTCTTCCAGGAGCCCTGCATTATCATATGTTGCCGTGTACCTTGCCGCATGGCAAGTGACGAATTTCCTAGAAAGTCGTCGGCTAACCGGCGCACCAGCGGGATCTACCCACTCGTCCGTGAGTATTCGCCGTCTCCCCTTGTACATCCCTAATCAATGATCCCACCATAGCAAATTCCGTGTGAGTTGTCTTGGACTCAAGTGATTCCTCCCATCTAACCGTTCCTAGTGCATGGGTCTCCAACAACGTTGAAGGAACCTACAAACGTAGTGTAACCCTTGGGATGACCATCGGTTTGTGCGTCTGTTTTCTCATTTTGTGATCCCTGCCTAAACTGACGATTCTCCTGATATACAGTGGTAACCTCAATGGTGCCGTCAGCTCGAACGTGGTATGCTAAACACATACCTGGGATAATACTCGTCTTCTTACGATCGGCTCTCTACAGTACCGAGCTCAGGACAAACCATGGTACAGAATGGGCCACGGAATCGTCCTCGTCTATATCGGGCTAGGTGTACTGACTTCCGCGGTGTACTACTTCACGCTGAGGGCCGAAAACGCTCGACGTGATCAAGGAATAAGGGATGAAATCATCGATGGTGTCAACGACAAAGGTGTGTCCATCTGCTGCTATGCTTAACCCTACTACCAGCTGATTTCCTTCCGTGACGTAGGTGATCCCAAGACGGTCGAGAGGTTGACAAAGCTCAACGGGAGGTTCGCGACAGTCGGGGATGCGAAGAGAGAGAAAGGAGACAAATGGAGCGAGTACCGATACGTTTTGTAGAAATATCCTGAGGCTCTCAGGGTCATGGCGTCTTTCGTCGGACTCTGTGCGGAGCTCTTGAAGACGTGTATGCTAAGGTGTTGAATTGTGTGCTTGTCATTCTAGAGTACTATGATAAGAAGCTGGGATCGTCCAGATGGAAGTCTGGGTCTCCTTTCCGGATGATGTGTCTGCGAGCCACGAGTATTTGACTCGGAGCGTGGGAAGTCGGCATCGATCGACTCGAGCGTTCTTCCTAGTCACTAGTGAGTAGCACTCCTCGTTACAAGTGTTTTCGTTTCGATAGACCGTTTCTACAGAAGACTGTTGTTTAGTTTGATGATATTGGGACCCGGCAGCTCGGCATGACGCTCGATGCTGGAGTCTGGTCCCACAACCCATCCCGATTATCAGACCATTCGCAAAGATCAACGACTCCACCCCCAACATGCACCGTGAGTCGTTGACGACCCTGCGGACCAAAAATCGAATGAGAAGACCGAACTCTCAACCCGGTTGAGGCCAATGGGTGGGTCGGGCGCCGAGGCCCTTGATGACGATACCCGCAGTGGACGGTTCCGACTAGTTGCCATGCGCACCCGAGATTTACTGTCGATCAAGATGAAAGGGAATGGAGCCGCGCCATTGAATCACCGGCATTACACGGCTCACCATCGAAGCCCGGAGTATCATCTGAACGTCCTTCATCAGCAAAACCTCTCCCCCTTGGGTAGCGCTACCGAGCCCGCTAAATTCTATTCAGTCTTTCGTCAAAAAGCCTCGGTTAAGCTCCGGTAGCGGTTTTACTGATGAAGCGGAAACGAATGAGCAAGGTGAAAGTGGTGATGGTGACCGCAAAAATCTATGGGAAGGTCCGCTGGATGGATTGAGCCAACTATCCGGATAGGTAACAACCTCCCCCAGAGATGGCTATGAATTTCTCCGGACGGATGTCATAATCCAAATGTTTTCCCGGACTTTCGCGCCCAAGGCAGTGCGTCTGGACTCGTCACACGGCGTATGGGATTCCTTTGGATCCCGACTAACATGGGTTTAGATGGCTGGCGACCTTAAAGCCTGACGTCACCACATATATCTGGGGGTCGTGGTACGGGGAAATGGATGTGTTTCCGAAAAAGTAACATCCGTATCCTTCGGAGGAAGGTCGTTGTATCGCACTCTCCCCGCTCGATCATTCCCTAATCCTCCCTCGTGAAGACGCCGGCCCATGTGCATGATTCCCCTATCACATTATCTCACCGATTTCCCCAAGAACTTTTGAACTCAAGGCGCTGGAAGAACGGAAAAACGAAAGTTTTCGCGGAATTTTTTGTCATGCATATGCAGGAGACGGTGTCCGGCCCCTGCAGTTCTCTAAGATAGACTATGGGTACGTCTTGCGTAGATCACACTGTTTCGTTGATACATGCCCACACCAAACAGCGAGGGCGCCATCACCTCAACTATTCTTGTCCACCCTATGACCGTCGGATCAGATCTCAGATCTCACATGTAACACTCCGAGTGCAATGTAGGTTTAGCCGTCCAAACTCCGCTATCGCTTGTCGAGGCTGACCACGAGCATCAGTAAAACCGCCTTCCACCTCCATTCTATCTGTAGCTTAATTTGTGTTCCCTTGATAGTTATAATACGCCTTTGAGTCACTTGATAGTTTTGTACGACTTGCCATTGCCTGCTAGTTTAGATAGTGCTATACCCTACCCATGCTTCAGCTACTTGATCAAGCAGGAAAAGCATTTCACAATAATTTGGGACGTGATGCTTTTCAAAAATGGACTCTGCTTTATGATCCCGCAATTTTGGCGCTTATTCCCGCTTATTCTGCTTGAAAAGGCGGAAAAAGCAAATTTGCAGTTTCCCCGATGGCCCCAAGCTGATCATCGATGAAACCCCCGAGCTCGAGCCCGGCGCAGTCGAGTAGCCCTTGCACTTAAAAGCCACTTCAATTTTTGGAAAGCCTTAAGCCTTTTTGTTTCTCTTTTCTCTCCCCTCCCGGAGACATGTCCACCTTTGAGCCCAAAGAGTTGTACGACACCGAAAAGAGGGATGAAACCAGTGGATTGGAAGACAGCAGCGAAGGGGATGCGACTTCCATCTACAACCCTCACGTAGATGTATCTGACGTCGACGAGGCCAAGCTTATCCAAAAGATAGACTGGTGGCTCCTCCCTTGGTTGTCGCTCTTATACCTTTTGACTTTCCTGAATCGTACAAGCATTGGAAATGCCAAGGTACGTCGTCGATCCACTGACTTTGGGTCAGCTTTAATGTGGATTTCCAACAGCTCTACAATTTGGAGGATGACCTACGCCTCAGTGATAAAGAATATCTATTCTGCCTGACGATCTTCTACTTCTCTTATGCCTTCTTTGGGGTACGTTCTACTTCTCCTCGCGGAAGTCCATCTAGTTTTGAGCGTGTTCTAAAAGGTTCCGAGTAACCTGTTCCTCAAGAGGCTGCGCCCTAGCATCTGGCTTTCCTTTCTTATGATATCGTGCGGTATCATCATGGTGAGCCTAGCCGCCTTTTCTCATCCTGCGTGCTGACGATGATCTTTTCAGGCTACTCAAGGTCTCGTGAGAAACTATGGACAACTTCTCGGTAAGATCCCTTGCACCCGTCGTACATCGTGTTCATGTCCGTGACATCCCCCCCAGGCATGACGTGGCTCTTGGGAGTATTTCAAGCAGGGCTGTTTCCCGGAGTAGCCTACTACCTCTCATGGTATGTTCCAATAGTTTTCTTGAACCTCGAACTTAGTCCTCGTTTAGTTGGTACAAGCGTTCAGAATACGGCATCCGCGCAGCGATTTTCTTCTCGGCGGCATCGGTATCGGGTGCCTTCGGTGCTTTGCTCGCTGTAGGCAAACTCTGCATATTCTCGAGGGTTTAGACTGATTTGGCTTCCCAAAAGGCCGCAATCTCGAAAATGGATGGAGTTGGCGGAAAGCCTGGCTGGGCGTGGATATTTATTTTGGAAGGTTTCGTGACAATCGTGGCAGGATTCCTGTCCATCTGGATCATCCAGGACTTTCCCGACGGTGCCAAATTCCTCACTGACGCCGAGCGCACGGTTGTCATTCGTCGATTGCAGAGTGATTCCCAACACAGCGCTGCGGGAGAGAAATTCAAGATGAAGTATATCTGGCAGAGTTTATCCGACTGGAAGACGTATCTCACAAGTGAGCGGGTTCTTTCTCTCTTCGGCCTGCTTGATTAAATTTCCTCTTTCAGTGCTGATGTACGCCGGAACCAATGGCCCTCTATACGCATTCTCGTTGTTCCTCCCCACTATCATCAACCAGGTATCAGCTAACATCACGGGTTCAGCACCGGGGTCAACGCTCACATCTGATTGTAGATTGGATTTCGCGCTACTCCCGCCAACCTGCTCACTGTTCCCGTCTACATCGTTGTTAGTGTCGTGACTTGCGCCGTGGGATTTTATGCCGATCGCAAGGGACGACGTGGTCTCGTAAACATGTACGTATTTTCGCTCTCATACGAGAGTCCGATTGATTGAAGTTGCCTAGTGTCTGCCTCTTTGTAGGTAGGGACGATCCCAAATGGAACAGGGAGTGCGACCTGACGTTATGCAGCTGCCGCTGGGTACATTATCCTGATATTTTCCAGAAGTCCCGCATTATCGTACACCGCCGTGTATCTTGCTGCATGGTGAGTGCGCCGAATATCCCAGGGAGATGGAGATGGAGACTTATCATTCCACCACCGTTCCCAGTGGAATTTACCCTATCGTTCGTGAGTGCACGATACTATACTCCAGCCTCGGACATGTCTGATTAATAGTTCTGCCCGCAGCCAATACTATGTGAGCTTTTTATGGCTCGGGTGACTCTTCCCATCCGACAATTCCTAGCGCATGGGTCTCGAACAACGTTGAAGGGTCCTACAAGCGTAGCGTATCGCTCGCTATGACCATCAGCTTGTGCGTCTGTTCTCTCGTTTGGTGATTGCCCAAGCCGATGATTCTCCTGGGATACAGCGGTAACCTCAATGGTGCCGTCAGCTCAAACGTTGTATGCTGAAATCATCCCAACGATTTTGCTCGCCCCCTCACAACTGACTCTCTACAGTACCGAGCTCGGGACAAACCATGGTTCACTTTGGGCCACGGAATCGTCCTCGTCTATATCGGGATATGTATATTCACTTCCGGGGTGTACTACCTAATACTAAGGGCGGAGAACGTTCGACGTGATAAAGGGATAAGAGATGAAATCATCGACGGTATAAACGACACAGGTATGTACATCTGCTGCTATAACTATCTCCGCCATCGGCTGATTTATTTTTATTTCCCTGACGTAGACGATCCTGAGAAGGTCGAGAGGCTGGCAAAGCTCAACGGGAGGTTTGCGACGGTCGAGGACGCGAAGAGAGAGAAAGGAGACAATTGGAGCGGGTACCGATATGTTTTGTAAAAGTTCCTGGACGCTCCCTGGGTCAGAGTTAGTAATCTTAAGATGCAAGATAAAATCTGTATATTATCAGTACCTCGGTCAGCCTTAATATTAACACCTCTACTGGATAGTTTTTGTCAGAGTCAGTGGATTCTAAAGGAAAAACCCGCGACTACCCCAGCCCACTGATCCTCACATACCGTCAGCCTCTTCCGGTCCCGTTTCATTGTTCACAGGAGATGTAGAGTCTCGCTCTATCAAGGAATTTTATTGGTAAGACGTATTTCCTTGGGTGCAGTCGTAAATTCCCGAATCGTCCCTCTCAGCCAGCGTGATCGAACACAACAGAGACTTTTTGCGGTTTTTGGTCAAAAATCGTCAAAATCGTTTTCTTCGATTAAGCTGGACGATCTCTCGAGCACGAGCGAGCTTTCCTCTCCCTCGGACGCGGTGCGACCCTCTAAAATATTCGTAGGCGGTCGACCTCCGTTCCGTACACTTCATAGGCCTCTCCGGCCATTAGTATCGATTCCTCTGATTACAGCTCTCAGCCGTCACCATCTTTCCCACGTCGGCTTTCTTTCCTCGCTCCTTCAATGACTCAAAGCGCGCGCGCCTCAATCTTAGTTTCGAGTGCTTATGCCCTCCTGTGTACGCCGGTACTCCATATTCTGGGAATGGGTACGACTCGTATCGTGTTTTCACAATCGATTTCGACGCCTTCCACGATTACCACTCCGCTACATCACCGCTAAGCCCTCTCGCAGAAATCCGTGGCATCTGTATCACACATTTACCATTGTGTATTTTTCAACGCTCGCAAGCTGGTTTTCAAGGGACGGACTCCACCGTACAAGCGATCCCATCCGTCCGATGTTCCTTCTCTTGCTGAGGGCCGGGCGGCTTTCCTAAATGCTCGAGGGTTAACGCATTGGTTGGTTGGATCGTCATTCCAGGACACCCGTCAATCACTTTGATATGGTGCCACATTTCTGGTATGGAGCTTCGACCTTCTAATGGGATATCGCTAAGTCGAGGTCTCGAAATATGCGGCTAACTGACCGTTTACTGATACGAACATA
>Ga0307512_10003970_pt1 | contig 16542 bp, 14 predicted proteins | sample 14_EM_MG_FD_200267 | JGI IMG/M metagenome (GOLD analysis project Ga0307512, IMG submission 200267) | Populus trichocarpa ectomycorrhiza microbial communities from riparian zone in the Pacific Northwest, United States - 14_EM | ecosystem: Host-associated > Plants > Roots > Unclassified | place...
TTCATCGCCCAGGGACCCAGACGCTTCCATGAAAAAAAAAACATTAAGCGACTTTTATCCCGGTCTCAAATGAACTGTACACAACGTTTAGGGAGCGGAGTCCTCCCCAGACCAACCCCGTTGGGTTTTCCCATCGTTTCTGTGTCGTCTGCCGATTGGGTTCACACAGGAGGATCGTCTGCCAATATTCCTCACCCGTGCGTTCATCTCGCCGTCCAGCCAGGAATTTTAGTCACCGATCACCGGTATGGTTATTCTAAATCCACCCTCGCGCGGGTATATTTGTGTCGACTCCTCGTTGTTCCTGTCTTCCCAGCCGAGGACAAATGAACCGAGCCAGTGCTGATACGAGTTTTGCATTTGCAGCCAGTTGCCGCTCTCTGGACATCGGGCTTCCGAAGTTGGAGTAACGGATCTCGAGTTCATAGCGGCATCTGATTCGCCGGAAGCCGATCCGAGAGGGGTCATGTGGATCTCGAAAGAACGCCGGGATCTCCACCGGACCTTGATGTCTCCGACGTCAACGCTGGCGGGAGAAATGATAACGATTGTTCGCCGCGTATGCTTTGCCAAGCCGAACTCACCCAATAGGCCAACGAGCGATATTGATCGCACGAGATCTACTCGTGGACGAATTTGTCTCCGCCACGTTGAAATGATCACCATGAAACAAGCCGAACACTCGCTCCACTGTTGGATGATACGTATGTTTCGTACAGTATCCGTGCCGGGTCTCAAGCGGCGTGGCCACAGACTGTTCTCAACGTGCGTAATTCGGAATTATCGGACTATCTTCTCGGTTGTGATCGAGGATATCTCGGACGTTGTCTGATAGCCCACCTGGCACGACGTTAAACCTGCGCCTCGTTCAGTCACGGGCTATCTATGACGACCCTGGACCCATCACGCTGTAAGGACATTGAGCGGGGTTTTTTTCCAAGAAAGACAGAACACATTGAGCTCAGCTGTTTTGGGAACATCGCATTTCATTCAAATATGCTGTCTTGCGGTGGTATTTTTTCCGCCGCGCTCGGTCGGATTTTTGGCGGGGTCATCTGTGATGCGTATGGAACACTAATAAATCGGTAATTCCTCTCCCATTGAAGGATCAAAGACTCAGCTCTCCTTAAACGTAATCGAAATCGAGTCCTCCCCTACATGGAAATCCCCCCCCCCAGCTCCAACTTTATATTTCCTTGACGTGAAGAATAGGTGCGGAGATACCGTGGCACGAGAATGAAAAACCCCGTTCAATGCCAAAGCCGTTTCCCCCAGGTGACCTTACCCCCGTGTAATCCCCGTCTTTAAGTCAATTGGTCAGTAGGGTGGCCTCTGGTCATCGCGAGCGGCGCTGATGCTCTCTGATAAGGGATGTCTTTGTCTTGTTTTGCGTCGCTCACTGGTACCTCGATACCTGGAGTTGAAGGACCCTGTATGCTGCTGAGTATTATGGGTCTCGTGGGATGAACAGTTGACAATACCTGTTACCGGCGCAGTCGCCACCCTGGAGGTTTGTTCCCGGTCTGGTTTCCTGCATCCCATGTCGCACCAAAACAACCTGCTAAGATGGATGGTACGGCGATTCAAGTCCCCTGTTGCAGGTTAATCCTACCAATGGGCCTTGAACGCCATCAAGTGTACCCACTAATGTACGTAGGGCTGCTGCTATGGGATCTCGACCGCCAGAGCATTGGGGACCTTATGAGATGAGTTGCGTCTCTTAAGATCGGATGTTGAGAATTTGCTGCTCGCAAGGTTCTCCACTCGTGCTCTATTGTCGACTATTATCTTGGCTTTTGCGATTCTGTTAGTCCCTCGACCGTCCAGGTTGAGGTTTTCCTCTACGGTGTCAAGGCCGATTCGATTCACGTAGATCATGCTGACCATGCGACGACGACAGTCCACTGTGACGACCCGAGTTCCCACGGATGGGCTATAAGCCAAATGTACGCCACATAACTCGTGATCTCTGCTGGATGATTACTCAAGGGGTCCCCCTGATCAGCTTGAGCGCATCCCTGGTGGTACGAACGGATGCGTTTACAAGTTCCTCCCCAGACGTATGGAGAAACTATGGGGAAGACTCCACAAGTCGCTTCGGGTGATCGGCCCTCCGGCTCAGGATCCGATACGGGCGCACCAGAACAAGTACATCTCTCTTTGTACGCAGACGGAACTAAGGCTAAAGAATGTTGCACCACATCTTATTATAGATACAAGAATTGTATGCTCACACCCATGACGAAATGGAGAGAGACTAAATCGTGATGAAGAAGCACTCGGCCAATGGTTGATCAAGAACACGCGGCACAGAAACCTCGCGCCTACGGTTTCCACGCGCCACAAGATCTTCTAATGTGTCTACATGGTCGTGTATTTGGATGTCAGGAACCATATCGCAGTGTGGTTGCGCTCACGCCAGGAGGACAGAGATGAGCGAGGCAAACGTCCTGTTCGAATTTTATGACGCCAACCTGGCATGTTCGAACCCCCTTGCTGTTCTGTGTGGCTCTGTATACAGCACCGGAGGACCTCTGGAAGGTTGCGACGGACAGTTCACCTATAACCAGGTTTATACCTTTTGCGTGAACCTGAAAAAGTTATCGGCGTCTCGCACAGTGTATGTTAGAATGACCACGCAATTGCACTAGGTGAAGAGATGGACTTTTCTAGCTCCGCATACTGCACCACGGATGAGATGGTCATACACATCAAGCATAAAAGAACAACGAGTTTAACTTCGGTTTCCAGCCGTAATTTAGGTCTTCCGAACCTGGTTTTGTAAACTTCCTTCATTCACCCTCACGGTCATCGTCCTCGAGGTCCGAATCCAGATCTGAATCCTCTTCTGAATCCTCGTCCCAGCCTTCGTCATCGGTCGAAGTCTCGGCATCAGGGTCTTGTGCAAGCCCCTCGTACACTTCTGGATCCGCGACGTAGGTCACCGTCATGTTTTTCAGACCTAGATCATCTTTGACGCTTTCGAGCTTGAGCGCCTGACTTTTCGCATATTCTCCACCACGGACGATCAACGTTTTGATGTCACAAATTGGTATGATGCCTCGGACCAACCTGTGACGCAAACGCTGGAGAACCCGACCACAATCGCCCCCGAGCTCCAAAAGATCCAGGAAGTCCGGATCCCCAAGCATGTCAACCAGCCACAAGTCCTCATTACCAAATCCCGGATCCACCAGGACCGCAGTTACCCTCCTTACGGAAGAAACTGGGAGGTTTCCCCAGAATTGACGTTCCCGCTCATACTCCAGCAGTAATTCGGTCTTATAGGTGAATACTGCTTGAGAAGAACTTCGGAAAATGGCTTCTCCGGAGGACATGGTCGTTTCAATCCGTAGCTCTGGAAGTTCGACATAGTTCGGGAGTCGTTCGCCAAAGGACGCGATGGGAAGAATGGAATCCATCGAATCCAGGGAAAGCCTCGATTGTAAAGTGATTGATGTGGCCTTCGGGAGGGTGAGAAATCGGAGAATAGGTAGAATGGCTGGCGCTCTCCTATCAACGGTGAATGGACACAGGTGTATCTCTTGTACGCATGGAAGTGTCACGATGTTGGGCGACCGGGGATCGGTGTAGTGACTAATATGGAACACGAGAGAGACCTTCACCAGCCCTGGTAGTTGTTCCAATGTGTTCAAAACGTCATAAGAGGACCCGCTCGTGCATAGGAATAGTTCAGTGATGTGGGGGAACGTTTGGGGTCCACGGAACACTACATCCGAAGACAGACTCCTCAAATGCCGAAAGAGTCCTTCACGGAGACCTGAGGGGAGGCCCAAGATGGGTAGTGGATAATTTTCGGTACGGATTTCTAAAGAGCGTAGCGTGGGGATGGGATCACGTATGTGTTCTGCGATCCGATTAAAGCTAAGCGGATTGTCCACGCAAACGGTCAATGCCACAAGTCTGGAGGTGTGGGGGATGATCGAGACAACCAATTGTGGAGAGGATAGGGTGACTTCGAGGGGAACGGACTTGGATCGTTCAAGATATGCTTCGAGTTTCGACGAAGAGCCACCGGCATTGCACCACAATCGAGGAAAGGAGAGTAGCACCGACCGCCATTGCTGACAGACCGCTGTGGCGTTTATCAGGTCGCGTTCTGTCCCAAGAAATGTGGCGGTGAGAGCGAGTATCTCCGGAGGGATTTGGTTGACGGGTGCGAGACGGTTCCTGATGCTCCTAGTCTTCCTTAGTATCGCAGAAAGTCTCGAAACGGTGTCATCGATCTGCACAAGACCAGAGTTAGTGACGGATCGATTCCAAATAGCCGTAGCGTCGTTCGAACCTGCTTGAATGTTGCAACGTCGGTTGGACTGCCAAAGGGAGTTCGTCATAACCCGGCGCTTAGAAGATACCGTACAGTACCTGAGGGTTTCAGCGATGTCATCCAACCTTTTCTCGACGGTGTCCAGGAGTTGCGGAATCAACACTTCTGATCCGTGGTGTATCATTCGTGCGGACGGGGATCACGGCCTGCGAATTACACGTAGCAAGTTAACCACAGATGTTACATGAAGAAAATGAACCCGACTAACAGTGGACCAGACCTTTCCTATATTTCGGGACGACGCCGCGGGTGTACTGCACGAGTGGTAACCGGTAACCAGTAGCTGGTAAACGTTAGACGCCAAACGTTGACCAATGATCGGGACAGTCAAGAACTTGGCATTTTCCACATCCCAATCACCATTGCCTGACACTCTGGGGTCTAGGGTGCAAGTTATGGTTGTTCCCAGACCAAGCTCAAGGACTTTCAGGACCTGAAAACACCATGGAACTGCATGAGTGCGAATGGGTGCGATGGTAATGACTATTATTGACGTGGTCGCTACCCCGAAGTTTGTTTCTGGTCTGGTTCCCGGCATCCCACACCGCGCCAAAATAATCTGATAAGATGCATGATACGGCGATTCAGATCCCTGTTGCGGTCGATCCTACCAGTGAGCCTTGAATGCCACCAAGTATAGCTACTAATGTACGTAGGGCTGCTGCTGTGGGGTCTCGTCCGCCGGAGCATTAGAGATCTTATAAGATGAATTGTGTCTCTTAAGATGGGACACCCTCCATCGAGAATCTACTGCTCGAAATGTTCTCTACTCGTGTCCTATTTTTGACTACTATCTTGGCTTTTACGATCCTAGTATCCATACACTAGTCTCTTGACCGTCCAGGTTGAGGTTGTCCTCGACGATGTCAAGATAGATTTGATTCACGTAGATCATCCCGACGTGAGGACGATGGTGGGTTGTAACTTGGCCTGACGATCGTCGCGTTCCCACAGATAAGCTGTAAGCCAAACGTACGTCTCCTAACTCACGATCTCTGCTGGATGATTACTCAAGGGGCCCCCCTGATCAGTTTGAGCGCCCCCCTGGTGGTACAAACGGATGCGTTCACAAGTTCCTCCCCAGGTGGCCGTTCATGTTCGGAGAAACTGTGGGGAAGACTCCACACTGAAGCCGCTTCGGCTGATTGACCTACTTGTCCAGGATCCCAGACAGACGCTCCAAAATGGATAGATTTTTCCTGTAAGCAGACGGAACTAAGGCTAAAGAATCTCGCACCTCATTTTACATAGATCCAAGAATTTTACGCTCACACTCACACCCATGACGCCATGGAGAGAGACTGGATCATGATGAAGCAGCTCGGCCAACGGTTGGCCGAGAACACGCAGCACAGAAACCTCGCGCCTATGGTTTCCACATTTCTATCCCGCAACCACAGTACACACGAGGTGACAAGGACGGCCATGGTTTCCACGTGCCACCAGTTCTTTCAATATGTCTGCACGGCCGTGTATTTGGATGTCAGGAACCATATCGCAGTGTGGGTGCACTCATGCCAGAAGGACAGAGATGAGCAAGGCAAATGCTCTGTTCGAATTTTATGACGCCAACCTGGCATGTTCGAACCCCTTCGCTGTTTTTGCGTGACTCTGTATACAGCACCGGAAGACCTCTGGAGGATTGCGGCGGACAGTTCACCTATAACCGGGCTTATACCTCTTGCATGGACCTGGAATAACTAATTTTCGTGTTATTGGTTTCTCGCACAGTGTATGTTAGAATGACCACGCAATTGCACTAGGTGAAGAGATATACATTTCTAGCTCCGCATACTGCACCGCAGATGAGATGGTCATACACATCAAGCATAAAAGAACAACGAGTTTAACTTCGGTTTCCAGCCGTAATTTAGATCTTCCGAACCTGGTTTTGTAAACTTCCTTCATTCACCCTCGTCATCGTCCTCGAGGTCCGAATCCAGATTCGAACCCTCGTCCCAGCCTTCGTCATCGGTCGAAATCTCGGCATCAGGGTATCGTGTAAGCCTCTCGTGCGCCTCTGGATCCAGGATGTAGGTCACCGTCATGTTTTTCAAACCTAGATCATCTTTGACGCTTTCGAGCTTGAGCACCTGACGTTTCGCATGTTTTCCACCACGGACGATCAACGTTTTGATGTCACAAATCCGTTTGATGCCTCGGACCAACCTGTGACGCAAACGCTGGAGAACCCGACCACAATCGCCCCCGAGCTCCAAAAGATCCAGGAAGTCCGGATCCCCGAGCATGTCAACCAGCCACATGTCTTCATCACCAAACTCCGGATCCACCAGGACCGCAGTTACCCTCCTTACGGAAGAAACTGGGAGGCTTCCCCAGAGTCGACGTTCCCGCTCATACTCTTGGAGTGATTCGGTCTTATAGGTGAGTACTGCTTGGGAAAAACTTCGGAAAATGACTTCTCCGCAGGAGAAGGTCGTGTCAATCCGTAGCTCTGGAAGTTCGACGTAGTTCGGGAGTCGTTCGCCAAAGGACGCGATGGGAAGAATAGAATCCATCGCATTCAAGGGAAGCATCGATTGTAAGGTAATTGATGTGGCCTTCGGGAGCGCGAGAAATCGGAGAATGGGCAGAGTGACCACCGATCTCCTATTATCGGCGAATGAGCATAGATGTATCTCTTGCACGCATGGAAGTGTCACGATGTTGGGCGACTGGGTTTCTGTGGACTGACGAGTATGTAGCTCGGCAGAGACCTTCACCAGCCCCGGTAGTTGTTCCAATGTATTCAAAACGTCGTAGAGAGACCCGCCCGTGCATAGGAATATTTCAGTGATATGGGGGAACGTTTGGGGTCCACGTAACATTACATTCGAGGACAGACTCTTCAAATGCCGAAAGAGTCCTTCATGGAGACCTGAGGGGAGGTCCAAGGTGTGTAGTTGGCGATGTTTCGTGCGGATCTCTAAAGAGCGTAGCGTGGGGATGGGATCACGTAGGTGTTCTGCGATCCGATTAAAGCTAAACGGACCGTCCACGCAAACGGTCAATGCCGCAAGTCGGGAGGTGTGGGGGATGATCGAGTTAACCAATTGTGGAGAGGATAGAGTGACTTCGAGGGGAACGGACTTGGATCGTTCAAGATATGCTTCGAGTTTCGACGAAGAGCCACCGGCGTTGCACCACAATCGAGGAAAGGAGAGTAGCACCGACCGCCATTGCTGACAGACCGCCGTGGCGTTTATCAGGTCGCGATCTGTCCCAAAAAATGCGGCGGCGAGAGCGAGTGTCTCCGGAGGGATTCGGTTTACGGGCACGAAGCAGTTCCTGATGCTCCTAGTCTTCCTTAGTATCGCAGAAAGTCTCGAAACGGTGTCATCGATCTGCACAAGACCAGAGTCAGTGAGCCATCGATTCCAAATAGCCGTGGCGCCATTCGAACCTGCTTGAATGTTGCAACGTCGGTCGGACTGCCAAAGGGAGTTCGTCATAACCCAGCGCTTAGAAGATACCATACTGTACCTGAGGGTTTCTGCAATATTGTACAACTTTTTCTCGATGGTGTCCAGGAGTTGCGGAATCAACACTTCTGATCCGTGGTGTATCATTCGTGCGTACGGGGACCACAGCCTGAAAATTAGACGTAGCGAGTTAACCACGAATGTTACATGAAGAAAATGAACCCGACTAACAGTGGAGAAGACCTTTCCTATCCTTCGGGACGACGCCGCGGGTATCCCACACGGGTGGTAAACGCTAAACGCCAAACATTGATCGATGATCTATGATCAGGACAATCGTGGAGAACGAAACTTTGCGTTTTGTTTTGTTTTCTTTGAAGCCTTATAGCACATGTGGCTGATGGTTTACACGTGCGCGAAACTAGATAAAAGTGCTGTAGGTATAGACAATAACAAAAAGGACTATTACGGGGGCTTCGGCAGGTCCTCTGGCCACTTTATGCAGAAAAGGCTAACGGGTGCAGGGTCTGTGACAGTCCCCAGTGTTCGTCTACACCTTGGTCACCGCCGGAATCCGAATCAGCTGTACTTGTGTCCTTTTCTGTTGGAAACCCTGGACGAAGTCCGGGTTAGTATAACTACATAGAGATGTAAGTATCAGTGAATATTATATACTACGAAAAGGGGACTTACTCCTCAGTTTGTCGAAAGAAACTGAGGAGTGCCAGCGCACGAAGTGTGAACTAAGCATGTCGGGAAATCACATCAAACAAACATATAAAAACATATGATCGAGGACTCTGAAATGTCCGACGCGGTCGTCGATTTTCAACATTTTGATTCCCATCTGCCTCCACCTTACCTGAACACCATCATCCTCGCCCCAATCCATGTATCCATGTCTAGTTCCGTTCCTCACTCGGACCATCCACATCCCAATCACCATTGTCTGACACTCTGGGGTCTGTGGTGTAGGTTATGATTGTTCCCAGACCAAGCTCAAGGACTTTCAGGACCTGAAAACACCATGGAACCGTGTGCATGCGGAGAATGGGTGCGAAAACATAAGTCTCGTCACCAAAAATTAGGCATTATACATCGTCAACTAGTAGAATAGTAGTAAGAGGTAAGTACGTACGCTCCACATAAATTACAACGCTACTTCCTAGTCATCTCTACAATCTATGGCTTAAACGGACAAAAACCCACTAATGTCATCGCATGAAGTCCAAGAATCCGTGAAACGCGTAAACATCAATCTCGTAGGGGTGTCCGCTTAACGGTCACCGGTTCATTGTCAAAGAGTCCTAAATCTCAAGACGAAAGACATTTACGTCTCCCGCAACCTGGCAGCTCTTCGGATGTCGTCAAGAGAAATCTTCGAACGGTTGCACATACCACGGAAGATTCCATCTTCCACGTTGAACAGCCTTATCGGGGTATCGAATTCGACGATACGTCCAGCGTCCATGACACAGATCCTATCGTAACCAATGATCGTTTGGAGTCTGTCTGCAACCATAAGTGTAAATCGACTGCCTTTCGCTCTCAATATCCGAGACCAGAACTCACGAGCAATGCATAAAATGGTGCGGTCTTCGAACTCGGCAGCGATGGTATCCTGGATCTTCTTGTCCGTTTCGTAATCAACGGAAGCTACAAAGCGCAAGGTGTCAGGATTTCTCCATCAGCCGATAGCGAGATCTTGCGTACCGGTGGCCTCATCCAAGATCAACACCTTCGAGTCCTTCACCAAAGCCCTGGCTAGGGAAACCAACGAACGTTGACCAACAGATAAATTGCTCCCCTCGTTCTCGATAACAGTATCGAGGGTGAATCGCCCTGAAACAACGGCCTCTGGATCTGTCGCATCTTTTTTCGTGTTATCCACAAGGTACGACCGCCTAAGGGCATCCCAGAGCCTAACGTCGTCGAATTGCTCGAAAGGATCCAAGTTGGAACGTAACGTGCCAGAGAACAACAGCTGCAAACGCCAGTGGATTAGTGGACCAGATCCCGAAAGATGGAAGAAATAATACATACCGGGTCCTGAGGGATAATGGCCAACGCGCTTCTGAGGTCCCTCAAGCCGATCGTGGAGATATCCACACCATCGATCGTAATAGACCCAGCAGATAACTCCACAAGTCGGTACAGAGCTGTCATAACCGACGACTTTCCTGCACCTGTCCTCCCAACAATACCGATCTTCTCTCCTGGAGTCACATCCATATTCAACCCTTTCAAAACATCCGGCAACCCAGGACGATATTTCAAGAACACGTCCTTGATCTCGACGCGTCCCTCGGCAGGCCAAGGTGCCTTTGGCCTTCTCTCTGGAATTTCATGCGGAGGCTCCTGCTCGAGGTTCTTCGCGTAGTGAATGACACGCTCGATCGAGTTCATGTCATTCTCCAATTCGGCGAATTGACGAACCAACATCGAGAAGGCTTGTTGGATGGTGATGATGTAACTGAGCGCTAGGCCGGTTTGAGAAGGGGAGATGGAGAACCGGGCAGTGACAGCAAGGATAGCGACGACAAAAGTGAGGAGTAGACCGAGTATATCGATCCGTAAACCTATCCAACGTTGATTCGCGATCGTTAGCCAGTAGGCCCTGGAGCATGAAGGTCAGTATATCGCACATAATCTGACAGAGGTGAAAAAACCTGTTCTCAACGTTCACCCGGCCCTCACTCTCCCTTCGGAACCGCTCAGTTTCACCATACGCTCGGATGGTAGCAAGACCAGTGAGCGATTCAGAGAAATGAGCATACAGGGAAGACCGTAGGATAGCATCCAACCGCTTCAGCTCTCGCGCGCTGGCCCTGTAATACAACCCAAGAGCGTAGTACACCATCATGACAGCACCGACCGCAACCAAGAACCACGGAATAACGGTCGCAATCAACACGAAGGATCCAGTAATGTTCGCAGATTGCAGCAAAAACATTCGCAATGCATCTGACACGGTGTTATCGATAGTATCGATGTCCTTGGAGAACCTGTTCATGATCCGCCCGAGAGGGGTTGTTTCGAAGAAGCTCATGGGGGCGTGCATGACGGAGGTGACTGTTCTGCGATGGAGGGATTTCGACGCGAAGTACGTGAAAGGTCCGAGGACCGCTCCGGTGATAAAGAACATGATGGTAAAGGAGATTCCCAAAAGAGCATAAATGCCCATCTGACGAAGTACACGAGGATAAGCAACTCTAGAGAAGGAGAGACGAAACCACGTACGTAGAATCCAGAAGGTTGATTGAACCGTCGTTCTTGCCAGAACACGAGCCAGTAACTTGACATGACCTGAGAAACCTGCAGCAACAAGATTGAAAGCAGGAGAGCGGGGACCAGGATATGTCCATTTCCGGCGGCGAGGTACGTCTTGTAGACCTTCCAAGTGACGGCGCCAATATTCCTTTCTTCCTCTTGCATGATCGTCTTGCCCTTCTCGTACTGCTCCCTGGGTGCGGCAACCACTTTAGGGTCCCCGTCACCCCTCCCTTCTTTCTCTACCTCAACCTCACTCACGATTTCTTCAGCATCTTCTTTCTCTTCCTCTTGCTGCTTTGAGCCGAATTGTTTCACGAATTTTGAGAAGACTCCGCGGTTTGCCATGAGCTCGGGGTAGGTTCCGCGCTCCATGATCTGACCGTCAGCAAACGTATAAATATAATCGACTTGAGGAAGGAAGTGCAGAGCGTGGGTGACGAGGATCTTAGTTCGACCTTCAGGGTTATTCAGGAAAACCTGTTGAAACACGGTCTTTCCGACATGTGCATCCAGAGCGGAAAGGGGATCCTGAAGATTTTCTATCAGTCATTCACAGAGAATAGGCCAAAGAGGTACTCACGTCAAAAATTTGAACGTCGGCACCGCAATAGATAGCTCGGCAAATGTTGATACGCTGCTTCTGACCGCCAGACAAGGAGATACCACGTTCACCGACCTCTGTGAGGTCTCCGTTGGGGAAGAGCTTTAAGTCGGCATCCAGGCACGAGTCGGAAATGGCTTGCCAATACTTGTCAGAATTGAAAGGTTGACCGAAGCAAACATTCTCGCGGATGGTGGCATTCTGCGATCCATTTAGCAAGGAGGAAGACACTGTACAGCGTGAAAGAACAGATACCTGGATCCATGCATTCTGGGGACAATAGGAAACCGATCCGCCGAACTTTATCGAACCGGTCACCTTCCTCATCTCCCCAATCAAACCTTGAAGGAATGAAGACTTGCCCGAGCCGACTGGACCGACGATCGCAACGACCTGTCCCTTTGGGATCCTCAAGTTGGTCTTCTGAATCTGGAACACCTTCTCAGTTTGTTCCAGCTCACGGGGGGTAGAGACTCGGGAAGAACCAGGAACAGAACCAGAGGCAGGAGCGACAGTCACGGGTAAGCGTATTTCGGGCTTCTTGCCCTTCTTGTCTTTCTTCAGGTCCTTCACTCCTTTGCCCTTTCTGCCCTCTGGTTCCGGAGGAGGGGCATCCCAGGTAAAGGAAGCACCATCCAACTCAAGGGCGTTTTCGAGATTGACATCCTTGACCTGTTCATCAGTCAAGGATTCAGCCTCGAATACCTCTTGAAGACGACCGAAGGCATTGTAAGCATCCACGCTCGCGTTCAAGGCAGCGGCTGTTGGAAATCAAGATTAGATAAAGCACAAAGCACACATACAAAGGGGTGGAGCTTACGGAAAAACATCAGGGGCAAGCGAAGCATATTGAATAAAGTCAATGAAGTGAAGATGATTGCGGGGTCGAGCGGATGATTGATTCCATATACGATGAAGGCGGGGATACTGGCTAGGATGGGTAGTGGGATAGCCATGGAGGTAACGCCTGCTTTGAGGATGACAAGGGAACGGATATTCCTAGTGGAACTATCAGTGCCCGTCACTTGGCGCCCGGATCGAGGGACACCCACTTAATCTCTGAATCTCGAACTTGACGGATTTTGTCAAGATAAGGAATCTCCCAGGCGAAGAATTTGATTATCTTAATACCGGAAAGGAGCTCCTGGAGAAGTTTGGCACGCTTATCGGTAAAAACAGTAGTCTTCTTGCGAAAAAGAAGCATGAAGCGCATGAGCTTGATCTGTATCGGCGTCATGATGAAGAAGATAGCGAAACCAGTCAAAGCGCTCGGGCCCAAGTTGATCAAAAGGATGACCAAACAGATGATCAACTGGATTGGAGCGGTCCAACCCATGTGAAACCACTGACAAGCGAAGTCGATACGAGAGACGTCAGTGGAGATGTGGTTGACCAGTTTTCCGTTGGGGTGGATGTGGCGAGCACGAGTGGAGAGCGTAAGAGCCTTGTTGTAGATCGCGGTGATCAATCCTCCGCGTAACAAGACGCCGGTGCCCATGGCGCGGTAGAAAAAGTGGTTCAGGGCGAAGGCCGAAATAGCCTGAAGGAAGAAGAGACCGAGCGCGAGACCGACACCGTCCTTGATTGGGGGGGCTACCCCTCCAAAGCGGACGGCAGCATGAGAACGTTGGGCAAACTGAATGATGGCCTAACTGAATGTAAGGTTCTGTGGAACAAGGAAAGGGAGCCGAGATTTACCTTGACAAGCAGAGGGCTGGTAATCTGGGCAACGTCGGAAACAAGACGGAAGACACCAGCACTCCAGAAAAAAAAGAAAACGCTGTCATTGACTGCCGTTGCGAGACTGGCCTTTTTCTTGCCCGTTTTTTCTCTCCACTCCCTCTCGCGCTCTTGCCGTTGACCTCTGATCGACCACCAGATACCCTTCAGACCGGGTGAGATTTCGCCATTTGCAAGCCTGGAGTTGTATTCTGTGGCCTTCCCCCGGCGTTCCTCGAAGGAGCGAATGATCTTCTCTGCTATGGCACCGGAGGAGCGGTCTTCTTGTAACTTGTAGAGATCAGTGGCTTCAAGCGGACGGGAGTATCCAAGTCGGATGAGGGGACCAATCCATTGGAAAGTGAGGAGATTTAGCCAATTTGCGTTGGCCTCGGGAATGATGTTCGCTTCATCTAATGATGCCTTGGGAGGTGGGGGATTGCGATAGCCGAGGTGTAAGAAGTTGAAGTTGGAGAGCGCACTAGAATAAGAAAAGTCGGTATCTATTTTTTAGACGGCAATGTTCAGGCGCTTACCTATTGTGAGTCTCGTCCTTAGTAGAGACTTGAGACTCTTTTACCGCCGACCGTTTCTCGAGGTCGTTGGTGGGGTCCATGGCGGTTAGGGAGAGTGGAAGGAGACCTAGGCGAATATCCTCAAGGCACAGGCACTTACTTTATATCAAAATTAGAGTCTCCGCGTAACCTGCAGAACTTATTGACCCGGGTGATGGTACCGAGCTCTATCCGAATTTTGAGGCGTTGCACAATTCTCTGTGAGTAACACGCTTGGGCATCAAAAACTCTCTGCGAGTCCACGCTCAGCGCTCATGCGTATGTCCGAGGTGTGGACTGTTGCCACCATTACCCGGCGGCGTTGGCTCGCGCCATCTTCGCTCACCGTCACTCAGGGTACTGTAGATGAACCGAACACCCCGTCAGTCTGTGCGTTCACGGGAACGATATTATTACAGCGTGATGTGATTTACGTCCCGTAGCATCAATACAGCCTGCTTCACGTTTACTGAAAGTCCCAGGAATGCAGGACACTGCTTGATGCACGATGCGACGCAGGGATAGACCCACTCAGAGTATTTACAAGTCCAAGTTAGCAGAGACTTTCACACAGGCATCCGAATACGGACAGTCTCTAGTGGTGGTAAACGAGGAGAAAGTCGTAAGAACCGTTCTGTAACCTGTTAAAGTCTCTTTCTGGGTCGATGCCGATGACGCTCCAGCTGAAGATGGGCCCGAGTGTCTGGGGCGGAACACGTGTCGATATGTTCAGCAAATGGTTTTGAGCACGTTTGGGTTGCATAACGTTTCCCGGGCCTTGCTCAATCTGCTTCTCCGACATTCGTATGGAATCGATGTTGACTTCGGGGCCCATGCTGGAGTCCAACCTGTGTCAGGCGTCGCGAAATACACTATGATAAGTGCATTCACTCACATTGGAGACGATGCTCGTTCGCGACTTGGAGATTCTAGGGCTTAAGTGCTCATGGAGGAGGACACAGGACGACAGTGGTAGCCCAGACTGTGATCTGGACGGAACAGCGCACACGATGCAATTATCGCAGTCTTTCTGAAAAAGGAAAGGGGGCAGGTCGCTGTGACGACAAGCCCAAACGATGGTGTCTCATCCGATGTTACCATTTTCGATAGAACCATCAAGCAAACGCAGGTCGGGGAGCATCCACCGGGCCAACGTTTGAGATGTGCAGTGTAACCGCGAACCGTTTGGAAGCAACTCCCGCGATATGCTGAGTGAAGTCCGCTAACGGTCGGGTAGCCTGGGTAGGGACGAGAACTAGTGCTCTACTAGATATGATGAGCGGCTAAACTCTTACTTCCGCCCGCTGACGTTTCTTCGATCACGGCCCGCCTCGTTTCAATCCGGGGCCACTCAGCTGACAGAAATGCAAATTCAACGCTTATAACGGCTTCGATGTCCCCACCCTTATTCTCTCTTTTACCACTTTTCCGAACCTCTTCCACATTCCGGGCCGTCCTGAATGTCTCAAATCACTTATGCGGCTGCACTCCTCGTTGGGGCCTTCCTGGAGTGCATGATGTACGGTGAGTACCTGGTTTCTTTCAACTGGCGGTGACTCCGGTGTTATTGTTGAACCCGTCGCGTAGGTATCTTCTTTCCCCTCTTTATCGCTGCCTGCTATGTCCAGTGGAAGAAAGTTTCGTGTGGGAGGGAGATAAATCGCGTCATGGCGTTCACCACTGTGTTCTTTGGGTGCACCATTACCTCCGTAAGCGAGAGGAGATCACTCAAAAACCCACATCGCCAATTCACCTAGCGGCGCACTCTACCCTATAGGATTGCGTTCTTACACTCCACCGAGCGTTACAAGCAGTTCTGTATACCCCTTCCGGAATGTCGGTCTATGAATACCTAGATGGGCCATGGCCTACTGCAGAGATAGCTCGGTTGGCGGTATTCCAACTCCAAATCGTGGCTGCGGACGCCATAATGGTACTTCCCCCCACCTCAAGTCTATCCTACCACCTGCGGTCGCTGACGACGCACACCAACAGGTTTACCGAATGTTCCACATCTACGATAGGAACCCGTTCGTGTGTATCATTCCCTCAATAACCATCGCAGCTTTGTTCTGTGAGTTGTTTTTTCCTTTTACACCACTCCTGTTTGCCTTCCCCACTTAAGCGCGATTTTGCAGCCATCACCTGCGGCCTGACGAACCAACTCCGCGATCTTACAACGCCTCACAAAAAGAAACTACTGGGCAACTGGTCTGCGGCCTGCTTCTGTTTCACAATATTGCAAGTCCCTATGAATTCCATCAATCTTTCAGGATAAATGCTCACCCAAAAGTTTCTCAATTCAGCAACAGCCTTTTCACGACAGGTAAGTGCGCATGGCGACAGTGGTAAATTTACCGCCTATATCTGACCCTTTATTCATTATGACACACAGTCGCAATCAGCATCAGGCTGTGGGGTGTACACCGGGAAGCCGCAAAGGCAAATATACAAGTCAACGATTCAGTCGTCTTGGTACGCACAATGCCCTGCCTCCTTTTTATCGCCCTCAACAGGTTTTGTTCGATCGGCTTTTGATAGAGATCCATGAAAGTACTCATCGAAAGTGCTGCGCTGTGGACGTAAGACACGCATACACTTGATAAATCCGTGATGAAATTTACG
>Ga0307512_10003971_pt1 | contig 16540 bp, 17 predicted proteins | sample 14_EM_MG_FD_200267 | JGI IMG/M metagenome (GOLD analysis project Ga0307512, IMG submission 200267) | Populus trichocarpa ectomycorrhiza microbial communities from riparian zone in the Pacific Northwest, United States - 14_EM | ecosystem: Host-associated > Plants > Roots > Unclassified | place...
CACTTCCCTTTCCGACGACAGCGTTCACCCTTCCCAATCCAAAGTTGACGCTATCGGCTTTGGCGGGGAGTTTAACCTTACTATGCCCATGGACTTGGGCTTAGAATCCACTTTCATCGACCCGTCAGCCCTACACTTCAACACGAGCATCTTCACCCAGCCAGGTCCTTCAGTCCACGGATTTAATCCTACTCAAACAGAACTCGTCCCGCCTTCATTGACGCAAGTATTAGGCCAAAACGGACCGCACTCTGGCCGTAGGCTCAGTGTCACCTCATCTTCATCGTCCTCCGGCGCTTCACTCTCCCCCATATTGGAACGGCAGCCGATCCCCGAGATCACCGCGACTATCCTTACGAATTCACACGAAGAACTCGCACAAAGAGTCCTGCAAGCTGTTGGAGCGGCCCTCAATGCCCCATCAAACACCTTCAATCTACTGGCCGGTACGTTAATTTGTTCCTCAGGGTCCCATTTTGTGCTAACGACCTCGCTCGCTATAACAGGTCAATCCAAGCTTCATATCCCTCGTCCAAACAAACACGCTTCCGACACCCCGGTTCCTGCCCAATTCTCCATCGGCCCTCAGTCTACTCCTGAATCCTCTCCCCCGTCGTCGAGCAATCTTACTACCGCCGGCCTGGGGCGTCCCAAGACCGGCCATACGATTATCGAGAGACGTTATCGCACCAACTTAAATGCCAGGATCACAAACCTCAAACAATCTGTCCCAGCTCTGCGAGTCCTGGAAGCCCGTTTGAACGGTAAAGACACCAGTCCGAATGACACTGTGGACGAGCGTGGCTTCGTCGATGGTGTTAAAGTTGGACGGAAGATGAGCAAGGCGAATATCTTGGGGAAAGCCACTGAATACATCAGGTTTGTCTCCATGCTTTCCTACCCAAATCTTCCTAGTGATGCGTTGTATAGGGTCTTGAAGCGACGGGAAGCTCGCTTGAAGCGCGAACAAGCGGGATTGAAGTCTCTGGTATCTGGACTTATAAATGGCCCAGCTCTCCTTGAGGCATGGGAAGTCCAATGGAGGGAAATGTTTGGTGGAGAGGAGAAGGATGAGGTTGAAGATGAACCTGGGAGCGATGAGGAGGATGGTGAAGTTGAGGGAGAAGGAGAGGACGATGAAGAAGATTCGGGGAGAGCCAAGAAAAAGGCAAGGACTGTCAAGACGGTCAAGTCGACAAAGGTTTCCTCCGTCCTCCCCGCCACTCCGAAAGCCGCCACCGTCATAAATACCCCAGTGGTTCTCCCAGAGAAGAGGAAGCGCGGCCGACCTCGTAAGATCCCCTTGCCCACCCCCGCACCTCAGGCTGCAACCACGACCCCGATGTCAATTAATCCCACTTCACAATCTCACCAGCAATATCTCCTCGCCGCGTTTGCCTTCCTCTCCTTCTTTAACTCTCCTTATTCATCCTCCTCCGCACCGTACTCTCGCCCTCATGAACACACCGGATCTGTTCTCAATCATACCATAACCGAAATACCTTCCGGCTACGGATGGAATGATCTGACCCAGGCTTTCCATTTGCTCGTTTCAGCGGCTTTGTTCTTTTCAATCATCATTCCCTGGTTGCCTCACACCTTCCGCAAGTCGAAGTTCGTAGCCGGGTTGGCTTCTCCTTTCGTCGCTGTCTACCCTGCATACCGGATGATGACACTTTCCGCGACACCAGCATTTTCGGAAGATTCCCAGGAAGCTAGACAACCGTCCGCGAGTATGGATGCTACTCGGTCAGCTCTTTTGAATGCACTTTCCCCTGCCTCCCGTGGATCGGAGACCGAGGCCCAGTTGTTGAGAAAGGCTCTCGGTATTTCTGCTGGTCTTATTGGGCTTTGCCAAGGTGTATCCAAGGCTGGCAAGAAGCATAGGGGTATTGAACTTAACCAGCTCGAACAACGAGCTTGGGTGCGACTGGGAGAGTTGGTTGCGTTAGATGGTGTGTACAAACTCTTTCCCAATTTGTCCTGCATGCTCATGTCTTATAGATAACGTTTCACTCTCCACTCGACTACTGACCTACTGGGGGATGTCCTGGCATATTTCCACGTTCTCAGCATCCGCTGTGGACCTTACTACCCTCGCTTTGATTATCCGCCCTGTTTCTGGCTCCAGGGCTTCCTACCTGTGGGAACAGGTTAGGAGAAAGGAGATTTTGAGACCACATGAGAAATTTGTGTTGGATTCCACGGATGTCAATGAAGCTGCAGCTCTGATACAGAAATGGCGTCGAACAGACTTCAAGTGGGAACATCACTCTCCCCTCGCCGTCCTTGCAGAAACCCTCGTCCGTCGAAAGATCAAGAAACATGCGCAACTACTCTTCGTTCAGTCTGTCGATAAGACGCTCCACCAAGACGATGACTCGTCTGACACAGATGAATCCACGGACGGTCGGTATCTCCTGACTGCGGGTACGGAAGCGGAGTCTGAGGTGGAGAGGCTGCAAATCATTCGAGCTGGCAGGTCCTTAGGAGGTTCCACCGCCGATCTCGCCGTAGCGTTGGAGAAAGTGTGGGATCTAGGGACCTGCGAACTGTCGGAGGCCTCGCGTTCTGACGCGGATTACGAGGACGTTAGGGCACTCCTGGGCGCCATTGCTTTGTATCGCGAGGTCTTCAGGACCTCGTTGTTGCACGCTGGAACTGCCGAATGCGACACGCCTTCGATCTCCGTCATCCTCACCCCTCCATCATCTCCATCACCGAAAGATGTCCAAGCGCACCAAGCCCTGAGGAAGGTTTTGGGGGCGAGCGTCTTCGAGATGTTACCGGATGCCAGTGGGGACCAGGAAATGGACTCCTTGACTATGGCAGTCGAGAATGCGAGGGATAGCGTTGTGGACATGCTTGTAGAATTAAGGACCGCCAGTCGTCATGCGCATTTCTAATCCCACCATGTCCTAATTACATACACTTCTTTATTCGCGCCCCGTACAGTACATAACACTTTACATCGATCTACATATATTCCTACAACGCATACACAGGTAGCCTACCACGCTTCGTTCAGAAGCTTGAGTGCTACAGATGCTGACCCCCACGAGCTCTGATATCCATAACCGCCATGCCTATGTGATGAAAACCGTCAGACATTTGTGTGGAAGAAACTGAAGATGGTTACCCATAGTTGTGAACAACCGGGATTCCGGACACAGTTTCTCGTTCCAACCGAACTCCTCCCTCCCTGGCTGGTCTTAAGCCACAGCCCTCCTCAATGATTAGTGGGATGAGGTCCTCGTAGGTAGGGTTTTTTGTGCCTGGAGGAGCGAGTTCCGGTGCCAGAGCAATTGTCCGCTTGAGAATCGCAATATTAGTCTCTGGGCGTGGCTTTGGGTACCAGTCATCTACGCCCCTGGTTCCACCAAGGATAACCTATCCCAAGCAGTTCAATTTTTGGGACAGAATGTATCACAGTCCCACTCACGTCTCCACTTCGTCTCGGGATGACGTAGGTTACCTCATCCTTTCCGTTAATGGTCCGACCAAAATTTATCCAAGGGGCTCGAATCAGTACCGTTTGTCCGCGAATAGGGAACACGTTTTTGTCCTCTACCCCTCCCAGGAAGCGAGCTCCGATCCCAGCACATACCACGAGTGCGTCAGGTTTGAAGGAGGTGAGAGCGCCTTCGAGGACTTGGGAGATATGCTGGAGCGAATTCCTGATGATGCTACCTCCTTTGGCCAGGAAGCGAGCGAGGAGGTAGGGTAGATACGCCGGAGTATCGATGCTGAGGGTAGTGAAGGAGGTTGCCAGAACGGTCCCTTCGACGAGATCAGTTCGAAGCAATTGATACTGAATGACATTCAATGTTGAAGGGGGGCATGATGGTCTGGGGATGAACGTACGTCCGGCATCCATTCGACGGGGATATCCTGGTCGGGTCGGACCTCGTAGTAATCCTTCTGGTCGATCCTGAGGAAGAGGCCCTCAGTTTCACTGCCGGGCTTGGACATCTCCCACATGATTTCAAAGGTTTCCCTGTCCAGTCCTAGTCGACAGGCACAAAAGAGGTCAGCTTTTCCGTCACCAAGGAATCGGCTTGCGCTCACGCTTGAGTCTAGGATCTCCAAACGCCACACTGACATGGTGAGCTCCCTAGTGAGTTAATTGTCTAAGGCATCCACATTAGACGATCAGAGAATGAATCTCACCGCCCACGGACTTGTATAGCGGATAGACTTGGGATCACCGGGGATGGTTTCCCCAATCACCGTCACATGGTATCCTCCATGCTCTTGGATCTTTATCGCGGTAGACAACCCCACAACACCTGCACGATCAAGGCGTTCACCATCAATCCGCAATCCGGAGCAAACCCGAGTTTACCTGCACCGATAACTACGACCTCTTTGGCTTTTTCGGACATATTTTGACAAAGATATGGTCCTGGTACAACGAGCGACGGTGGGAATCACCGTCGTACCGCCGAGATCAGATTAGCGGCGAATGAACGTTGAACTCTCGCTATGTATCTCTAGCGCCAAACCACCACCGCTGCAGAGTGTACTTCTTAACCCCATCCTCCACAGATTCCGTAAAGTCGACCCTACCCGTGAAATATCTGCCGGACAGCATGATTGGGTACCAATGCCGATCGTCTGCCCACATACTTTCCCATGGGATAGGTGAATTTTGCTCGGCGGAATCAGGAACGTCGAACCATTCCGGGCGCATTTCTTCCGTCCTACGAAACGTTAGTCCTTCAAGGCCATTCAATCGCTCGGACGATGGACGTACTCGGTTGGCTCTCCTTCGTATTCGTCAGCTTTGAAAACCTCGATCTGGAAGGTATGGTCGGAGCCTTCGTGTAGGTAGATAAACGTTCCACATTGGACCAGCTTCGCACTTATACCTGCTTCTTCCTGTGTGGAGGTGAGCTATGGTGAACCAGGAAGGTGGCTGGGCAACCACGACCTTGAGTTCTCTCAGTGCGGCAGCTTCGACGGACTCTCCTGGTTCCACCTTCCCGCCCAACCCATTGTACCTGTGGACCGTCCTCGAACTTCAGTACCTCAAGCGCAACCTGACTCTTTCGACCTACATCCCCCTCCCGAAGCCCCGCTTCTTATAGCCGAGTAGTATCTTATAGAAGATCGGTCGTGAGTCAGTAAACATGCTGGGTCAAGATCCACAAGTGTCACCTTGCCAGACTTGATAATGAAAGAGACCGTGTACAGCTTAATTGGCGGAAGAACCATCCACTCTCCGCTTCCACCGCTCGTCAGGACTTGGATAGGTCCAAAGCCCTCTAAACCAGGTGGTGGGGTGGCCATGGTTGCAGTTTGACGGATCGACGTAATAAGTGGCGCGGCAAGCGTCTGAGAGCATCTCCTCTGAAGTCAGGAATCGCAACGTGAAACAGCTAAGTCAAATATTAAAATTGTATCCAGAATAGATCTACGCGGTCACAACGGTCTATCTATTTTTTGGCCTTCCGTTTCGCGCGTGCGAAAATGCCGACTTTTGGGTCGCGGATAAAGTTGACAATAACCATTGGCCAGGACGGGTGGGATGGAATGGTGTCGTAAAACTCTGGCGCAAGTGCGCGCAGGGCTGGTAACCTCGTCCAGGCAATCGAGGGGAAGTCGTGGTGTTCATTGTGGTATCCAACCTATTTGTCGTCAAGAACGGTATGAATTCGCGATACGAAGAACTGACGTTATAGGCCAAGATATTGAGTGGTCCATAATAGGAGTAGGTCTCTTGTTCTAAACCATCCCAGAGATAGTGCTCCGCGATAAAGTGGGCAGCACAGGGATGCAAACTACCAGCAAGAAAACTGGACAGGATGAAGTAACCGAGTGCCCGTAGTCCCATAAACTTGATGATGATAACATCGAAGATAACCTGAACCACGAGATTGACTAAATGCCACATCGTAGGCGTCTGGTTCCGTACGAGCCCCGGTCGAAGGGCGTAAAATAATATTTGGAACGTGCTACCCAGTTTAAGATCAGGATCATGCACTACCGGGGATCATGGGACCTACGCAAAGAAAACCTTCCCGAAGACATTGTTGAGCAGGATCAGTTCCAGCTTCGTGGGGAGGTCGGTATCGATACCATCTTCTCCAAGGTATTTGTGATGCTCAAGATGGTACCCCTTCACCGGCGTCAAAACCGGTTGTACGATCGCAGGCCGCGACTCACTTTGAAGGCGGAGCAGTACGGTATACCAATGGGCAAATTTGCGAACATAGCCAACGCCTTGTTGGGTTTTATCCCTTTGAACGCAAGGTTGTGCGTGATCTCGTGGATTGCGAGGAACAAGTTCTGGTTCGCGGTCGCACCGATCACGTAGGCCAGGATCAGGAAAATTGGCGATGTCATGGAAGTGTTCCTGAGGTAGTAGGCCACCGTGACTTGCAGAGAGACTACTCCGAGGACGACCCATTTTGTGAGAGGTTCATGGCCCATGAGCTTGGTGACCTGTATCTCGATCATCAGAGGCTGGGGTCAGGAGTAACCTATGTACGACAGAGACAGACCGCAGGATGTTTCTTCATAATAGCCATTCTCCTCGAACGATGGGGTTCCTCCGTCATTAACCAGAGGAAATCAATTGGGTCTTGCGGAGGTTTGAAGTTGACCCCATCATCTTTGGCTGTCGGATATGTGATCTTTGTTCTGCGGGGAGACCTCTCTTCTGTCAGAGACTCAGCGCCACCGCAGAGCGAAAAGTCTAGAAATAACTATCAATGAGCGTGCCCCTGCGCCAGCTGCGACAGGGGACGTGCCTACGCCGGAGTCGACGGTCGCGAAGGTCATCGGACGATGATAGCAAAGGACGGGAGAGACCACACGTCAACCAACATCGCTTGGGTATGATGCCACCTTTATATCAGGAGAATGCCGGTTCAGCTCCCACGAAATTGGAAGTAGCGCCCCCGGTAACCGATGCAGAACCCCGGCCGAGCACTTTCCTTCTCATTGACTTTTCAACCCCACCACATGCTGGTATCACCCCGACACTCGATTCTCCAGTCTCGTTCGTATACACGATGTGCAAGTTCTCAGATCTCAGATATTGAGCAATAAACCTCGGCTAATGGCACCCTTCTACGACGGATATTCAAGTCCCTAGTCCTGGGGACAGTCACCCACTCTAATCATTATTTGCACGAGTTCTCCTTCGCCCCCGCCCCCATCATGGATGACTCTCTCTTGCCAGCACACGACCTTCGATTACTTTCTCTCACGCTTTTTGATCACTCAATTTCCAACGAGGACCGGTTCAACGTTCGTCCATAATGCTACGGCGAAAGAACGAGGATATAATATGGGAGTCGGGATAGGGGATACATGTGCCAACACCCCATTTGACCCTCAAACCGAGGACCCCAGGGGGGTTTAGAAATTTCCAACTCCCAAACGACAAACTTGTAAATCCTAAATCGCCAGTGTGGAGACGTCAATCTGAACCCCAGGCAATGGTCGGGGTCCTGACAGTTCCTTTTTTCGGAAGGATATTCGAGGTTTATAAACATTAAAAAGCCATGGAAAGTGGGTGACTGTCCATAAGACTAGAGAGAGAGATATCCGTCACAGTAGGATTCCATTACCCGAGATTTACTCATTATCCGAGGCTTTCCGCATAGCGTACGCTGATGAAACTGGAGCACCAGGCGTCGCGGTGGTGCCAGCACTTGGTGGGGTTGAAGTAGGCTGGATTGCAGTCCCTCTTGGCCCCGGTAATTTGGTAAGTTGGCTGGTTTTCGAGCGAATCAGCCGTTGTGCCGCAATTCCAGATACGCGGTTTGGAAACAATATCCACGACCCGATGCAATGGTTGGGGCCTGGGGTCCTGATAGTTCCCTTAAAAGGCTATGGATATTCGTCGAGATGCAAGTGTACACGATGTAGCCTTATGGACAGTCACCCGATGGTAAACGACCCGGATACCCCCGCGTACTACCGCGTACAACCACGTACTCTCGGGCACCGACCATGAACTTTACTGATGCAGCCACGTCCAGCCTTCGTCTGGGGCACAATACTAGGTACTGCAAAAAGTGTTCCACGACGGTCTTTTCCTCTACAACTTGCAGTAGGCTACTGGGGTACCCGCTCTCCGTCACCCATATCGATCGAGCTCCCAATTGCTCGCTTGCGATATGTCTCGAACTCCGACGAAGGCTTGAATATTGTTGACAACTCGAACTTCGAATCCAGTCGCGACCGGAGCTCATCTGCCCGGGGAGAGTTTATCCCTTTTAGATAGGAAATAGCTTCGATGGAAACCTGGAGTAGGCTCAGCGTGGGATTCGCATCGAGTCGCATGATAACCTACCTCAATTGATAGGTCGACATCAGGGTTGAGGATATTAAATACCGTGCTGGAAACTTCATCCGCGGGGGCGCCGAGTATGTGTGATGCCTTGGCGGCGGCCAGGAAAACTGCAGCAGAACCTCCGCTGCGTTGAGGATACTCGGCATTGTATGTTTCCAGGTTTGTTGACGATGGAATCAGTTCCTCCAGGATCTCCGAAGCTGTCGGTCCGATAGGTGCTGGTGGATGCCGAAGTAAGGCTGACCCTATCATGTGTGAATGGTTGAACAAACATGTTATCGCCATCGGAACTCACAAAGATTGCGGACCTCTACCAGACGTATATGTACTTCTGGGTCCGCGGGATTAATTGTGGAGGCGTGCAGAACGGCTTTGACTGCCTGTAGGTATTTCTCTGTGGTATTTAAGAAACAATGCAGGTTATACAAGTGCAATCCAGCTTACTTCGACGAACTGCGACATCGTAAACGGTAACCCAAAGTGGGATGGAAGGCAACTCAAGGTTGACCAAAGGCTGGAGAAACTTGGCAGCTGCTTCCAACCCGTCGGGGGAAGCCAGTAGTTTTGTTCCATCCGGGTCATCGTCCTTGGGGGCCGGCGCTTCCAAACCCTTATCTTCATTAGCTGAGGTGGCTGGCTTCTTTGGGTCTTCTTGGACCTTCTGAGCCGCCTTTTTCGCCCTCTTCTTCGCCTTCTTTTCTGCATCGGTAAGCTGACCTATGGCAACCGTCAGCTCGAAAGATGTTCAAGCTCAACTTTCTTGACAAACCGGAATCAGTCTGCCGATTTTTCAACGCAGGGTTGTCGTGAACACGAACGAAGATGCGTGCCGCTTCAATAGCAGCATGTACGTAGGCAGGATTCGATCGGGCTCGATCCTCCCACGATACAAGACTGTGTTGAGCTGCTAAGCGCATGAAAGGGATAAAGAAGAATCTGAGTACTTCATGTAAATATTGATGGTAAACTTCCGAAGGGAGTATCCGTGGAAATCATACTGGTCGTCCTCAAATTCGTTAAATGTCTAACTCGAAGCTTCAGCTTTCGACCAACGACAGAGACGGATGTCACGGACCTTCTGAACGGCAACATACCTCTTGAGGGCCATGGCGAGACGACCAGAGCGATTATGCGAGTCACCATCCTCCGTGAGGAACATCAAGGATTGCATATCCTCCAAGTCGGAAGCGGGAGTTGGCGCATCTTTCTGTACAGTGGTGAGTCATCCACGAACCATGAGGCATACTTCACCTGCCTTCGTGAACAATCCAAAGACTTCTTGGGCTTCATCGCTGAGACCAGCTCGGAGTCTGTATTTTGCACATTTGGCGTTCAAAAACCGGTCTTGCAAATCCAGAAGTCGAGCGTCGTTCAGGGACCGTGCAGCGCCATAGACGTCTCCACAGCGCTTGAGTACTCGAGCCTTACAGGTATACAGTTCGGGAAGAGTGGGTGTGTGTGAGATAGCAAGGTCGAGAAGGTTCAAAGCCCGGGGGTACTGTCTCAGATGGAGGTAATGTTGAGACAGGAAGTACAGGGACCATAGATATGTGGTAGGAGGCTCAGAGGGGGAAGATGACGAAGATTTATTGCCTTCCGGAGTATAGGATTTGTTATACCCTTCAACGAGTTCCTCAATAGCCCGTTGTTTATCCTGATTCCGATAGAGACCCTTCAAGTCAACAAAGAGTGATGGGATCCCTTTGCTCAGTCCGGAAAACAGATACGGCTCAGCGAGTTCCCTGAACTCGTCCCCTGTGATCCGTTAGACGGATTCGTGGCAGAGGGAGAGGTACAAACCCTTTGAGTACTCCAGTGCGAGGCGACGAGGTACGGTAGCTTTTGGCAGCTGTTCGGAAAAGGTGCGGAGGATCCGGACGGTCTCCTGGCGAGCCTCCTCAGACATCGTATCTGAGATGTTTATGAGCAACGCTCTCAGAGAGTATCCGATACCACAGACCAAGGTCCACCCCCTTAATGGATAGGTATCCTTTATAATAATCGCGACAATCAGAGCTTTGTTGAATGAGCGCTTTCCAAGCATGTTCTGCCTCCTCCACATCCCCCAGTTTTGTCAAGAGTCTAGCTTTAAAATTGCACCCGTCAGCATCTCGTAGTTTGGTTTGGGCACGATGGTACCTCTCCGTTCCATCACGGCCGTTCTGTCTATGATTGCTCTCGTCTTGGCATTTGTGTCCAATAGATTCAGCGCTTCTGAGAACCGTCCGACCTCCTCCAGGAGAGCCACGTGATACAGCAGCATTTCTGAATGCTCTATATCGTAGTCCGGTATATCCTAGCGGATCGAGTTTAATCGTGTGACAAGCAAAGTGAATCCAAAATACCTTGAGGATGCTCTCGTACCGTTCTAAGACTTTCCTTGCCTCATCGAACTCACCGTTCAGGTGATGGGCTACGGCTAGCGCTACCCAATTCTGCCGAAGGTTAGGGCGTAGCCTAAGTAGGGTATGGCGTGTCTCGACGAGAGCGTCAAAAATCCTCAGTTGTGTTTGTAGGTGTGCTGAATCACGAAGGATATTCAAATTTTCCTGGAGATGATGGATGTAAGGGCGGATGTTCACAAACAACCTGTGTGCTTGTTTCGGAGACGAAGCCAGATAAGGTCTCTGGTTGCTTACCTTATCGAAACGCAATGCTTGGGTGTACGATTTGAGGGCTTCTTCGTAGTTTTTCTCGCCCTTTTGTATTAGGCCGAAGACGTGCCAACAGATATGGGACGTGAGATCGAATCTCATACCCTTCTTGACGAGATCGATGCCCTCTTCACGCCTTCCCATGTGGGTGAGCAGCAAACCCTTCATGCATAAGGTCTCTGTAGAACACTTTCTAATCAGATATCTGCCCGGGGAGATTGTTGACGAACGAAATAACCTCCATGCTCTGGAAATTTTTTGAGAACAAGATCAGCAGTCTTGAGGCCCTTCTTTAGCTGTCGGGTTTCGTAGAGTGTAAGGAGTTCCTTGAACAACGTCGCCTCCTTTGAAGGCAGGGCCCGTTTAGCAGGAATCGGCAGGCTCGCGGGAGGCATTTCAGTATAATCGCGAAAAGAATCAGATGCGTGGCACGTGATCACTCTGTGAATTCCCGAGCCACCGTTGCTCAACGCGTCTTCGTTCTCAACCTCGTGCATCATGGTGGCCCAGACCCGTGCCGGGGGTCACCCTCCGCTCCAAAAGCTCAAGTTTCACGAGAAGCTTGTTGGACGAACGACAACCTCCACAGATGTTCTCCTGAAAAAACTCAAGGCTCTTCACACTGAACTCGCCGAGCTGGAACAGGATCGTCTTGACGAACACGCGCTGGATAATGTGCAGCACGAGCTCATTCACCAGAGCATTCTCCTGCACAAGGACAAAGGCGTGAAAGCCTACGCGGCTTGTTGCATCGCTGATATCCTACGCCTAACTGCTCCCGAGGCCCCGTACACGGACAACGAACTGACCGACATATTCCACTTCTTCCTCCGGCAACTAGTGCAGAACCTTAAGACCTCGGATACCCCTTACTACAATCAATACTTTCTCCTCCTCGAATGCCTATCCGCCGTGAAATCCACCGTGCTCATCTGCGATCTTCCTAAAGCCGACGAACTTGTCGAACAATTCTTCAAGGATTGTTTCAAGATAATACGCTACGATCTGTCCAAGAAGATTGAGTTGTTCATGGTCGATATCCTCAATTCCATCGTTGACGAGTCCCACACCATCCCCTCCGTTGTTGTCACAACGCTTTTGGCTCAATTCATGGACAAGAACCTTGTCAGTCCTCCTTCTCATGCGCGCGCGATTTGTACTTAAAACTGGTGTGAATAAGGGAATGGATCAACCAGCATTTCGGCTTGCCACCCAAGTGTGTAATGGCTCATCCACCAAGCTTCAACGCTATGTATGCCAATATTTCACGGATATAATCCTCCAACACTCGGACGATGAGGAGTTTGAAGATATTCAAAAAGCCCACGACCTTATAAAGCGTCTCAACCGCTTTTGCCCCTCTCTACTCCATAACGTGGTCCCACAATTAGAGGAAGAACTACGCGTGGACGAGGTATCCTTACGAATTATGGCGACCCAGACTCTCGGGGAGATGTTTGCCGACTCTGGCGGCACTGAATTCATGAGGAAGTACCCCTCCACGTGGAATCTTTGGCTCACACGACGAAATGACAAAGCCGCTGCAGTGCGTCTGGGGTTCGTAGAGGCTTGTAAGGGGCTTGTGATAGCCCCAGGAGACACGCGCGAAGCGATAGAAGGTGAATAAATTGGGCCCAGTCTTAGCCAGATGTTAAAGTCAGACTTTAGACGCCCTTTCAGCCAAGCTCTTGGACCCTGATGAAAAAGTGAGGGCAGCAGTCTGTCGTCTCTATTCGCAGTTGGAATATGAGGTGGCACTCCATCACGTGTCGGAATCGCAATGGCGAGCGGTTGCTGAGCGCGGTTTGGACAAGAAGGTAATCATTCGCAGTGCTCTTCCAGAGCGGCCACACTTACCTGCCTAGGTCACGGTTCGGACGGAGGCTTTGAACTGTATTGGAAAAGCATACAGTTTATCATATCCAGAATTGTATTTGCGATTCCACCTTTGGTTTTTCCTTTTCTCCTAACGACTCTTCGTCACAGAGAAGTCAACGATCCTGCCGCTGTGCAACATTTCTCTTGGATCCCTGGAATCATCCTCTCGAAGACTCCACCAGAAGTCAGGTACGATACAGTCGTACGCTCTCGTTCTGTATTTAATTTGTGCCGTCAGGTCGGTTGCTGAACAGGTCCTCGCGGATTATGTATTTCCTCTTCAACCATTAGGATCCAAGGGGACTGACGTGAACGATGTCGCGTGGACGGAGCGACTGCTTCACACCATGAAATTCTTGGATGAGAAGGCTACACAACACCTGATAAACCTTTCAGGCCTAAAGACTGCGTAAGGACTGGTTCGTGGCTGTTGAGTGCTTTCTTCAATGGCGGAACGTTTCTAGGCGCCCTGGACCTTACGAAGCGTTTCTCGAGGCTTGCAAAGCAAACAACGTTTGTTTCCGGTCACCTCCGTTCGGATTTTGTGCTAATCTGGGACACAGGGTGGTGTGATCGACTCTAACGAAGAGGAGATTGTGAAGAAACTTGATTTCAGTATCAGGATGCTTGCAGGCAAGCGGTTAGTGTAGCGTGAAAGTTTCTGAACTAACCTATCTCGCTCGTAGCACAATTACCTGATCCGCAGAAGGCGGCAGAGGACTTGGCGACGTTCGCCAAGCTGAACGAGGGCAGGCTGTATAGCTTATTCAAGACTTGTATCGACGTTCAGAGCGATTTCAAGACTCTCGTCAAATCGACAGTATGTGACGATCAGTATTTATCACAGGCATGCTTATCATTCCCAGGCAGAGTTCACACGTCGAGTCGAGCAAGCATCATCAGCTATATCCTCAACTATGACAGTACTCCTGCGTCGGGCTTCGTTGAGACTTATCAATCAGTCCTCGGTACCCACACTGATCAAGCACGTGCGGAATGGCGATTTCAGTGAACAATCACAGAGCCAAAGTTCCGCAGATGTGACCGCCAAGAACGCGTCACTCATTCTAACGTGCATATCCAAGTATTGCCCGGCGATGTTCAGGTCCCACGTACCAGAGCTGGTGAAATCTGTCGCAGACGAGAAGCACAATCAACTTGTGGAGGTGTCTCTCCACGCGTTATCGGCACTGTTGCAGTGGGACCCATCCCTCACACCTACAGACAAGTGAGTTTACGTATTTACTGCGTATAGTTCAGTCACTAATCACGTTTCCTAGACGCTTCGCGGATAGGATTCGACGATTTTGTACGGGGTCGGGCCGTACACAAGCCAAGTATAGCTCACGATTGCTGTGTTATATGAAGGAGAAAGAAGACCTTCGTACGGAAGTAGTAGAGGTTGGTTTTCTTTTCGCCGTATAAAGGTTCCCCACTGACCGGCCGCTAGGCAATCAGCGATGACCTCTTAGATGCAGACTCTGAAAAACGTCTAGCTCACGTTACTGCCCTTGTCGAATTCTCACGTCGCGCACCCGATTGCTTCGAGCGATATAGCGACACTGTCGTCGCTTTCCTGGTCAAACATGTGCTCTTGGTCTCGACAGTTGAGGATCCAGTGCGGTTAACCAGAAATGCATTTTGGTTGCAGTCACTCACAATCATCGGATTTAGGATGAAATGGATGTCGACGGAGATTGGAAAGAGGACGGTCAAATGTCAGATATTTTGCACACCAAGATTCTTTCCCTGAAGCTGTGTCGGCACCGTTGCATCGCCCAAGCAAAAGCGGAGAGTCCCATGGAAATTGCTAGTCCGGTATTCAAGATGCTGACCACCCTCCTACAACACGACGGGTTACTTTCTGACAAGATCACCACAAGGTATTTCCCATCCCATTCTACCTCGACACTGGGTAACAACTTCTGCATTCAGCCCGAGCGAACGATCACGGTTGAGATTACAAGCTGCAGTGTCTATGGCATACTTGTCAGCGATCGATACCTATGCTCAAATCACAACGCCACATTTCGTCTTGTTGGCTCTGACGATACAGGTATTCACAGTGCTGTGGCTAACCCCGCTCGTTACCTGAATATACCCCGCAGGATACGTGTTTTCATGTCCGCTCCCGTTTCTTAACGAAGATCATTCATCTCATGCATACACGGGTGCTTCCCTTCCGGTTCAACATCATTCCTTTCTTGACGGTGTTCGATCCCGACGAGGATATAAAGAACATGGTAAGGTGTTGTTTCATCCTTTCTGCGCTGGGCTGACGGTTTGGATAGGCGAGTGCATATCTTATGGCAACGCTACAAAGGCTTGGGTCCCGTGAGTTGAGATACAAAATCATATTCTGTAGGCTAACCGTCGATTTATAGGGTCACGACTCCAGCAGTTCGAGATGGCATTCCCACGGCTGCTACATTTATTAGCACACCACCCAGACTTCGGGATGACACACGAAAGTGCGGTGGAGATGTCGAGGTCGGGCAAATTTAATTCAGGACTGTTCCAATATTGATCACATCCGCTGCAATAGGTACATCAAGCTCTACATGAGCACTGTGGCGACGGCGGATAATATTTCTCTCATCTTCCATCTTGCGGAAAAGGTGAAGACAGTCCGGGATGTAGAATCAGATCAATACAGCGAGGTATGGGCTACTTCGGAGCGGTTGCTTGATGAACTAACAAACCGCTCCTCAGTACATATATGCCTTGAGCGATTTGTCGCAGAGGATGATACAGTCATATGCCAAATGGCGGTCTTGGACGCTGACTAACATCCCCACGGGAAAGACCAAGCTTCCCTCCGATATTTTTCACCCCCTACCGGATGCTGCAAGTGCAAATAAGGTATGTGGAATGATCTTGCCTGGGGATCTACGACTGACCTGTCTCCAGATTCTCCGGACAAAGTATCTAACCGAGGAGACTTATCAATGGCTAGAGGCGCAAGGAAAGGTCACGAAACCTGAACCGAAGGTTTGAACATTTCACGAGTGAAAAGTCCCCTCGATCGCTTACTGGAACGAAGGAAAAGGCAGAAGGACGGAAACCGCGGAAACGCAAGGCTAAGACCGAGGCCAATGGAATGACCAAGTGAGTGACCCACATCGCCCTTTCTCCACCGCGTGCTCATTATAGAGAAGACGTCCCAAAAAGGCCGCCAGACGACGTAAGGCAGAAGAATCAGAGTCCAAGGAATCGTCATCCGATTCTGAAGACGATGAGGGAGAGGAGGCCGAGGACCAAGAGATGGCATCTGAGCCAGATCATGCCCATTCCGGACCCCCAAACACAGACACGGAAGAGGAAGTGGAGCCAGACAGAGAACCTCGCCGACGGAGCGCGCGAACTGCTGCCAAGGTATGTGTTCTACATCCCTGTGTGGGTTTGCAATTCATAGCTGACTCCGTGCAACCCTCAGGCACGCATAAAGCAACAGGCACGGAAATCAAAAAGCACAAAGGGCTAACGTAAATAATTTACTGTTATCGAGGCGATCTATCCTTCATATTCTCATTTATATCTGAGCTATCCTCTCTGTACTGCAGTTTGTCGTTTTGTTTTCGATGATCCTCAACATTACATAACAGACCTGACTGTATGTGTGGGGACTGGCACCCTAACTGGCGGCGATGCGTTTGTTTGCACTTGTTTGTCCCCAGCCAAAAGTGCCCCCGTTGCGGAC
>Ga0307512_10003972_pt1 | contig 16536 bp, 15 predicted proteins | sample 14_EM_MG_FD_200267 | JGI IMG/M metagenome (GOLD analysis project Ga0307512, IMG submission 200267) | Populus trichocarpa ectomycorrhiza microbial communities from riparian zone in the Pacific Northwest, United States - 14_EM | ecosystem: Host-associated > Plants > Roots > Unclassified | place...
TGCATACTTCGACGTCCAGGAGAACGAATTGTTCCCTGCAGCAATGGCTACAGTTTTGTATGCAAGTGTTTTATTAGAAAATGTGTCCACCCCCTAGAAATTGATGACCGAGTGTTTTTGCCCAAATCACCCGGATCGGGGACCCCGGAAGTATGGTTGGGTACCACCGGGGTGACAGTCGCGTGTCCCTGGGTGCGCTCCTGCGTCCCCCCCCCCCCCTGTGTGGAGGGGTCCCAGGGCGTGTGAATCTGGGAAGATCGCCACTGAGCGTTTGAGCACTAATCCGACTGATCCCCCACTGACCGACATCCACATCCACCACTCAAAGAACCACCCATAGTTTTCTCACGATCCGTTTATCCGCATGCTGAGATATTCCACTGGCAACTACGACACGGCACAGTATCTCGCTCATGACAAGGGGCCCCTGATACCCTGAGAAATGCTGTCGTAGCAACTAATCCGCGTGTTCCTCGAGGGGACCACACTTACTACCTCCGCGCTCAAAATCGCCGGTGGTTCATTGAGTGGTGGATGATTGTACACATTTGGTCCTGAAATTATCAGAGAACACTAAGCGCAATTAATTTTCGCCATTCGATTGCATGGGTTTCCTGTATACATCGAAGTAGAACGTGTCCAAGCGACGAAAAAAAAGCAAGTTCTGTTGGGCACGAAAGCCACGAAACAGTCGACAAAAATTCAGAGAGCGTCCTTCAGATCGTTTCCCAATAAGCCGCCGGCTTAGAGTATGGCACCTGAAGATGCGTCCTTGAGATTGCCCCAACATGTAGCAAAGGGGTGTTGCTTACTTGAGCAATTGGCGACTTGGTTGGAAAGGTAAATCACGTTCCGAACCTTCTGCCACCCTGCATCGTCGTAAATGACGTTTTCTATCCGGGGGAAAATGCGGACTAAGGTTAGGGCGACCATCAACACTGATTGCTCCGGTATTGGTATCTCCCCAACCGTAAGGTCTTTCAAAGCACAACCCCTCAGCAGAACAGCGGGTTCGGTTTTAGGAGTCATCGAAAAGGTTGCTGGCGGGAGGGTGAGACTAGCCACCTGAAAGTGTATACAAAGGACGGAAAGATTCGGGCAATGGTGGGCGAGGACTGCGAGTCCTTTGGCTGTGACCCCGGTGGGGATTCTGCGGCATGGTCTGTCGCCTAGTCGAAGGATTTCGAGCTCAGGCATCGCCCGCGCTAGGTTAATAATGTCATCGTCACCCACCCTTAAGTAGCAACCACGATCGCAGGGGAAATGGATGCTGAGGGTTTTCATTTGCGTAAATGAAAGGAGAGAGGAAAGTTTTGGGTCCCATGAGTATCGTGTATACAGAACGAAATTTGACAGCGTATTCTGGACGGATGCGGCGAGTGCGGCCCTTTCGAATGCCCCTAGGAAGTCACCAATTTGTTCAGATTCAGGGGCGAAGTTGACGGTCTCCAACTTTCCAAGAGTCGCTCCATAAAACATCTCCATCCAGTCCAACCAGTCGTGGTCATGGTCGTGTTCGATGATGAGAAGTTTGGTAAGACTTGGAAGCATTAGTGAAGGCAACGATGTGCCCCCCCCTGTGACCACTGTGAGATAGCGTAGGTCGGGGAGCCTGTGAACTACTCCACGGGCCTCCTCTGTCAATGGAGAATCCACATCGAAGGTCCGGAGAGTATTTCGGTTGGTGGTGAGGAGCAATTCGGAAACGGCGTTAGTGATCATCGGATCTCTTGGTAGGGAATGGAGACCGATGTGCTGCAAGTTGGGACACCGTGCCGGGAAGATAGTGATTACAGAGGCGATCAATGCGATAGAGAGGTTGTATGTTTCGAATATGATGTTGATACGGCTGGTTCCGGGGGAAATGAATAAAAGGATGAAAGGAGCGAAGTCCACCGTGGCGGACCACAACTGGAGAGTTTTTAGATTTGGGAGCAAGGGTTCGTTGAAGCTGAAACGCTGTAAAACCAAGAACACCTCCGGAGACAGGTCGTCTAGGGAGCCCGTGTCGCTGAAATCTCGCATCCTTCCGGCGTACTTCCGGAAACGAGCCAACTCCTGTGACGTCGGTAGTCTTTTGAAATACTTCCGAGTGAAATAGTTGAGGGAAGAGACGACGTAGGTTGCCTGGGCACTCACATTGCATTCCGAGTCGCCCTCATTCCGGACATCTTCCGGGAACGTTTTCAACAACGGGGTCAGCAGATGCTGTGTTTCCCATAGGGCATCCAACGCTGGGTCTTCGAAACTTCGACAGCAACACGCCAAGGCAACGGCACTCGTCCTTCCTTGAGATGAGACGAGTTCGTAGGCAATAATCCTCACAATTTCATCCACTTGGAGACAGGCGTGCATCGATGGCACGCGGACAAACTGACAGCTCACAGTCAAGTAGTCGTTGTCACCGGTTTTGTTCGTGAGTAGAGTGAAAGGGGCTCGATGTCCGGATAAAGGGATGAATCGATGGTCCGGATGAAGCGGCGCTCGCCGATCACCATCCTCAGTCACATGTGCCACTCCTGATTCACATCGTTCGATAAACACACTAGGCGCGGCTCTGACTATCGCCGACTAGTCGACTTTTACAATATTCCGTTTTATCGAGTAAAGCAATGCAAGGAAGACACAGCATGTGTGGGCCAAGAAAGATACGAAATCGGGTGATTATTGGACCGAAGCGAGAGCACTCCGACACTTCCACGCACGTTACGGCTGAATGGCGCTCTCAAGCGCGGTTCCCTTAAAGGGGCATCGTCAACGTTCCTCCGAGGTGTATCAAATCGGTGTTTCTTACTCGAGGTATCAGCGATTTTTTTGCAAAAGCTGATTGCATCCACAACCTTCTCCCACCTCTGATCCATATCTAAGATGTCGTTGAGTCGGGGGAAAATGCGAAGTAGGGTTATGGCGACCATTGGCGCGGATTCCTCCGGCACGCATATTCTCCCAACTTGCAGGCAAGTCAAAGCACACTCCTCTCGCGGTATCGTGGGTTTGTCATCGGAAGTGATCTGAGAGATTTCTGACGGGTCGAGGCTAGCCACTTGAAAGTGGACGCAAAGGTTAGAGAGACGGTGACAATGATAGGCGAGGGCAGCGAATCCCTTGGCTGTGACACCGGTGGGGGTGTTGCAGGGCGAATTCCCGAAGCGAAGGGTTTTCAACTTGGGCATTGCTCGTGCCAAGTCAGTGATGATATCATCATCTATCGTAGATGAGCAATCAGGTCTGCAGGAGAACGCGATGACGAGTTTCTTCAACTGCGTGAAGGGAAGGAGCGAGCGATAATTTGGCCTCCATGAACATAGGACTAAGGGGTAGAACATGAGCTTTGAGAGTGTCGCCGGGATGGATGTGGTGAGCGCAACGCTTTCAAATTCTTTGAGGAAGTCCCCGATTGAGCGGGACCTACAATGAAAGGCAACTGAGGTCAGTTTCCCAAGCGTCGCTCCGCGGAATCCTTGCAACCAGTCGTAGTAGTGGTCGTGTTCGATGTCTATCTCGATAAGATTCGGGAGCACCAATGTGGGTAACGAACCAGACCCGTCGGTAACCACCTGTAACTTGCGTAGATTGGGGAGATTGCAAATCGCCTCACTGACTTCCTCCGTCAATGGGGAAAGAAGATAGAGCTGTTGGAGGGTGTCTCGGTTGGTGGCGAGAAGCATTTCGGAAACAGCAGCAGTGGTCATCGAATCTCTTGGTAGAGTGTTGAGATTGATCGCTTGTAAGTCGGGACACAGAATCGGTAGGGCTGTGACCACTGAAGCGGCAACCACTTCAGGGAAGCCGTGTTTAAAACCGAGATCAATGGAGGTGGTTCCGGGGGAAAGGAATAAGGGGATGAAGGGAACAAGATCTTCGGCGACGTGCGCCAACGTGAGGGATTTCAGATTTGGGAGCAAAGGTTCGCCAAAGGCGCGAAACTGCAGCACCGTGAAAGCCTGCGATAGTGGGGGCAAAGGGCCATATAGTTCGAGCCTTCGCATCCTTCGAGTATATCCTCGGAATCGAGCCCATTCCAGCTTCGTCGGGAGCCTTCTGAAAGGCTAGGGATGAGTGGTTGAGTGAACAGAGAACGAATATGTCAGAGCACTTACACCACCATTCCAGACATCCCTAGGTAAAGACCCGAATAACGGGATCAGCCTCCCCTGAGTTTCCCACAATACATCTAACACCGGGTCTTCGAAGCTTTTGCAGCAACATGCCAAGGCAACAGCACTCGCCCTCCCTTTGTACACGACGAGTTCGGATGCGACATGCCTCAAAATCTCATCCACGTAAAGGCAGTGATGCATCGAGTCTAGAGAATGCGTTGGCCGGTCATTTGGAGGTGGGAGTAAATTGGTGGCTCACAGTTTATGCTATGCCGACGCTTATGAGCTGCGGTCGTTGTGGTGATTCAAGAAAGCGAGAGCTTACCTCCCCGCGGCGATCAGCTGGTCTGGGCGCCTATACCCCAGGCCGCTATGCGGTAAACCCCAAGTAATATATACCGCACATTGTGCATCGTGCCAACTCGTCGATTATACCAAGAGCTGTTTGTGAGAAAGAAGATAATGCACAATGGGTTTCTAGTCTAAAGGGAAAGATTCGACGTGGGTTAAGAGTCGGCCATGCGGTCGAGGGAAGCCTGACCCCTGCGCCTTGGTATAAAACAATGTGACTTCCCGGAACCGGAGTTAGGTAGTTCGAACGGCCATTCACAAGGACCATATTCTAGGAGCGTGGCATTCACACAGTACAACCCTGGTTGGAACGAGGTCCCTTTGAACATTGTTCCCCTGCGCATGTAACAAACGAGGGAATACAATGCGATAAGATACGGTCAATAGATATGATAAGCCATTGGGCCCTGAAGCGATGAAACAAGTTGATCCTTCTAACCAAGGCAAAGGCCCAAAAGGCAATTATAAAGTACGAGGTGATGCTATCCACGCAGCAGATCCTTCAACCGAGTTTTTCGTGATTCACAGCTTGCCTACAGTATACTTTCTTGGGAACCGACCAGGCACAGTCATCAATAGTTGGTACACAGCGCAACTCGTGTGGTCTACCCCTGAGAGCGGGCGGCCGTAAACGGCGGAGCGTTTGTTCCAGAAAGGGCGCTCGTTTGGCACCTGTCCGTCGTTAAATTAAAGTGCGAGGTGCTGTTTGGAGAACAACGGAAGCTCCCACCGGGGGCCGCCCATGACCCGGTGAAGGACCGTTGCGCATGCTATGTGTACACGGTACATGGAAGTTCATTGTACGAGCACCACGATGCCCTCCGGCACCCGAACAGGCTGCACTGGGAGCGATGTCCGAACGATCAAAGTCTCTGGGTAATATAGTTGTCGCCGTTGTTGTAAGGAACTCCGGTGAGCACAACGGCGAGGGCACACGCGAAGGAAGTGGTACAGAACAGTGAATCTTGCATGAATCAAAGTCAGGGCGCAAACTCCGAGGAATTTACGTCATGTAATGTCATCTCCTACGGACTTAGCGGTGCCTGGAATAAGGTAATTGTCGTTTTGCTTGAGGCATTAGACGTCCGGGGTGAGCGTGTTCGGACGAGCAAAGGAACTGACAACAAACAAAGTCGCCCACGAGGCCCGTTGAAGCGAGCGAGAGGGTGAGCACGCTGTTGCACACTGGCAGGATGACAAGTCAAAGACAATTGTGGATTCGGGCTTCCAGTCAGAAGAGAGACGTTGACCAAAACGAGATGAAAGAAATAGCCAAAGGAAGACTTCCCGATTTGGACGTGCTATTGTTCCTTCAGTGAAGAGACGCTGATCCCTCACACGTCCTTTTGTTTATGAGTGGACGCTCTCGCGACGTGTTTTGATTTTCTGCTCTCTTCTGGTCCTGCTATTGTCCTCACTCGTAGCTATAAGCCAGGACCGCGCCTCAGAAAAGTGTTTTGTTCTCCCAAGGTGGTTTCTCTTTCGACAACTTCCCTCCTCTGTTGTAAATCTCTTGTAATACCTCCGCAGAAAGTAAGCCATGCTGAAGAACGGTTCGCTTGCGGTTGCCATCGTTCACCGTCAGGTCGTCGTCGTCAAAGGTCAGGGCTCCTAGCTACAGGGTTTTTCAATATTCCGTTCAGCTCGACTGACCCCTTTGTGCCACAGCCGTCCGTTCACACACGAAACGAGACCGTTTCCTCGACGTATGCACCTTCACACCCATCGGGGACCGTCTCTTCATCGCCTCGGACTTCCCGAATGCTAGGATCCCTGCTTCCGATATCCTCATCATTTTCCCGTTCGAATACACCCCCGCGGCGTCGGCTACGCCACAACCGATCACCCTCACCTCTTCCGCATCCTCCGAGACATTGATCGAGGAAGGCACTATGACCCCCGGGTCAATCACTGTCGAAATGCTCGAACTCCCTCACAAGGCGTTCGCCGAGTTCCAGCAGCTCTGCTTCCGCAATCAGGAGCAATGCGATAAACTCTGGGTCAGCGGACAGTCTTCTAACCTCGGCCGAAAGATCAAGCGCAAGCTCCCGTTCTTCCGGTGAACGTTGAACGCTCGATTGGGAACACCCCCTTCGCCGATGCGTTTTCTTGTCCAAATCCGTATCATACCACCATTTCTTGCCTGTTATCTACCCCGCCAGTGATTGACTGATGTCCACTCCCTTCCGGTTGTTTGTACCCACATGTTCGGCTTCGTCTTCTGGTTCTTTTTTTTGTTTTTTTTTGTTCTTTCTTGCCTTTTCTCCTGTCAACTAGATGTCTTCTCTCAGTGTATCCCTAGCCCCCACTTATGATGTAGCATAACACAAAGTCTAAGCCCTAAGCCTCACTTCCCTATGAAAATATACCTTTCCATGTCCTATTTAATATTTATTACAAACAGCCGAGGTCGAGTAGATAGCCAATTATCAACCGTTTGACCAAGAGAAAGTTACAGAGAGACGGAGACCGGAAACAAACCTAAAATCACACTTCAACAAGCGTGTCCCAAGTTACTCCTACGCATGGTCCTCAGGGGAGGTCCGTTCGTGTCTTGGTTGAACGTAAGACGGTGCTCGAGGGTCGACCGTTCCCTGTGATTCGGCTAAACGGGCGGTGTCAGTGTCGGGGTTCCCGGAGTATCCTAGTAACAGACTCACGTGTAGAAGACCAGAAATAAACAACCAAGCCTAAAATAACGACCGCGAACGCCACAAAGTACAACCAGAACGGTGCGTAGTGCTGTAAACCCATCAGATTACTGTGAGGTCAGGTGCATACGTATTGGTGCCGGACGTACGTATAGGAATAGGCCTAACGTACAGATCAGGCTGCTGATGTTTTGGTAGTGGTTAAAGGTTACTCACCGAAAAGGAGACCGAAAAAGTCTGAAGAGAGCAAGCTGAGGTTATAGAACACAGAGCTTGCCAATCGGTAGAGGAGTGGAGCCGTCGTGTACAAGATGAACATTGCAGCAGTATAAGCTACCAACAAACCACCTTCAAGGACGTGGTCAGTCCAGGAACTCACTAAATGGGTGGAACGGAACTCACCGATTGGGCCGTTCCACGTAACTTGCGTCATCATTTTGTGCTCCAGGCTGGACGCTTGGATACCATTGATGACCATGCCCCACATCCCCAGCTGACCCACAACTTCGTACAGTGGCGACCTTCGCACGAAGAATTCTTCAGCGGCGTTGGCTAATGACACGGCTGTCAAAAAACGGCGTCTCGAACAGACTAAGGAAACCACACTAACTGAATCCATACAAGGTAGCTCCAGCGAGCATGAATAGGTCTCCTTTGACCTTACTCAATGCTGGATAATCCTTATCGGTGAGCTGATCGGCTCCAACCAGCAACCCAAGACCGCCAACACAGATCAGGATGCCCTGACGTGAGAAACGCGGACATTGTCAGCCGAAAACTAAATGGCCAAGCGAAGGCTAGACCGCATACAGCTAGTTGAGCCCAGGTATACTTGATCCGCATGAACAACCATGAGAAGAACAGGCATGATGGGATTGCCCATCTGTTCGACCGTGAGAGTTAGAAGTAGAAGCTCTGATCAGAAGAAGAAAACCCACGAGTCGAGCATCATGCAGGACAACAGGTTGGTGTATTGGAACGCTTTCACCACTAGGAAATTCCCTTCGACGTCGCATGCAGCCAAAATAAAGTCTAGGAATCGATTAGAGGAGACCAAGTGAACGATAATCCAACTCACACTTCCAACCATCACGAATCACCATCTTGCCCCACCCAAGGAAGCCGTCTATTAGTTGGGGAGTTAGTTGATTACCATTGCGTCCGATATCCACCCCTACTTACACTTGTAAATAGTGTACGGAGTGTAGGTGATGAACAGAGTGGAGTACCTGGAGAAGAAACACTAAGGTGGTGCAAAGGGGGATGAGAGGTCACGCTCACAGGAAGAGGGTCTGGGTAGTCGGTAGGACCCATCCGCGACTAACGAGTTCCGTAGTCGTAACGTTGGTACAAGTAATACACAATGACACGAGTTGACCAGCGAGCAAGCTGAGAATGAATCTCTTGGTCCAGATACTAGCAAACCGAGCCCAAAGGGTCTTGAAGAATACCGACGGCGAATCGAACCGGACCTTTGGTCTCACAATCAGTTCTGCGGTCACAGGCTGAGTAGTGGGATCGGCCTCATCCTCGAACTTTGACGGGACTGGAGAAGTAGACTGTTGCCTTGTCGCCGTCGGAATGGGCGTGACGGAGTCCATGGAGGCTCTTGATGAGGGTTTAGGTCGAAGGAACGCCTCTGCGGTGGAGAAAATTGATACCAATTTAAGTTCCTCATCAGCAGATCAAAGACCAAGGGGAGTTTTTGGCGCTGGGCGCACATGAGGCGGTAGTGGCTATCTCACGCTCGCCATTGGCTCCTTCAGTCTCGTGACCTATGTGGCCGCTGTATCGTTGGAAGGAATGGGGGGTATCCCGTTTGTGAAATGGATTAATTCCCAACGTACGACAGTGATCACCCAGGCTCGAGGGCCTGTTGCACGTCGCGTTCTAGTGACTTGCCAGAACCGATCTTAACACCTGCGACACCAAATCAACTGGGGGGTGGTCGTCTACAGAATGAAAACCCACACACCAGGATATCTCTCCCCACCTATCTTGCTGACGATTGTAATAGACGAGTATCCAACGTCTGTTCATCGCCAAGCTGCGTTTGCGCCAGCACCCACGCTAGAGGTTCGAATTAGCCCTGGCAAATTGCATCCGAGACCCGTCCCGGCGTTCTTGAAGCTCGGAAGGGACTAAGCTGCCGGTTTATAGGCTCCATCCTCAGGGTCACCGTAAGCTTTCAAATTTCATCCGCGAACCTTGCGTAACGGAGGCCGGGGGTGGTGGGACGCGTCTAGGCATACTATGTAGCGGGGATGCGAATACCCAAGTGGGTGACCACAAAGAGGATTCCTTATATGTTCGGACTTGTTACTTCCTGGATTTCCTGATCGCAGGGATTGACCCTCCTGAGACCCCTAACCCTCATCTGCACCCCTTTTCTTTTCTCTCAAGATCTCAACTTCTGGAGAGCCACGGTAGAAGCGTCGGAATGTTCCTGATTCGGTTTCGAAGAACTGCGGGCGCGCACGCGGCGCTGGGCTGGTCGGACTAAACGGCTGGATTCCAGCCAAAGTCTACCCAGAAGATCCAAAGATGCATTCTCCATGTTGTTTAACGTTAATTATTTTTCGCGGCGGCGGCCGCGTGAGGCAAAACAAATATCTTACAGATCCCTACGGGGTGCGGGGGCGCGGTGCGAATTCCCGATCGGTAGAAAGGATTGAGCAGAGATCGACCCGAGAGTGTGGGACGCATGCGCTGGAGTCGAAAATTGACGACGCCGAACCCAGGCACGATGTGATTTCGATGGCGACCCTGACTCGTGGGTGACGGTGGGCGCCAGCCCGGAACGATCCTGGTCGTAGCCTGGTCCTGTTTCCCTACGATGACTGTCATTGACAGCTGCAGTGAAGCCATTGGAACTCGGAAGAGACGCGAGAGGTTGACACCGCGAAGACCCCCTTCCCCTCGCGTCCTCCGAGTTGCAATTACGACAGTCCCTTTGGCTGAGCCTTTTTCCTCCCGGTGTCTGGATACATGACCCATCACTGACCCCATCGGACACTGTTCAAGGAAAATCTCGTCATAGGCGGGACTTTTTTGTACCCCTGTTCTCAAGCTTCGAGCACAGGTTTTTCTCGTAGCGGTTGCCACCTAGGATTTCCAACTTTACCGCCCGGTACCGGTGACTGTTCTCGGGAGATGGCAACAAACATTTCGCCGAGGAAAGAGAATCGTGTCGGATGAACGAAGAGCCCAACCCTATTTGTACCGCGTTCTGGCCCCGTAACTCATCTGGTCGTAAAGAGAGCCTTCGAACGAACCTTCTTAACCCTGCGATTCCTTCACGTGTGGGTAAGTATGTATGTCAGACATTTCCCACGTCTTCCAGTCCATCGCTCGCAAGGCCGCCGGATAAACGGAAGAGCCGGTTTCGAAATTCCTTGTTGCTTCGCGATTTGCGGCCTCCGAACCGCCGGAACTGTTGCGATCTGGGTCGATGCTATGAAATTGGAATGGCGAACGCGTACTAGCGACAAACGAAACAGGATTCTTCCGACTCACACGCACAGAACGGTGGTGACTAAATGTCCCGCATAAATACCGAGCACGGTCCCGACCCCGCCGTTCGACTGGCGGCGCGGCCCATGAGGGGGGGACTGAGTTATCTGCGCTCCATATTGTCGGTAGCGGTCGGAATGATGACGACGCGATGCATACGCGTTCCCTGCGCTCTTTCTGTCGAGCTGAAACACAGACCGTCGTGGATTAAGTACGGACTTGTTGATGCTACTACCAGGAAGCCGATCGACGCTGGGGTCCACGTCGGAAGAAAACCGATAAACTCTTTACAGAAAACGAAAAACAGGATATCCCAGCGACCCCATCTGTTGAAACTGTCGAAATCGAGGATTTTCTGACCGCCTCAGAGTGCTCAGGAACTTTTTCGGGCGTTACAGCTCAAGGAGTGAGAAGGATTTGAGAAAGAGCCGCATCGTCCGATAGAAATGCCCCCGAGGTGATCGGGTCCACGGGAGCGCTACTTACGGGTATAGAACGCCGAGTTAACCTTACCGTATCCTACCATTCCGCTCCTGATGGTAGTGGCTATACATAAGCAAGGGGTTTCAAAATCCCACTTCCCACCCGACCACCCAGCAAAATGAACCGAGTTGACCTGGACAACATATACCTCATCCTGTTCGGTATATACGTGTGTGTGGATCATCTCTGGCTCTTATCTCTCCAAGTCGAGGGTGTCTGACGCTTTTTGGATAGTTGGGACTTCCTCACTTCGTTCTGGTTTGAGTACAGACTGCTCACCAAGAAGATCCAGTTTCGGTGGCAATTTGCGAGTGCTTTCTTTGCGTATGTTATGGTAACGAGGAGGAAGGATGCTGACGCTTTTTTTCTTTCTCGATTGTAGGTTCCCTATTTCCTGACTAGATATCTCGTTCTGGCTTATATCACCTCAATTACGTAGGCCACCTGAGCGGATGAGAATGCGCTTGTGGTCGTTAACGCCTTTTCCACAGTACCACGAATGCTTTTATCAGCTTCAATGAACTCTCTTTATGCACCCAAGCTTGTGAGCGACTTCTACCCAGTTGCTCGTCGCGAGTTGACTGACACAAGCCCTAGCATTAAAAAGTGCACACATTGTCAGTCATTCTGCCTCGAACGTCTCTTCTCCCGGCTCATGGACCTTTTAGTCCATCGGACTCATGTCGCTCGTGTTCTCCACTTGGAACCTCCTCGTCCGAACGTGCGTCATCGCGCACCAAAGATTGAGGTCTGTTATAGAGCTTCTTTTATAGGATCATCATATGGGGACATCACCCACTTGTGATGAAACCCGTCCTCACGGTTGGGTTCCTTCATTTGGTGCTTTCTATCGTCGGTGAGTGACGGATCGACAGATCATCCGAAATCAGATTTGACTGCTCACTACTGATGTTTAGTTGCTTCCATCGGGCGACCTACATGCGACCCTCTTCCGCCCAGCGTTGTGACTGTCATGATATTTGGAACCATCAGTACGGCTGCCCCTATGTCGTTTTTGCAAATGTCTGCGTCGAGGGTTTAACGACGACTTGTGTAGCTGCAGCAATCGAGTTCATAATTCTAACGCTCAGCCTTGTCGGTATTAGACGAGCATCCCAGCTTAGGGAGTCACATCTTGCACGGCTCCTCAAGACCCAAGGAATAGTGTATTTTGTCTTGGTACTCATCCTACAGCTGGCTATGATTGTAAGTGGACCAGGTTCTCTTGAAATTGGCATTCGCTGACACTCACGCCCCAAAGATTACAAGTGCCGTTCAGTCTACTAACAGTGAGTCGCTGTTGTACAACACCGTTATCCCATCAAACATCCGCTGACGTCGGGTATCCATAGATTTAGGAACTGCATGCATTGGAGCAGTTGGTACGGTTATTGGGTACGCGATCCTCTCCCCTGGGGGTGTATGCTAGCTGATTGTTCGTGTTTCAAGGCCACTACTTTCGTGTCGACTCGTTACTTCGACATTATGTCAGGACGCCCATACGTGTGTCCCGTCACTCTTTCTACATGGCGAGACTTCCTCATAGTTGGCTCCAGAGACTACAACCCGGATGGACGAATGCATCGTATCGAGTGTCTCGAGCTTTCCGGGGATCGATGCCAGAACTCAACCTCTGGGCGAATGACGACGTGCATAAATATTACGAAAGATTCAAGTGTATGCTAGTTTTTCATTTCTTGCGGGGTGTTTCATGGCCTGTCCCAGTCACGTTTCCTTTAGCCCAACATGCACCGTTGGTGTTTTTACTTGGGGTTTCACGGTAGCGTCCGCTCTGGTAGTCCCACATATATCGTAGTAGCCTTGTGTATAATAGTCAACTTAACGAATCGAGTTCGTGTACTGGTGTCTTGGTTTCGAGTGCGCAGGTTGATCACGGTCAGTGGTACAAAGGTGGGTTTCAGATTGGGTCGAGGGGTGAGCAAAGATGGATTGTTAACGATAAGGAGAGGTTTCCGGTGACTCTAAGGTTTAGGAAAGTAGTCGGTGGCCTCGCCTCGGGCCTCCATCCGCTTCTTAGCTTCGACCAATGCCCATGTCTGAATACTAGATGGCGTAGGTAACACGTCAGCCTGGAAGGCCGCATGAATAATAATACTTCATAAAAATGCGCACCTGGTGTCTGGTTTGTAGTACACCGCAACCGTGGCTGCAGCAAAGGTTCCAAACATGCCCACGTACCAAATCACCTCCCACTCTTCTCTATGGCGTTTCCCGCCCGGAGCTGGGGGCTAAAATTATTCCATGCAAGTCAGTCGTTGGGATTTGTGGTGGGGGTCAGATTAGAGAGGGATTTTGACGAACCTTCTCTCCGAAGAGAAAACCTGTGGGTTCGTTGAAGTGTGGAGCGCCGTGGGATGCTGACCGGGAGAAAGTCTGGGGGACGGCGCGTGGTCCTCTTCGTGTGCATCGAACGGAGGATCGTAAGGATTGTGAGACGGGTGGCATCGTCGCAGGGTTGTGTCTGTTGAGGGAGGGAGTCGGGTAAACGGCTCGGATCGGCTCTCCCACCAAAAAAGGAAGGCGGCGCTTTTTTGTTCCAGATGTCTGTTACACACGATTTGTTCTACTCAGTCTGTTCTATACAAGAAGTTTACTGCTCTTCGTTCCCCCCCGACTCCTCCTTTTGTTTGTTCCGTTTCACCTCAAATTGGGACCAAATCCACGCGTTGATAAACCCACGATTCTGGAGTTCTGCTGCTGAGAGGCTGAAAGTACCTTCGACTCGTCCCAAACATGTCTATCGAGTGCCCCGCTTGTGAGAATTCAGGCCTGAGAGAAAAGAACCCAGCCGCACCTTTGAGTTACAAAGGCAATCGAATGGTTGGACCATTTTCCATTCAGTGCTTGGGTAGAAAAATGTCACTGGAGTTCCGATAACGGTTATGATAACAGTGCTAGGGGCTGATAACATATTCCGAGGCTTACAGGGGTCTCCCGCCTTGATCGATCTCAAAGCTCGCACATGCCATTGCGACATGTCTTTGGAAGATAGATCGAAAGCTACGTTGGGCTCGCAAGAGTGATTTACTGGATGGAAGAGAGGTCACTATTATTGTTCCCGAGACCATCCCTTGCCCATCAACCCACCATAGAGGAGATCAGAGTTCAGCTCGACGTTGTCCTCGGGACCGGGCCCACATTGAACGGTGCTGTACGCCGCATCGGGGACCCTAGTGGAGTGAGATAAGTCCGCGATCTTCTCTTCAGCCTCGAATGGCTAGGGGTAGTGGCAAGTAAGGGGACGCGGGAATAGCGAAATCGCACAGACGAAAACAGACCTTCAGGGAGACCAGGCGAGAGGTAAAATTCCCCGGTAAAAACTCTACAACGAAGAGATCTGGGTGACTTGGCACGTAGGACATCTTGAGTGCTCCAAAGTAACCGGGATGTGTGGCTGGGGACCGGCAACCCCCTGCCAAATCCTGATTCCGTGTGGAATTCTCACACATTCAATTCTGCTCGATTTTGTAAACCCTTCAGCGCTTCAACGTTCAACGTTCAACGCCGAACCGCCATGTGCCACACCTCGTTTGAAAAAATGTAGCATGGGGTAACATACCCAATAACGGGATTTCAGGGGGAAAGCACCTCAAACGGCAGAAATTGAGTGTTGCTTCGGAATCCTCTCGATCACCGTGATCGAGCCGAGCGAAGAACCACCCGAACAGGGGATGAGCGCCACGATGCAACCTGGTCTCGGCCATGTCTCGGGCATAATGCATGAGGGACGAAAAATGCATACCTCGAGATTAATGCAAGATTTCCTGGCGGGTGTAGGTGCAGTGTAAGGCGCGATGCTCGACGACCTGGAGTGTTATGAAAATCAACATCTATAGAGTATCCCGACTGCTGAGGAAGGGCGTTCCTTTCCCAACCTCCGGGATAAATATTTTACATGGAATATTGCCTTTCCAATAAATCCCTGTCGGTGATGGGTACGCAACCGCGCTGTGCGTTATTTCTGTGCGTATAATCCAACACTCTTGCCTCGGATGTGCCGCGGGAGATTGAAGTCAGGATATCCCTCACCCAAAATTAATTTGAAATCATGTGATCCGTCCTTTGTCCGAAGGAACTGGCGGCCCGGATCGAGGAAACTGAGCGCCCTGTGGGAAAATTCCGATCAAACTGTATAGTCGCTCTCAGCGATCAGCAAACAGAACGATCACCATCTCCCTCCCCCGACCCGACGACCTCAAGACCTCTCCACTCGCGAGAAATTAAAAAACTCCAACCGCAATGGCTCCTACCAAAAAATCAAAAGCCACCAAATCCTCCGAGTCCATCTCTTCCCGTCTCGCTCTCGTCGTCAAGTCGGGAAAGTACTTTCTCGGATACAAGTCTGCTCTGAAGCAGATGCGAAACGGCAAAGGTGCAGTATATCTTACTTGCCTCTTTCTACGGGGACTGGAGCGTGAGGCTGAGAAGGTCCCTTGAACTGATAATTCGTAATCTATAGCAAAGCTTGTGCTGATCGCTGGTAACTGCCCTCCATTGAGGAAATCTGAGCTGGAATACTACGCCATGTTGTCCAAGACCTCCGTTCATCATTTTTCCGGTACAAATGTGGCCTTGGGAACCGCTGCCGGGAAGCTTTTCCGTGTTGGGTCAGTCACTTTCTAGGATTTCGTCCTGTGTATCACGTCTCATACGTACCCTGGTCTAGCGTGATGACCGTTACCGACCCCGGTGATAGTGATCTTTTGACGGTCGCTGAGGGTGTTGCTCAGTGAACTTATCGTCTCGCATTAAATGTAGTTCACACACAACATATGACACATGTAACATCCTGCCTCCAACGCGACCACAGGGCCAGGGATCCGGAATATCTCAAATCCATCTGCAGCTAGAGGATCCGTTAACCTAAGTGACCCCCCGGCGGACGTCCATGGTGGCGAACATTTTTTGTGAATATCCCGCGAGATCGCTTCGAACCTCCAAAAAATCAATTTCATGAGGAACCTCCGTTGGACTGTTGTCCTTAACTACGTGGACGACTGCCTGGCGCTTGTGGAAGACACCACTGAGTGGGCTCCGAGCTCTAGGGATCTATACAAGGTCTGAGCCTTACTGGACTACCGGTGACATGCCGGCAGGAACACGTGGGGTTACTTGGCTGAACTTTCCCGATTCAAGTTCACTATCTCTCTTTTTCGTCATTCATGGGATGTTTACACATATATATTCTTTTCGGTCGACTGGTGCATGATGGCACCGCCGATGAAGTGAATGGGCGGCTCACAGACAGCGCCCCGTCAGCATGTCAAACTCCCAAGAGCGCGGCCACCACAAGCAATGAGCGAAAGCGATCTTGACGAGGTGTCTCATTGTGACTTGTTTGCGTTCTCGTACTGTGTATCATGTACCTGTCTGTAATCCTAATACATGGTTTCATCGGCATTCGAGTACGTGTTACA
>Ga0307512_10003974_pt1 | contig 16533 bp, 22 predicted proteins | sample 14_EM_MG_FD_200267 | JGI IMG/M metagenome (GOLD analysis project Ga0307512, IMG submission 200267) | Populus trichocarpa ectomycorrhiza microbial communities from riparian zone in the Pacific Northwest, United States - 14_EM | ecosystem: Host-associated > Plants > Roots > Unclassified | place...
TGTTGGAGGAGGAGAGGGAATGTACAGGGGGAGGGGGTGAAGGTTCAAGTTGAAGAATGAACCAGGGATCAACGTGACATCCGGAGCAGGAGCAAAAACACGTACCGATAATTACAGGGTGGCCCCGGAAAATGGGAAAGCGTGATGTGTACGTTTCGCCCTGGAGGCTGATCAGTATCCGTCGGATCAGATTATAGCTCAGAGGGGAGAAACAATGGGAAAGTGGTGCACGGCGGCGCGAGTCAGATTGATTGTTTCGCCAAATGGGGAGGGGCTATTGGCCGCATCACGGCTTATTCGGGCCATGGAAGGGGGTACCGCCCATGTTCTGACCACACGCTTGGTTTGTTCGAACTGAAATGCTTACCAGTGGTGGCCGAAAGAATGTGGTTACGGAGGAGGCCGTTCCTGGAGGGGGCGAAAGGGCAAGTCAGGGTCAACGCAAGTCGAAAAGGCGGGCTTGGTAAAAAGAGAAGAGACGGTTGCGACACAGTGCTTGCGATTGGCAAGACGGAGGGAGGAGAGGGAGGAGAGGGACAAACAACCGAATGTGTTGAAATGTGGGTCCACGCGTTGAATTCGAGCAAGGAGATGAAACTCACGGAAAACGAGAATCGTTTACTCGCAGAAAAGAAAGGAATAAAAGAAATAAACCAGGTAGCGCGAAGAGGATGAGAGGGTGGATTCTTTCCAGACGAGAGCTACGACTTTGGTGAACAAGTTGAAACCAAGTTCAAGCTGAAACTTCTCGCCAGCGCGCCACCCCACACGTGCTTGGTTCATTTCGCACGTGATCTATCTGACCCACATTTCTCCGATAACATTCCACTCCTTCGCAACAGACGCCACTGGTCCGTCTCCGGTCACCAGCACCCGAAGCCCTCCCACGGTGCAGAACCCCTTTTTTAATGCGATATATTCCAACTTGAACTCCCGAAAAGCCGTCTCCCCTCCCCCCACCTCCATCTCCAGTGGGAATGCGCCTGCGCCTGCCGGTGATGCTCCTCTCTTCTTCACAACCTCCTCAGACAATGTGAAGGGCGACGGCAAGACTATCGCTTCGGTCTCGCTCCCTCCCTCGTTCTCCGCTTCATCCTTGTACATCACCCGGGGTGAAGCGACCAATAGCTTCTGGGCTAAACTTTCTGAGAACGAAAAATTGCCCCGAGGCGGCGTTCCGGTCGGAGATGGTGTGCTTTGACCAGAACCTAGTGTGATTGAACCCTGTCGCGGCTGCCGACCTTCCTCTTGTTGGCGAGATGACCCAACGACCGTCGTCCGTATCGGTAACAGATGTTGGATCACAAACGAGAGTGGTCTGCTCGTCTCTTGCTGTACTTGTGCGGATACCGTTAACCGACAAGTCAGCTGGAACGGCTTATCGACAGTTATTTCCTCGCGAGGGAAATCGACTACCACCAAATCCACTGATACGCTTGGTATTGTCGGCAGTGTCGTCGCCAACATAGGAGGTGACATTGGCATCGTCCCAGTACGACCCACCCTAGGGGCAAACGGTACAGGTGACTGCACTCTGCCCGATACTGGTGGTGTCTGTGGTCGATACGGAGGTTGAGGTGAGCGGGGTCTCGGTGGTGTATTGTTCCCTCCTAGCGATCCGCTCTTCTGCATGTGCGGTGGTAGAGCCGATGCCGGAGTAGTCGGAGCTATCAATGGTATTCGTCGAGATAGCATCTAAAATACAATCAATTCGTCTCCGTCCATCGATTGGTCGCGCCGACTTACCGATGTCAGCAATCTTCCCGGTTCCCCGAATGATGATCTCCAGGCAATGTCCAACCGGCCAAGAGATATCACACTTCCTGGAGCGTGTGTGATAGGCAAATCTGGCACTACCCTCGGCGAGAGAATGTAGATGTATTGCCGCATATCTTGCGGTTGCATCAAGGCATTGTCGCCCAAGAACAATGCATCCTGTGAATCACCTGCAGTCATGTTTATATCCTCGACATCCCATCCGTCAGCACACTCGAATCCAATCCTTTGAAACCATAACGCATCCTGCGTTAGGTTTTGGATATGAACCTCCAGAAACACCTTCTCCCTCTCGCTTCCGGATAAGAGCGCCGAAGGCGATCTTGGTAGGTGTACCTTTGTCTTGACTGACAGAGGATTTGTTACCTTTAAATCAACCCATTAAAAGACCACCATGATCCTCTCAGCCGGTTGACTTACCGCAAATTTGTAAAACTTCCTGAACAATTGCATCGACGGATCCTTCTCATTTTCCTCCACCCGGACTGGGCGAAGCGCCCCAGGCGGTAACCTATACTGAACCGTACATGCCAGTACGTGTTGGCCCAGTTCTTTGATTTCATGGTGAACAATTGCTTCCAGTGTATCTCCTCCCTTCAGAACCCCGTCGGAACCAGCAGAAAATTCCGCAAGCAACACTTTTGTGGAAGCGGTTTGAATCTCTACGGTTAACTGAACGCCGGAGATGTCTACACCTGCTTCGTTGTTCACGACAAGACAGCTTGAAAAGGTCTCGCCCAGTTGGATGGCACCGAAGGAGGAAGGAAGCGTCAACATATCCGAAGCATTTGTGAGATCTCTAAGGCTTTTGGGGTGAATAGGTAGAGGATCCCTCCCCTGTAACGAGACAACGGAGGCGGTCGACCGCGCAGAAAACGACGGAGAACTTGAATAGAACGGTTCCCAAGCGCTAGCAAGCGTGGGTCGCTGTGTTATCGAGCGGCTGACCTGATCAACAGACTGAGGCGCGAGTCCGTGTGCAATTTACTCACAGAGACCCGCATAACTTTCAGGGCGAGCAAGTGTTGTGCCGTTCCCTCCATGGTGGGTAGGGTAGATCCAAACGGGAACAAAAGGCCCTTTGCTTATCTTCGATCACTCGCCCCTCTCTTCAACAGCCATGTCTCCCTATGACCCAGACAAATGGATCCAACAGCTCATGCAATGTCAACACCTCCCTGAACCAGATATCAAGCTACTTTGTAACAAAGTCCGAAATATTCTCATGGAGGAATCGAATATTCAGCCCGTATCGAGTCCGGTCACCATCTGTGGGGACATCCATGGCCAATTCTGGGATCTACTCCAGCTGTTGCGGGAGGGAGGGAAAATCCCAGATACAAGCTACATTTTTATGGGAAGTACGTGTCTCTTTGGATTCCGGTGGCCGTCCGGAAAGGATAATGTTATATCGCCACTCTAGGGTGATTTTGTTGACAGAGGGCACTACAGCCTAGAAACCGTATCGTTGTTATTCGCCCTCAAGGCAAGGTTCGCAAAAAGTTGGCTCCGAATGCCCTTGCGCTCACTGGGTATCCAGATACCCGGACAGGGTTACCCTCTTAAGAGGAAACCACGAAAGTCGGCAGATCACTCAAGTATATGGTTTCTACGGTGCGTTCAAATCCCCATCACACAAAATTACCCCATTATGACTCGCTGCTAGATGAGTGTCAACAGAAGTATGGCAGCCCAGCGGTCTGGAAAGCCTGTTGTGGCGTGTTTGATTACCTGAACCTGGCAGCGGTGGGTGAACCCGAACATGTGAGCCCATCATCCTTAAACCCTGATAACTACCTGCAAGATCATCGACGGGGAAACACTCTGCGTGCACGGCGGGCTGTCTCCCGATATCCGAACACTCGACCAAATCCGTCTTCTTTCCCGAGCGCAGGAGATTCCCCACGAAGGAGGATTCTGTGGCAAGTTCCGCTATTAACTCGCAACATTTGACCCTGACATTCCCGAAGATCTCATGTGGTCAGACCCAGACGAGGTTGAAAACTGGGCCGTGAGTCCGCGCGGTGCGGGCTGGCTATTCGGCGGGCGCGTCACTCAAGAGTTCAACCACTTCAATTCTCTGAAACTTATCGCTCGGGCGCACCAACTTGTACAAGAAGGGTATAAGTTCATGTTTGACCAGCAGCTCGTGACAGTCTGGTCCGCGCCGAACTACTGCTACCGATGTGGAAACTTGGCCTCGATTCTGAAGATTTGTGAGGACGGTAGCCATGACTTCAAGGTTTACGATGCTGCACCCGAGAATGAGCGAGATAAGGGGATGCAGCGAACGAAGCGAACGGTAAGACCCGAATCTGGCCTTCAAAGTCCATACACTAAAACTGTGGTCCCACTGTTTAGGGGAACATGCCATACTTTGTGTAGCTCTATACTTTTATTAGTCTTCCCTATCTATCTTCTCATGGTACTACACATACAAGCGAGATTATTTACTCAGCTACACTCACCGAAGGGTGTGGATCCCCGACGCGCCGCGCCGTCACGCGTCACGTGTCGAAGACTACCATGGCTAATTCTCTGGTTGTTCATGGTGCGATCTTTGCTGTCGGTGCACTCGTTGGTGGTGGTATAGCCAGTACGATTGCTCGAAAAAACGAGACCACCTCGTCCCAGGGCATTACGCGTCCCCAACAGCCTGTCGCGCCAATCCTTCAGGTCGGAACGACCGGAAACGCGGTCATTATCTCCGATGCTGGTGTCGTGTCCCCGCCTTTAAAGTATGGTAACCCAGGTGCGTGGTCACCGACACTTTTGAAGGATATTTTCCCATATCTGTGTTCAGGGCCAATTACCGACCAACTCGTCCGCAGAGCTTATGTGGCCGGTTACGATCGTCGATTGAGGCACCCTGCTTGGGTGCGTCATGTGGTTCTAACCCATATACGCTTTTCTGACCCTGGAAACAGACAGCAGAACACCTCACCCAATCGGTTCTGCGCAAAGATTCTGGCGCCAAAGGTTCGGACACTGGCGACAGGTCGAAGAGCAACTTCATGGAGGATGAAAGTATACCGGCGATGTTCCGTGCCAAACTGCAGGATTACTTCCGAAGTGGGTACGACCGGGGACATATGGTTCCTGCGGCAGATGCCAAGTTGTCCCAGGAAGCTATGGATGAAACGTTCTTGCTGTCCAACATTGCGCCGCAGGTTGGCGTCGGGTTCAACCGTCATTGTCAGTTACTCGGTCAACCAACTCCTCGTACTGCCCACTGACGACTTACACCTAGACTGGGCCTACGTGGAAGATTGGTGCCGGAGGTTGACTGGGTCGTTTTCCGACGTATACATCTTCACGATCCCGCTTTATCTCCCCAAACAGGATCTTGACGGTAAATGGCGTGTTGCAAGTATTTTTCTCGATGCTGGGATAAAGCTGCTTGACTGACTCATGCAACAGACACACGAGGTCATTGGTTCCCCTCCCAGCGTGGCTGTCCCAACGCATTTCGCCAAAGTCGTTTTGACGACCAAGCCTTCATCACCGAGTACACCGAATATTCCCGAAATTAGCACAGGGGCATTCGTACTGCCTAACACCCCCATCAGTGATGACGCGCCACTGAAGAGCTTTGTGGTACCAGGTGAGTGTCCTAGCCCCGTGGTTGATCTTGGCCGTAAGTGACTAAAGTGATTTGTTCAGTCGATTCCGTTGAACGAGCCTCCGGACTTGTTCTGTTCTCCGATACCATAAAAAGCACGTCCAAGCATATCTGCCAGACGACCGACTGCCAAGTCCTCGTTCGGCATTTTGATGATGCCCAAAGGAAAATCGCTGGCCCGAAGGGTTCCCGATGACCACAAGGTTCCGTGTAACAGGCTAAATATACAGTCGGCATTATACTGCATTAATGGACGATAACACTGGTCCCCCGTGGGGACCCGTTAATCGGTGGAATTCATCATCAATACAGACGTGATACAGGTAATATGAACAGCCGCCGGAAGACGATATAACTCGTACACGCACTCCTGTCACGTATTCGTCCAAGGATGGCTGACAAGGCGTTGAACGGAGATCAGTGCATGATATCGGACATCGCTGTCGTTGTGGGACATCAGTTCCATAACTCGGGTCTTCGCCCCAAGGTCCGTCAAGATCCTGGACGGCATGTCAGCGAGGGAAACAACACAGGAAGGGGATATACTTTTTGCCCCGCTCATAGTGCTTGACGTACTGCCCAATATCGTGAGATGCGACGGCCAGGACAAGCGGATCTTGAGAATTCTTAAGCCGTTCCACCAATAGCCTGTATCATCAATGGTTTGCGTGAAATGTGAATTGGCTGGACCCCTCAGACGTACTTGAGCTGTTGATGATTGTTGTCATTTAACTTCGTCGCGTTCTCCTTCCAGAACATATCTGACTCGTGAACGGGTGTCCAAGAGAGATGGCCTGATTGGAGTTCCGAACTATACTCGTCGTATGTGCTGTTTAAAGGGTGATGAGTATTGCCGAAGCTAGCGCCTCAAGTAAACATCGCGCACGTCAGACTCTCGAATCGTGCCGAAAGTTCGTCCCTTAGGAAGTGAACATCCTCCACGATATCCTCGTCACTCCACTTTCGTGTAGACAGGTTTTTCACGAACGGAAGCAATTGTGCCACAAGCATGGCCGGCAAGTTTGCCGCAGGTGCTTTCGTTACTAGGCCGCGAAAAGTGGAAACGATTACTCGTATCACTTTCTCTTTGACCGCTGCCTGGGCCACATCCGTTAAGAGGGGGATGATGTCGTACTTCCTGTCATTATGGATTTCAGTTTGGATAGGAAGGCGAAGCTGGAGGTACGGACCTGTTGATCTCTTCAGCAATGTCCTGCTCGAAAGTCAACAACCAAAAACAGAACGCGATCTGATAGCACATTTGAGGACCAGGTTTGTGTTTAATAATATCGACCAGGCTGGAAAGGCGATTAGTTGGTATAGGAGTATATTTTACCTTCATACCCTTGAATTATCTGGGGAATCCCCCAGACAGCCTTGCGCACTTCACGTCGGGGAAGGAGCGCTTCCAGACATTGAACGGCAAGGTCCCGCTTGTGAGGGAAAGATGAGATCAAGAATGACGAGAGGGTGTTGAGGAACGGCTGGAGTCTGTTTGGCGCGATTGGTGCGGTTTCGGATGATAGGAAAACTGTGAGGATCTGAGCAACTTTAAGTTGGACTACGTCGTCATGAATGTCCAAAGCGCTAGGTGTAGCGTCAGGAAAGTGGGTCATCGGGTAATGCGGAACCTACCGCAGAAGGGCACCGTATGGGAGTTCGGGGTCGATTTCAGAGGCGCGGGTAAAGAGAGGTATCCGTTCATCGTGATCTAGAATGTTTTCAGAAAACAGGAGCGGGTAGATAACACGCAAAGGGCTTGCCTAAGAGAGCATCAGCGATATAGACTAGGATGCATTGCATGGTATCGACCCGCTGGAGTTTGTTGAGGAGGCGAAGATAGAGAAGCGCATAGCTCTGCCCATCTGAAAGCAAGATGGAATCTATCTTTGCTTTTGGTTGGCGATCTACTTTCTTGAGAAGAGCGAGTTCGTCCGTTGTAACCAGTCCTGCGCGTTGATATCCCTGATTCTGCGAGTCAATCTTTGGTCACAAACAACGAACGAGGTGAACTGACTTCCCAGGGCACAGGTTTTGACTGGATTTTGGCAGACTGTTCGTCCAGATATGCAGTTGAGACGAGCGAGAGAGACATCAGGATGAGCGTCGGCAGGACAGCTTTCCCAAAAAGGACTACCGATGCTACCCCGACGATCCGCCCTCCGAGCTGTCCGCTCGCTGGCTACAGAAGTCGGTGCTGCCAACAGCACCCTTTGTGCACCGACACCGCCGTTGTCGACAACGCGGCCGACCGCGACGCGTTCAAAACCTTTGCTCGAGGCATCCGTCATCGTCAACCGTTCCCCCACTATCACCCGCTCACCCTCTCGGTTTGAGAAGACATTCTTCCAGTACCAGTCTCGCATCGCTCGTGCACTTCACAACCCGTTTCCCTATGAATTTTACTTTAAACAGGGATCCCCTCTCGAGGCGCAGTTCAACATCGAGGAACGGAAACGCGAGAGGCAGGCGTTTGGACGTCTGACACGAACAATGTGGGACGCAACCGAGGCAAATCTCGAAGCCGCGGAACTGGCCAAGGAAGAAGTCGGGAAAAGGGCCACCAGGTTCACTGAGGCCGACAAGCGAAAAGATTTACATAGTCTGGACCGACGCGGGGAACGGAATCTCTACCTCGTCACCAAGAACGAGGATGGTCTGTGGTCATTCCCTAGGGCAGCCATCAGGAAAGGAGAGTTCTTACACCAGGTATGCAACTGTTGCCATTGTTTCACCTTTGCTGAGCATCACACCCCAGACTGCTGAACATGTCCTTCATTCGCATTGCGGGATCAACATCGATACCTGGACGGTTGGGAGAAAGCCTATTGGCCTGTACAAGCCTGTCACACCAACGGAAGGGCCCGAGGTAGGTCCGTTGCGTTTTTGACTGGGTCTCGAGTAGCTGAAAATGTCCCAGACTCTCGTGTTCTTCTATAAAATGCACATTCTCGCCGGCCAGGTCGAACCTAGCGGGCCGTTCGCTATCGACTTTGCGTGGCTCACCAAGGAAGAGATTAAGGGATGTGTGGAGAGGGAATACTGGCATGGGGTTAAGGACGTGCTATCGGACTCGTAGAAGAATATCCTATTCAGTAACATAGCTCATACATAATGATAGTCCATCCATGTAATGTCCCCTCGATGGCATTGAGTCCGGGACCGCCCCCGAGTCAACGTGACGGAGTGCTTTATAAGGAAGGAACAGCTCATCGACAACGTATAACCTCGACCACATCCATCCCCCACACGACGCCAGCAATAGACATGAACGGAGCCACCCTCGACTGGGACCACAAAACCGTCATCGGAAAAAAATCGACAACACCAAAGGTTACAAGGAGCGAATCCGATGTCAACGGTATGTCGTTGTGTCGTTGCCACCAGAATCTTTTTTGCCTTTACTAATACACCCTTCAGCTGTTCGTACACCTGTCTGATATAAAGTGTTTTCTGTCTTACCTTTTATTCCATCAAGGCTCGTAGGGTCGGCGCCGTCGTCGGAACTGATAGGAAAACCACAGGCGGGACCAATAAGGGTCATCAAGGTACACGTCCAATCATATGTACTCCTCGCAAGCAACTCACTTACATACCATCGCATAGGCACCGACCACCAGAAAATTGCCAAGGTTGATCGTGAAAATGAGGTTGCACCTCCACCAAAGATTTCTGCCTCCGTAGGAAAGGTACGAGCCTTCCACGTACGTTCGCGGCCCAACGTTCAACTTTACATTAGGCGATACAACAAGCCCGCATGGACAAGGGTCTTTCCCAGAAGGATTGTGCCCAAAAGATCAATGAGAAGCCTTCCGTGTTACAAGACTATGAATCCGGCAAGGCCATACCCAACACCCAAATCCTGGCCAAACTGGAGCGCACGCTAGGTGTAAAGCTGCGAGGTACGTTGACAATACCCTGACCGTATCACGTGGCTTACTGCGATCGTCAGGTTCTGACATTGGAAAGAAGCTGGAGGGACCGAAGAAGTCGTAGACCTTGGTTCCTCCATATCCTGTAGTCCCCACTACCATCTGCGACCCCTTCCAACCAACGTTTCGACCCATCGAAGCGCCTAGAATTACATTTGGCGGTACACTGTATACACTATTCTGATACGCATCTATAACACTAGACCTATCTCACTGACCCTGATCATTCTCCGTGCTTCCCTGTTGGGTTCGCTTCGTTGGCAACGTCAAGGATGGAATTTGCATCAACTCACATATGAGATATAGTCGGCGCTCTCACACGCTTTATATTCCTTAAGGAGTTCTTCAGCGGTTGCCCTGCAAACCATTTAGCGCTAACCGAAGTGCGTGTGGGCGGGTTCAATACCTTGCATCGTCGAATTCTGCGAGGCTATTTTCGAAAATCTTCTCTTTCTTATATTGCTCCATAAACGCGTTACGTCTTCGTAGACGATCAAACTGATCGATCATCCGTTTGAACAACTGTGACTGAGGTCAGCTGAAGGCGATATGTGAGGTGGTTCATCTGCGTACAGAAGCTATGCTTGTGTGGTTTGCCAGCATAAGCCCGCTCACGCGGTGGTTTGTAGCAATGTAGGGTGATTTCCTTGTCAGGGCAACTTGTATCGCAGCCGGTCCCCATGGAATGAAGTTAGCCAGCTGACGTTCCCGAATTCGAAGGAGCGAAGTGTGAACCTTGAATTGAATAGGAGATAATAAGTCGATAAACGGCGGTCGCTGGTAATAGGCATACACACATCGGTTGGGTCGACGTCTCCCTGGATTATATTAAGGATGGAGATGTAGCAAGCTGTCTTGCTAGGAGTCGTAGACACCATCCGGTTTTTCGGTTGTAGGAGGCGTCGCATAACGTCTAACACCGTGGTCCGGCGGATAGGTTTTGCCTGGTGCGGCAGATGTCGGTGACAATTTCGGTAGCAAAGACCTACATTGGGCTGACCTTGTCGATTTGATCGCTGGTGAAAGGGGTATACGAAGTCATCAAGAAATGGCAGCGAGGAGTTGGTATCAAAGAAGCGATTATTCCGACAAGGTCGTTGTTCATGTAACCTGGATATCTGAGTGTTTGAGTACTTGCGGCCATGACGGTTGAAACCTGTCGTGGCTATTGGCTAGGGGGACCCTTGTGAAGTATAAGGCTATTCTCACTAGCTGGTTGGTTTGATCAAAAGACGGCGTTTGGACGTGCAGCCTGTCAGCGGCGATGCGTGCCAAAGCGCCGTTGTCCAAAACAACGACAGAGTCCGCGTGGTTTGTTAGCCGTTTTAGCGTTAGCAAAGCGTTGTACGGTTGAACAACGACGTCGCCTTCCTGTGCATTAGGAAATACGGAGTATGTTTGTACCAACTTCTTTGGGAACTTGTCATTGAGGCGCTCCAGAAGGAATGAACCAAGGCCGGAGCCAGTTCCTCCGGCTATCGAATGCATGAGCATGAATCCCTTGGGAACATATAAGACTACGAGTCCCCATCACTCATCACAGTTAATAGCAGGGTACTTGCCTCGAGAGAATCACTCCCCTCTGCCTCACGATCGACCATTTCCATGACTTCTTCGTACAGACGTTCACCTGCAGCGTACCCCTGGGCCCAGTTGTTTCCTGCCCCACCGCCATCCTGGGATACGAAAATATTTTCTGGGTTGTAGAGATTCGCAAAGGGTGACGTGAGAATGTTGTTGATAACCTGTATGTCACCGACATAAGAATAGGCTCGACATCAGCCGCCAGATCGCGTACTCTGGGTTCAAGATCGACGAGGATTGCGCGAGGTATGTAGTGTTCGTCATCCGCCTGATAGAAAAACACGTCTTTACGGTCTCCACCCTCTGTTGCCCAGTCTTCGAGTATACCTTCATTGTTGATCCCGTGTTCTGCACACAAGCGTTGCCAATAAACAGAACCCACTGCGTACCCGGATAAGAACGCAGATTGATACGGTAAAAAATGGGGCGTACTTTGGTTTCCGCATTGGCCGAGTTGGATCGTGACGATTTCTCGAGGCATTTCTCGTCTCTGTGGCCGTTTCGGATTGTGCGCTTGTGGTCCACCGGCGTGACAAGAGGTCAAGGGGCTGTCACATGGGTCACACCTTTCCTTTTTTGGTTGGAACACCTCAACTTGCACCGCCAACATCGACGACTCACGACTGGCAACTGGCGACGGCGGCAACGACCACCATGCAGCAATCGTACCGTTCGCCTCGTCAGCCCGTTCGCACGAGGTCCAAGCCCTATACTAGGCGGCAGCCGCCCCCTAGGTCGGGGTCGATTATGGCGACGATTAGAAACATTGTCACCGCGCCTCTGTCCTGGTTCTCGACCACCGATGAATTCGAGGACACACCGGGCAAGAGGAGACGAGCACCCATTTCACAGCCCAACGCAGACGCGTCGGATGAACATCGCTCCGTCAAGAGGCAGAGGGTGGCCAGCCCGTCCCTACAACCCCAAGGGTATCTCGACCCACCACTAGTGATGCTTCAACCCCGTTCAAAGCGGGAGGGTGCATCGCAGGACCCCACCTCCACCGTCTTCCCTTCTTCTACGTTTGCGAACACCAATACCCAGGGTCATCAGCCAGACAAATACGGGCGCCACAGTTTATCCGCTACTGTTTGGTCCCGCCGTGATCAAAGTCGGGAGGTATCCATAGACAACCTACCGAGCCGTTTGATCACAAGAGATGCAACAATGATCCCACTCCCGGTATCCAGAGAGGCGTCCCTCTCATCAGTTCCGCGCGATTCCTCTGTCGGACCAGTGCGGGCTTCCTTCCGGATGCGAACTACGCTTAGTCCCATTCCCGCTGGGTCAGATTATGGGCCTAATCCAAAGCGGCGAGAGCGCGATCCGTCGGAGCCACCACCTCTGACTGCGTTGATGTCAAATCCGATCTTCGTGAAACCGCCACCCAACCAGCACCCAACTCATAGAAGTCAATCTGCGCAGCCGACTACTACCCTTGGTGCTCTTGCTCAGACATCTCGTGCTGTAGGTCCCCTGTTCTCATTCATACTCTGGTTTGTTATTGACTCTCTCGGTTATAGCACAACCGCGTCTCACCCAGACAATCGAGCCTACATCTGGGCCACCCCCCTTCCCATGATCGTATGTGTAATTTTTTCACCTTTTCATCATCCAGTCCGGGTTCCCACCTACTTTTCAGCTCCTTTGCGCCCAATCAACGCAAGCGAAATCGCACTCTCTGAATTGGCTATATACAGGACCCCATTGTTACCGACTCGCCTTCGCGGTTCAGAGACGATTCCAGAAATGTTCAAACCTAAGAAGGTTCACGCGGTTGTTCCCATGAAGAGTGGGAAGCGCGATTTACCCCGCCTTGGAACTGGGCGTAAGAAAAAGAAGAGCAAGAAAGAGGAGGATACTCGCAAACCATACTCCGCTCATGGCAGCATGAAGAAGCTATTGCAGCGCAGGAAAATGGAGGAAGCAGAGAAAGACCACGTCGACCATGCCATGGATACATCCGATGCGAATGCGGGTGACGGCGTACCCAAATCTTCCTCTATCGCTGAAAGTGTTCCAACCCCTCTCCCAGAGCCGGACGTTCCTCAGCATCGAGTTTATACCCGCGAAACATCCTCACTCCGTGTGGGTCGGAGCAGGATGAATCGCCTGGATCGACCTGCCTCTGTACGGCCATCTAGAACCAAGTTCTCTGCTGCCTTTGAGGATGACGACCCCGTGGACCAGAAGGATCAGGATATGCCGAGGTTTGAGACAAAACCGATGTTCGAACCACCGAAGGACTTTACGTTCGCTCGAGATGTGAGCAGTTTTTCCTCTTTTGATGATTCAGGACTAAATTCCCTCTCCCAGACAACCTCTGTCTCTACTGCGGATGTCGCGCCTCCAGAACCCACCAAAGAACCACCGATTGCTGCTTTGCCATTCTCCTTGACATCTGAATCTTCCAAGTCAAATTTCCCAGCTGCTCCAGCCCCACCGGTACCCCAGCTCGCCGTTCCGGTTATATCTTTGAGTCCTCCTACGCCGCAGAAGTATGATTCCTCCGCTGAAATCCCAAATTTCTTTGCGAATTCCTCGCTCCTCACCCGAACATCGTTTACCCCGACCCTGCCTCCACCCTCAGTCAACTTGTTTGGCGCACCTTCCGTCAAGGAAGTATCTCAGCTCACACCTCCGGCAACGTCAGACCCAACACCCCTCTCTACCGGGACAAAGGGTTCTATGGAGACATCTGGTCCACTAGGAACAACCCAATCAGTATTTCCTTCCCCTGTTCCCCCAGTCGCTGCTACCTCGGCAATTCCATCTCTCGCGGCATCAACTTTCCCCACACCCTCAGCGAAGGCTCAGTTACCAATACAAACACCATTTAGTGGGGACTCGTTGAAGACCCCATTCCCTGCACCAGCCCCTCCCCACGGCGCTCAACCATCGCCAAGTTTGTTTGGGGGTTTGCCATCCCACAATTCCGCTACCGAGTCCACGAATGTCTCGACCACAACTTTCCTCTCCGTAACCTCTGCGATAGAGCCCAGCCCCGCCGCAGCCGCTTCGGAGCAAAAGGGGTCAACGCCATCGATGTTCTCATTTGGTGGTTCGTCAGGAGTGTCGCTTCCAGGATTTAGTGCCACTAATTCGACGGAGAACCTGAAACCGTTTACCCTGGAACAATCTCCAGGCGAATCCGCGAAGCCCCCTGTGGTCGTACAAAGCGAGACACCGAAGGAACCGAAGCCTGCATTTTCGTTCGCTTTCAAGTTTGGTGCCCCTTCTACTTCTCCTGAGAAACCTACTGCACCGCAATTCGGCGAATCCGCACAAGGCGCATCCGATCCCGGAATTTTCACATTTGGGACGAACTCCAACACATCTGACGCGCAGAAACCACTCTTCGGGAGTTTCCCTCGCCCAGCTACTCCGCCCAGAGAAGAGGAAGAGGTCAGAATGGAAGAAAGCCCTACCAGAGTTGTGGAGGAGGTCACGACTCTGCGGTCAAACGAGGATTCATTCTTTGCTGGGAGGGTGCTCAACTTCGGCCAGAGCAATGGAAATGCTAGCTCACCGTTCAACTTCGGAACCGCGTCCGGAGATTCCAACCCCTTTGTAGGCAAGTCTGAGGAAAAGCCGAAACCACCTGCTGGATTTACGTTCGGTTCATCTGGTTCTGGGTTTGCCCAACCAAGTCCGGCCTTCACGTTCGGAAAAGTGGACAACGCTTCCCAGCCAACGACCCCTTCATCGCCCTTCACATTTGGTACCTCGAAGCTGCCCGAGATCAATACTTTCAGCGACGGTCAGACAACGAGCCCATCTCCCTTCAACTTTGGGCAGAAGCCTGGGAGTAGCCAAGACTCATCTGGGTTCGCATTCGGTCAGCAACAGTCACCCGTGACTACGAGTAGTCAGTTCAATTTCGGTCAAAACCAAACTCTTGCACCCCCTCCCCCTTCATTCGGGCAGCAAAATGGGTCAGTCCCGAATAGTCCGTCCACGTTCAATCAGCCATTATCATTCGGGTTCGGATCTGCGACTCCCACTTCAACTTCGAATCCCTTCGCTTTCCAGAGTCCGTCGCCCATCACAACGACACCGTCCAGTGCCCCCGGGTTCACTTTTGGGCAACAACCCCCAACACAGGCGCAACCATCAACTCCTGTATCCCCTTTTCCAGTCCCGGGGTCACCGCAGCCGGCTGGCGGCTCCCTGTTCAATATCGGGGCATCGTCAACCGTTCAATCACCAGGAACGCGCGCCATCAAGAAGCTGCCAACTAGACGTGGCAGTGGTCGACGTTGAACACAATAACCTCTTTCCCCGTTGGTTGATATGGATGGGACAGTTATGTTGCTTTCTGACATTGCGTAAGTTACTTATATACGGATCTCCCTTTGTTGCTTCACCGTGCCCTATAAGTTGTTTTTGAGTAGCTTAGGTAGGCTTTAAATTCATCCTCACAATCGTTTTTATCATCATGCGATCGATTGAGCCAGTGGTCAACATACGTGGAGACACGATGGACGTCTCTTTTACACAAAGGTGCGCGGGTGATAAAGTACAGAAATTATTTCAATTGCACTTGCTCTCGAGCCGTCCAACTCAGAGGTTAGACACTGCAGGGGACAGGATTACGAGAACACCAGATCAAAACTCAGGTGTCCTGCCAATACATGGCGAAAAGTTTAGAGAACAAGCTGGACAAGTCACGGTGGATGGCAACATCGTCCAAGGGGGATCTATCACGTGTCGTGTGTGAATCTCGGCTCACCCCCTGGACTGTGCGCCGGCTCTGCGTTGTTTTCGGGCTTGCTTCTCGAGAGCCTTTTCAGGTTTTTTATTTTGAACGCGGTCGGGTTTTTTTTACCCACGCCTGCTTTCCTTTTCCGGAAGACTCAAGGTTTCGACCTCTCCCTCCTTTTTTGTAAGCAGCTGCTCTGTGTCGCAGGTATAACTCAATAGAGACCATAAAATATGCGTAAGGAGTGCTCGGAAATACTTTGGAGAAGGAATCGCAGAGTTCCCAAAAAAGTGTACACGCACGACTCGAACACTGTCGTGACCAGAATCCAACTTTACCTGATTTGGATTGCTAACCACTGCACCATCACAGTTGCGTTGACTGCTTCTCCAAAAATGGTTTTATCTAGCTCGCTTGTTTGGTGAAGCTACTATAGATAATCAGGTCACATGTTTTTTACATTGGTGTTATTTGTTTTGAACCGGTTTCAAAATAACCCAAACAAATTGGTGTAGTAGGTCATCATCATGGAAGGGAAAGAGTCTGTCGACATGATATGGATATATCATGATTGTCTTAGGTGGACAGCAGACAAGAGAGCGCACCATCAAGCTCTCCACCAGAAAGCATCGCAGATACCTATGAAAAGAAAGAAAGAGAATGGAGAAGGAAGGGATTTAAAGAGGCTAGGGTCATCACCCTTTGTTTATGTGCTCGTACTGTAAGTGCACGACAACTCCGGCAACGGCAATTGCCGAAAATGATGACAAGTGCCGGCAGGTTCGGTGGTGATTGCTGACATGCCGGTGTCCTGCCCCCGTTTTTGCGCCTGTTCGATGCCAGAAATGTACCATACAGGGTACCTCCGGACTCCTCTGTACCCCTCCGAGTCTACCCACCCTCCAACGACCTTCTCC
>Ga0307512_10003977_pt1 | contig 16521 bp, 24 predicted proteins | sample 14_EM_MG_FD_200267 | JGI IMG/M metagenome (GOLD analysis project Ga0307512, IMG submission 200267) | Populus trichocarpa ectomycorrhiza microbial communities from riparian zone in the Pacific Northwest, United States - 14_EM | ecosystem: Host-associated > Plants > Roots > Unclassified | place...
AACTAGCCCACCTAAAGCACTTCGACGAACCACTCAGCATTTTCATGCGAGACGAACGGCTCGACACTTCATCCGCCGAACACGCCATCGAGAAGCTCTCAGACCCCAACGCAGCCGCCTTCCTCATTTCGCTGTTTTCGCGGGCATTCGGTCCCCAGGAATTGGCATCGAACGAAACCGGCTGGCCTGTGAATGACGTCGCCGGTCTGCTGGCATCCGTAGCTGATGCACGAGCCGACTTTCGCTCTCGCCTGCGCCGACTGAAGCTCGCATTCGGTGTGATGCGCAAAGTGCAAAAGGTGATGCTCGATTTGGGTTATCGGGGCGCAGGATCGGATAAGACCCCGCTCGAGATGATGAGCGCAAGCCTGAGGGGCGGCCTGGCGCGCGAAGGGAGATACTTGGGGATGATGACCAGGTCAGCCATGCCTTTTTTTTTTACATTTATCCCAACCCCCAGTACCCGGTCCTGTGTTTTGCTCAACTCCGCGGGTGGGAACGCGCAGGAAACTGTCTGGCGAAAAGCTCCCGGTCTTGTTGCAGGAACTGCGCTCGTTCCTCGACGAGATTCCAGATCACCTAGAGGGGATTCACGAAGCGCGGCAGCGTGTGGAAAGCGCTTCCACGCTGCTCGAGGACGAGGACGATGGGGAAGGGTCCAACAGAGTGCAGGTCGCAGAGGAGTTTGGGGATTGGCTTGTTGGCTACTTCCAGTCAGTTCTTTTGTCTTCCAGCCGCGTTTTTTCTCCTCTCCGCGGGGAAGCTGATGCACAATGTCCCCAGGGAACATATCATCAATTTGGAGGACCTTCGTCTATGGGAGATCTGGTATACCGGATCGACCCCATTTCCCTCCGAGGTCAGTCCATTCCCTCTCTGTGCTTCTCTCTCTCCTTATTCATGCCCGTTGGTGATTTTGGCCACAGATGCTCAACCCCGCTCCCCGCGCCACCATCGTCTCGGCACTACTCCAGCCCCACACATTCCTTCCTTCGACCCAAGATGACCAGAGGATGACCCAGCGCGTGCCCATCTGGAAGCTGCCCGACGCGAGCATCCTCTTCCGGCGATACCTCGAGGCGGGGCGCATGATCAACGTATATGACTGGTACGAGTCGTTCTCGCAGGTCATCGAGAGCCAGCGGAGTCACCTCGCACCGGCCACCGATGGTGGGGAGAACGGTGCTCAAGGGGACGAGGAAGAAGAAGAGTGGAAGATGCACGTGCAGGCGCGGTTCATGCGTGCGTTGCATACGCTGGACTTTGTTGGGCTTGTGAAGCACACCGGGCGGAAGGCAGAACATGTCATGCGGACTGTGTACGACGTACCAGAATAGAGCCATCATTCGCGCCTTTCGAAAAGCCACGCGAGTACGAAAAGGACCCAAAAGCAAACAAAAAAAGTTGCATATGACGAGACTACTAAGAAAATACACAGAATATCGCCATGCGAGACAGCCGTGAAGGAAATTGCGAGATATTACTTAGTTCGCAACCATTTAAACCACTTCTTACTCCTTTTCTTTCTCCTCCGGTTGGAAACCAGAGGCATTTGCTCCGCTTCCTCAGCGGTGATGGAGACAATGTCTTCCTCCATGGAATCTTCGACGGACTCGTCAACAGGCGGGGAGTCTGTCAGTGGATGGCCAAAGTCATCAATGCAAAGTCTGCGTTGGCGAACTTTCCAGCAGAGGCACATGACGAGGAGGATGCCTTGCATGATGGCTGCAACGAGGAACATGATCCAACCTGTACAAACGTAAGAACGGGGGTGATAGCGATGGACGACGATCGGTCTTACCCGTCCAATTTGTACCTGGCCTGGATTGAGGTGAGTCATGCCCTCGACTAGCGGAATAGTTCTAATACACACCGGATCATGATGCTGAACACCATGATGAAACCTCCGGGCGTCTGGATCAACATCATAGGTATGCTGAGCGCGCCAACGAGCTTGAGGCGATAGGTGTGTACGATCTGAGGAACATATTGGAATGCCGCGAGAAGAGCAGATGAGACACCGAGGAAGATAGCCCAAGCGTTAATCTGCAATCGAACGGCGTCCGGGTCCGAAGGGTCGGAGAACTCAGACAGTATTAGCATGAACGTGACGAAAGTACAAAATGCGCTGTGGTTCAGATACGCGTGAGTGGACAACGACCGGCTTTGCACCAGTGAAGGACTGACAGATGAATGGCGACTATCCACGACAGGGTGACGGAGAGGCGCCAAGCGTCCGACTTGATGTTGGTCCTGACACGTTCTGAGGGCCGCGATTCGTCGGCATCAATATCTAAAGTGACATATTTGAGATGAGGCGGAAAGTAGATTATGTAGAGGACCAGGCTGCGCGGGTCAGTTAGCCTGTAGTGGCTAGGTGCGTGTGGCAGAACGAAACGTACATGACGGAGAATAAGAACCACTGAGTTCCGACCTGGATGATCCCCGCTACGAGCTCGAGACAGCCCAAGAAGCTCTGGCACTCAGTGAGCGGTGGTTATACAGTGGCATAGGGGCAAGCCGAGACTCACAGTGTAGGTACAACACCCGATTAAGATGTGTTGCAGGACAACCCTGTGCAGCGTAATGAGAAACGCCCTCACGGTAGGAACGAGGAGAGGGGGACGCCGAGCGTACATGGTGAGCATGCCCGATGCGGAAGAAGTGCTTCCGAGAAGGAGAAACCATGGGCTGAACCCCTCCGAAGTGCCCTTGGAGATGATGCGGTAGTGCTTCGTGGCGCAGGTCGAGGGCGTCGTCGTCGGTACGATCAATCAAATTTTTTTCAAAATTTACGCGCGGAGAGAGAAGGAAAGACGTTACCTGAGGGAGGTAGGAGATCCAGAGCCCAAGAATGAGGCCACCTGTGAGAATATCCGAGAACCAGTCATGCGTCTGGAAGGAAAAGTAGCAAACGCGTGAGTGCGCAGTCGTCCGGCACAGTGGGGCAGAGATCCCACCGTGGGGCATGGTGGACCCATGATGGTTGAGGTGAGTGGGTGTGCTGGTGCAGCTGGCAGAGGGTGCGGTGTGTCCCCTTGTCGTACACGCTGCCTCCAGCCCGTTGCGCAGTTGCGCAATTGACGCGTTCTGTGGTTTCAGGGGTCCCACTGTGACCAGATATATACAAATACCTTGGCCGTCGTGCCGGGTGCCGGAACGTTAACCGGATCCACGTCACGTTCAATTACACGTGATTTCGCGCGTCTCGTCATACAATTCGAGTTTCAAATCATCTTTCAAAGTTTTCCGTCCAGGTCGCAGCGAAAAATGCTTCGAGTAGCTGGTGCTCGTGGTGTGCTGAAAAGAGCGCAGACTCGTTCCATCCGATCATCTCCATGCCTACGGAACGAAGGCGTAGATCTCAGCTCTATTGAGCGCGTCTCGGATGAAGTCGACGTGTGCATTGTCGGCGGAGGTCCCGCAGGTCTCAGTGCCGCGATTCGGCTCAAGCAGCTTGAACAGGAAAGGGGAAACGAGGTCCGTGTTGTCGTCGTCGAAAAAGGGGGCGAAATCGGTGAGCATACTTTGGTACAGCTATGGTCAATCTGAACACCATTACCTAGGTTCACACATACTCTCTGGCGCTGTTGTCGAGCCTCGTGGCCTGAACGAGCTCATCCCCAACTGGAGAGATAGAGATGGTCATCCCCTGACGCGGCCTGCAATCTCATCATCGATGCGGTTCTTCACGCCGCGCTATTCCTTCCCAATTCCACACCCACCACAAATGGGCAACAAGGGCAATTATATTGTCTCTCTCTCTCAGTTCACATCGTGGCTCGGTGGGATTGCTGAAGAGCTTGGCGTAGAACTCTATCCTGGATTCGCGGGCTCATCGCTCCTGTACTCCGAGGATGGCCACGCAGTCGAGGGTGTGAGACTGAACGATGTAGGTATCGATCGGAAGGGAAGACCAAAGGACAACTTCGAACCTGGTATGGAGTTCCGTGCAAAAGTTACCCTCCTGGCCGAGGGGGCGCGGGGGTCTCTCACAAAGACGGCGCTCCGCCAATTCGACCTTCAGAAAGATTCGGACCCACAGACATACGGCTTTGGAGTCAAGGAGGTTTGGCGCGTAGATCCAAGCCAGCATCGCCCTGGCGGAGTTGTTCACACCATGGGTTGGCCCCTCGACACGCATACCTATGGAGGTGGATGGGTGTATCATATGGCTGACGGACTAGTTAGTCTTGGTCTCGTTATTGGGCTCGACTACGCCAACCCCTATTTGAGTCCATACCGGGAACTCCAGGTGAGTATCGATATCAATGTTCACGAGCTCTCCCCCTTTTCTAACGCTCCGACAGCGTATGAAGCATCATCCGTATTTTGCCAAGCTTCTCTCAGGAGACTCCACCCGCATAGCGTACGGTGCGCGCACACTGAATGAGGGTGGCCTTCAATCTGTACCAAAGCTACACTTCCCTGGCGGCGCTTTAATTGGGTGCTCTGCCGGGTTTGTGAACATTGCTAAGATCAAGGGGACTCATAACGCCATGAAAACGGGCATGCTGGCAGCCGAAGCCGCCTTTGACGCTCTTTCGGCTGACAGTAGCGCTCCCGTCGATATGAGTCCCTATGAGAAGGCTTTCAAGGAGAGTTGGGTCTACTCTGATTTGTATGAGGTGCGAAACCTACGACCGTCGTTCAACACACCTCTCGGAATATTCGGTGGTATTGCATACTCCGGCATCGATACCCTTCTACTTAAGGGCCGAACCCCATGGACATTCCGCAACTCTCCCATGACCGACGCCGCTCATACACATCGAGCGTCCCAATGTGCCCCGATCGACTATCCACCACCACAACCCCCGCTGTCGACAGACCTTATGACCGCACTCGCTCTTACAGGGACAAACCATGCCGAGGATCAGCCCCCGCATCTTCGTGTGAGGACGGAGGAGGACGGTGGAGTCGAGATTTCGGAACGCCGCAGAGAGCATGTGCGGGTTAATGTGGAGGAATATGCTGGACTGTTAGGGAGGGCATGCCCTGCGGGCGTGTATGAGTATGTGGACGAGGAGGACGGGTCACCTGGGAAGGATGGGTGGGGGGGAAAGAAACTTGTGATCAACGCCCAGGTGAACATTCTCCCCTCACATGGCATTGAGCGCTAACCGTTGTCGTCTAGAACTGCATCCACTGTAAGCTCTGTGACGTTAAAGTTCCAACTCAGGATATCCAATGGACTGTACCAGAAGGTGGCGGAGGTCCAAAATACAGTCCGTCCTCCCCTTCGTCTGTCCCCCCTTCTTCTCACCTCATTCCCCTCCTAGCTGTTACTTAGCCCCACAAACCCGCCACAGCGACGGGCGGCTACGTCCCGCATATACTATTATGGCTAGCTTTGGAACAGAGAACACTCGTGCGCGCACAGCGACGTTTTGCGGTAGGGTAGGGAGGTTGGGGGAAAGGGTAGTCCAACCTGTGTTGGTGATTCCGTTGGCAGCAAGCAGAGAACACAATACCTTCAACATTCCCCTCCCACAACCGCATGTCTGCCTGACCCCTCTGCCACTAGTTTCTACGCCAACTTCGGACCCCTCGATCGTATGTTGTGCGACGAAAGCCCGGCGAGAAAGTCACAACGCCCCTACCTGCAAGTAAAATCCGTCTTCGTGGTCACCGCAGGGTAGGGGTTTGTGGAATCAATCGATTGCTGTGTGTCAGACGTTTAGCGGAATATACTTGTAATAGAAAGTGAACGCTGAGGTTGCAGAGCAGTTTGGGGGGAGGGGGAGGTATGATTATACGTACGACAACACACCCTTTCCGACCATCTTCGTCCCTTCCCAACAGAGTCTAGGGCCTCGGTCTACTGTAAGATCCTGTAGAATGGGGTAGGTGTCCCCTACTACCCACCCGGGGCCCTAGCGGACTCCTGGATAAGGTGTTTGTCTACTAGAGTCAGTCAAGAGGAATGAGTATAACGATCGAATAAAGACACACCAGGACCGTGACCAAGGCGAGCTGTGTTTGGGGTGTCAACGCCGTCGTTGTGGGCCACCATTGCCCTAACTCCACCGTGCACACGACATCATTGCCGGGTCAGAGGGCAGTTTTCCTGCTGGAAACCTCTGTCTGGGCCACGTCACGGTTGCCGACATGGGGATTGGGTCCGAAGTCGCATGCCCCGTAAGGTTTGATGAACGTTGGGTGAGCCACAGTTCTAGAGTTGTTGGTCGTGTGCGCAAAAAGGGATCGGTTCCTCCCTCCCACACCGTGGCCGCGGCGCCTGTTGATCTCCTCCATTGAGGGGAATGTGCCTCTTCTCTTCGACTCAAGCGGAAATGTGTACATTAACCCGCTGCCCCTATCACTGGCAACTATGCACCGATCCCTCGATACTGCCGTGGTGGTAATATCCCGTTCAAGCACTCCCCTGCCCTCTTCTTTTCCCCCCAAGGAATATACAGCTCTTTCTACCGAACCGGCGTCTGGAGTTATGCCAGCACCTTCGTCGAGTTGAGAAAATAATTATTCGACGGCCTCGTCCATATTAGCGGAGGGAGCTCCGCGACTGCGTCACAACCCATCGGCCACGGCGAAATCGAGTGGCGCCATGCCATAAATTGAAGCGACGTTCTATCCGCTAAGGCCAGGCGCGGTTCTGAAGGATTCTGATCCTTGAGAGTGCCCTAGAACGTCATGTGCAGAAGGCATTCACCTCAAATGTTCAGAGCGGCGTCGTTATCTATCTGATCTTGACACGTCCGCAATGGCCTGGGGTGGCGCTCGCCATAGTCTTCATCGCGGTGTAGGTATCCCGGAACTTGGGCGAAGCATAAAATTCCTTGAACAAGTCACCACGCACAACGGACGATCTGTCTGGGGTTGCGACCTGTCGGAAATGAGGTTCGTTTCAAATTTGAATGTATCGCATCAGATTGGCATGTGGAAAATGAGGGATGCCCCCTGTGACTTACTCCATGAAGGTGCACCTGTGTGCTAAATTCATATTCGAACTGAATCAGAATCATGAGGTTGCCGTACGCGAGGCATTTGATATCCAACGCTGATGAACTTTACTCTCTTGGAAACTCCTACGAAGACACGTTGGACTCCTAATAAAATCAGACCCCCGCGCTGGCTATCTGTGCCGCATAATGATTATTTTCGATGTTAATTCGAATATTTTTGAGCCTAGACGAATATGACGATTACCTTTCAATGGTTTTGGGCGCTAGCGGTCGTAGGAAAGATGCCGGTTCGGCCCGGACGGCCAGAAGCGGGTGTCACTGCTTGCTCCCATCGCTTTTCTCATGCCCTATAGCCACCATTCGCACTCTGGACAATTCTGTAAACACGCCACTGGCTCGTTGGAAGACGTCGTGAAGGAGGCATTGAATCAAGGTTTCGAGATCTATGGTCTTACTGAGCATGCGCCGCGTTACCGCGCTAGAGATCTTTATCCAGAGGAGGTGATGAGTCCCCCATCTCGCATGGTTGTGATGAACTAACGGTTTCTAAGAATGGTATCTCCGTTGAAGACCTAATGACACAATTTGAGGCCTTCTTGAATGAAGCTCACCGCCTCCGTCGTGACTATGCCTCGACCCTCAGACTCCTTGTTGGTCTCGAGACCGAATATGTTTCCGCTCTGGATATCGATGGTTTGTCGAAGCTTTTTCAAGCTCATGAGGGTCGCATCGACTATATCGTGGGATCGATTCACCATGTTAATGGGATTCCAATTGATTTTGACATCGACACGTATCAACGCTGTCTCGACAACGTCCCTCCTGCTCATCTCACAGGGTCCACGGAGGTTGACCATGGAGACGAACGCCTTGGCATTTTCCTTGACATGTACTTTGATGCCCAGTTCGAACTGATGGACAAGTTCCATCCTGAAGTTATCGGACACACCGACCTATGTCGACTTTATACGCCCGACCTTCAACTGCGTGCCTTTCCCCACGCATGGGCCAAATTGGAACGAAATATCAAGTTTGCCGTTGCTTATGGAGCACTTTTCGAGGTCAATGCGGCCGCTTTTAGGAAGGGATGGGACACAGCGTATCCAGGACATGATGTTGCCGAGGTAGATATGCCCATGTCCTGTACTCGAACCCACTAACGTCCTATCAAAATACAGTTAATAATGCTTCACGGTGGCCGCTTTGCCTTGTCGGACGATAGTCATGGCCCTCATGCTGTTGGCCTGAATTACGGAAAGATGCGGGACTACCTCTTGCGCATCGGGGTGCAAGAGCTGTGGACACTAGAACATACGAGCGCCCCAAATGCTGGTGGCCGTCATACGGGGCCAGTGCGGGTGAGCGGAAATTGGTGGGACCACACCTTTTGGATAGGAAAATGAAATGAGAAGACGCCATGTGAGTGCAGTACCCCGTTGACATCTATGGGGTATTGAAATACAAGTCGCGGTCAGTTTGTCGTGTTGAACGGTGGCCACCTCTTCCAATTTTCCGCTTAGAACCCGCCTTTTTCCCCGCCTGAACCAATAAGATCGATCACAAGCCGCATTATCGTCTACGTTTCAACCATTGTATACCTCAAGAAACGTCGTCGGGGCCGTTTTTACCTCCCAAAACGGACACTTTAGTTACGAGTGCAACCAGTTTCTCTACTCCCAACCTCCCCTGGTTCACCATCTTAGGGCTGGTGAGGCTTATCGATGTGAACCACTCTTTGCCTGCTGAGCATCCTTCCCTGATCTTTATCAATAGCTGAGGCTCGCGCTGGCGATCACTTGCACGCACCATCTCTCATGACGTCAATCTCACCGCGTGTCTCCCTAACATATCGATTGTCTAGCCCCAGGCTAGAATGAGACTGACCTACAGAATGACTTATTCTTTCCCAGACTTCTTCTACAGTCAAGGTCACTTTCTAAAGACCTCGCACTGAGTGATCAGTCAACCTTGACAGGACTGGCAACTTGCCCAAAGAGCCTGTGATTATTGCATCCGCCAGGCGTGGCATCGGCCTTCTATCCAGAACATCAGCACAAATTTAATCTCAGTATGAAGTAGTCGTGTGCTTCTTTTTTTGTCCGCGCTGATTGGATCAGGGCTTGCCCGCTCGTGTGACCCCTATTGTTTTTCACCGAGCCAATGTAAGCGTTGGCATCCCTGATTGAAACGTGTGCTATTGTCCAATCTCGGCAGTCGAGAATAAGTTGGACCTATCGCCCTCGATGGGTCTCCGCTTCTGTGCAGTGCAGGCCGATAGCAGAATTAACGCTACTACTGCCCTGCTCGACAATTCCCTGCCATCCTACTTGCATTGACAGCATCTCCAGTGTGGCGTATACAGCTGAACGAATGTACTTCATCTCGCTAATTCGACGTGAGGCAATTACGTTAAAGCCGAGCGCCCGCATCGGGTAGCATTTCCGCTTCACAAAGCCCCCACGTTGTACTGTATCTAATTTACGCTCTATCGCAGCCTGTATCCACTTCTCCGAGAAGTGCAGAATGCGGGGCACTGACATATAGGAACTTCCTATCTGAATTACGTGGCCTCTCATCTACTACTAGATAAGCTTTATTGTGCACCCCCGAACCAGGGCCATGTTTAATGACCGTGTTCCGTAAGAACCGCATGGTCTATCAGCCTTTCATTGGGAGTCGATATCAACGTGTACGTATCACAGGTTGACCCACCCCAGGTAGGAACCGGGAATTGTAAGCATTCTTCCCTTGTATATCCCAAGGAAGTCCCTCTGCCCCGATTGTCACCATTTCGCATTTCTCGCGACTTCTAGAGGGCCCGCCATGAGTTACCCTCTTTGCCAAGAATCATCGTCCGCCCTTCACGAACGTGATCGAGTAAATGAAATTTGGGCCATATCAATGCACGTGAGGCCTATAACGTACGACGCGATGCGATACGGGACCATGACCCGAAGGTTCGAGTCCATTTCATTTCCATGATCACCCTGGAATCCTGGAATAGCATGTCAGGGAGGATGTACGCCTCACGCCCCGGTGCTGCGTTTCTTATTATGTCTCCGTTGGACGGTCCTAGCCAGAAAGGGCTCGGGCTTTGCATTTGAGGCAAGTTTGAGTAGGGTGTGAATTTGAGGGCCGACAAACCTGAGTCAGGTCGCGCGGGGTCCGATTAGCATTCTTGTTCTCGTCTTATTCCATCATTGCGCCCGCATTTCCCCTCTCCCCCACGCATGTAAGTTCCGCCAAGCCTAGAAAATGGCGCAGTGTGCCACGAGCCCGCGTGCTCGAGGCTCTGCTGCGAGGACACCCATTCATTTTTTTTTACCGATCTTATCAAGTGCATCAGAGATCTGAGACCTCGTGACGATATGACCCACCTCTGGCCCGCCTCGACGGTGATGTTAGGTTTCCATGATCCATCCTTTCCATGTATGGCCGCGACATTTTATCTGGGGGGAGCGGAAGAACGGAAGCAAGGATCCCCGCAACCTTCCGCTAAGCGCCTGTCTCACCGTACCTAGACATCCTCTCTGTCGCGTCATGCGCGGACCTACAATACCCTTCACAAAACGGCTGCAGCGTGGTGGCTACCCCACCGGGTCCCTCAAGAGCGAGCCATTGCGCTGGCACCTATTGAACCGGCGATCGATGGAGCGATGAAATATGGACTTTCATGGCGGCATGTCCTCCAGATGGGTGCCAAAAACCGTCTCCCTCGTCTTTTTGGTTGGCACAAATTGCAATTCGAAATCTTTTAAAAGGGCCTGCGTCGAGTCTTGCGTTCCCCTCTATCCCAATCTCCATTCACATCAACTCCCCCACTCGTGTGATCCCTCAGTTTGAGCCTTGAATGTGTCAACGAAGAGTGGCCAAAGTGCTGTTCGAGGCTTGTGGGCATCGCGAGCCAGTTGAACGGGTTTGCTTGATCGCCCAATGTACATGACTGTGGACCTCCCCTTCTTACGCGCCTCGAATAGGACCGTATAGACTGCCGACGAGCGAATTGCAGGTATAGCGCCATGCATCCTACTGCAAACCCTCATGACTGTGCTCGTACTTGCGACCAATGGTGACTTCTACTACCCTCATTCATAATGTCTACTGGCTCACTGGTTTGCACAGGTTGCGCCCCCCTGAGGTCGAAGACGGTGGTAGTCAACCCGGGTTTTGCCCCATGAAACATTAGGATGATCTCATGGAAGATGGAAGAAATATATTTATTAACACTGTCCTAGTCGTGTGGCCAATTGTTCATCGTTTTATTTACTTCCGACAGTGATGTTGAGGGGAAATGACTATGTTAACGAACGTTAAATCCAAACCAGTAATTGATGTTTGATGGATGAGACATCGATAGGCACCGCGCCCTCTTGCGGTGTACAGAACGCAAGCCAGAACGTGTCGGCCCCTGGATGTGGGGTGAGATGAGGAGAAAGATTCCGAAAGAATCGAGAACCGAGCAGTGATCGTTGGATGCATGACAAGTCCTGTATGTGGAGGTCCTGGCTGAGTACCGCTACTGTATCGATCACACGTAGATCTCTCAGTCAAGCATCCACTTAGCAGTCGTGTGACGCGAAAATGGGGAAAAGGGAGGGACGAATTTTAACTAACTATAAGGTTTTGTCTCGTCTCCCTTCACCACCATCACCACCATGCTCGTTGGCACTTCGAGTTTGTCAGGAGAGCAGATGATCGAGTACCTGCGTACCCTCCCATCCATTCGCGAGCGCTGTGGACGTGTCCACGACCTCGCGAAACAGGGCAAACTGCAATACTTTGTCTATCATCCCGAAAAAGAGGAAATAGTCACCGATTATTGCATCAGGATCATCCGAGTCTGTATTCCCTTCGGTGACGTGGCCATCCTCCTCCATTGACGAGCCCTTTTCACAACGACCAGCGTGATTTCGGCGATGATTTCTCAACCGTGAGCGACCACCACAGGCACGCAAAACAGGAGTGGCAAGGAAATCTAACCAATTTCAGATACCCCCCCACGGCCGGTGGAGGCATCTCGACGCTGGCGTCCCTCGCATCGCGCCATTAATCGCTCATTGGGACGCCTTGGAATCACCCCCCGACCCTAAAGAAAAGACCAAGCGCCTGATCGACCTTTTCCTGGTCTCGGTGCTCCTCGATGCTGGGGCAGGCAACGACTGGATTTACCGTGACGAGTCATCGGGCAAGTCGTTCAGCCGGTCGGAAGGCCTAGGCGTGGCCAGTTTCAATATGTTCAAGGAAGGGTTCTTCTCGGGTGATGCCCGTCAGCCTCACCGAGTTGACGGTATGTTGGTCGTACGACCTCTTTTTCCGTTTGAGGGGTTCACACGTTCACATTCATATGAATGAATGAATGGATGATCGTACGCCGTGCTGCCGAAAGCAAAGGGGCTGGAACAAATTACCGCGGAGAAGACAGCACAGGTCATGCAAGTAAGCTCTGAGAACCCAATGGTCGGCCTCGAGGGCCGTGCTTCTCTCTTCGTCAACTTGAGCCATGCCCTCAAGAGCAACCCAACGTTTTTTGGAGCCGAGGGGAGGCCGGGCAACATGATAGGTATGGCTCTCCCTCTCTGTCCCCTACTTCTGGGGACGTTTCATCCCGTCTGGTCCCCATCTGACTAGCGCGGCAACAACAGATTACCTCGAATCGGAGTCCATCGCAGACGGAGCAACACGTTGCGTTCCCCTCGCAGCCCTCTGGCACGTCCTTATCACGGGCCTCACGCCGATCTGGCCCCAAGACCGCACGACTCTTGGTGGCGTCCCCCTCGGCGACGTCTGGCCATGCGAAGCGCTAAAAGCACAAGGGCAAGCGGCACATGCGGAGGGCACGGGAGATGAGCTCGTGCCTTTCCACAAGCTCACTGGGTGGACGACGTACAGCCTCGTAGAGCCGATCGAGAAGATATTAGGGTGGAGGTTCGATGGCCTCGAGGACATGACGGGACTCCCTGAATATAGAAACGGTGCGTGTGTGCATCACCGCGCATGGGGCAAGCTCGCCTCGTGCAGCCGTCGCTTTTGTGGAGCTCGCTCGCTCATGTCCTTCTCTTTTCCCCCTTCTCCACTTCTTATTTTTGGGTACTGGTACTGGTACTGGCGCGGGTGTGGGTGGTCATCGAAAGGTGGTCTCCTTGTGGATCTCAGCGTGCTATCTCTCAAACCTTTGGCCATTCCCGCATCCTATTACCCCTCTGCGTCCTCTGAGATCCCCCGGCTTCCGCCCTCGCACCCGGCCATAGTGGAGTGGCGCGCGATGACAGTCATAGAACTGTGAGTCAGAGCTGTTCTTTTCTCCTGTCCCTGGGCTGCCTTAACCCCCATCCACCAACCGCTTTCTGAAATAACGTCCTCATCTCATTATCTCATTCTTCCTCCTCCCGCATCGCACTGTGTTGGGCGCACTTTACCAAACCAGGGATCGAATCGCGGAGCAGATACGAGTCAGGCTCAACTTGTCAAAGGAACAGCTCACCCTCGCGCAAGTCCTCGAAAGCGCGACTTGGAAAGGGGGTCGGGAGATCGCAAAGGAAAAGCGACCGGAGACAGGTGGCCCACCAATTGATATTGTCAGCGACGGCACGGTGTTCTGAGTTCCGATGGGTCCCCCCCGGTTAGCTGTCCCGAAAATTCCGGACGGTGTGGGAGGTGCAAGCCCATCAGTGTGTGCGGCAGACGTCGACAACGTGGTAGGTGAGTGTAATAATAGTTAGACACAGAAGGATGTGAATCGCAAGTTCGGAACAAGAATGAATGTTGTAGGTGACATCAGAAATACACACTCCCAAGTTTAGCCCCTGTGTGTGGATGGGGCCGCACTGGTATTATGCCTATTTCTCTAGTGTAACATACAGCAGCAGTATGCAAAAGTCCTGGACGCAACGTAGTTAATTTATCACAGGCAGGACCCCATGGAGCGCGAATGTCACGTGTATCACGTGATTAGAGTCGGCGCCGTAAGTCTTTTGTCAGTCTCCAAGTAAGGACAAAGGCGATTATAGCCCATATACCTCCAATTCTATGAACAGAGTGAGATCAGCAAAGTCCACTAGGGTCGGATAGGCACAGAAATAATTCACCGAAAGATGACTGCCACCGAATTTGGACCGCTTGGCGGGCCTGCGGTATTCTCGCCTTCCTGGCGAGGAGATGCCAGTGAGGCAGTGCCGTTGTTCGCGATGGAGGAGGTAGAATTCAGGCTCGGCGGAGTCTTCCCAGGGTGATCCCCATGGAGGACGGACTTGTGTGGCTCCAGAATGGCGAATATGAACGCAGTCATGCCCGTGACGAGAAACTGCGGAACGACGACGAAGATGTTTTGTATACCCTAGAGCGCGCACATGCAGAAAAGAGTGTGAGGGCGAGTTACCCTTAAAAGGACGAGAGATGAAGGACGACGAACCAAGATGAGTCCTGCTTTCGCGCTCAGATTCGCTCGAGCAGGCCTAGCTCCCCCATTCTGGACCGGGGTCTCTTCGAGATCTGCGAGATCTACCCAGCTGCGACGCGCATGGGCGTTTCCCATGAGGCCCTGTCGGTCACCACCATGATCCGACGCATTATCGTTCCCATCGTCCGAGTCTTCGTGGTCGTGCTCTCCCACCTTCCCACGATCACGTCCGGCCACCGCCTCCTCGTCGGAATCACTACCTTCAACCGCGAACAACTCTTCGTTCTGTTGCGATAGGTGGTGCGTGCTGGTATCTGCGAGAAGAATGGATTGATTGTCGTCAATGTCGGGTTCTCTAATATCGGTATCCGGTGTCGAGTGAATTGCCTCTGCGAGCTGTTGAGCTTCTTTGGTGAGTGGACGGCAGAAGATAGAAAAACGGTGGGACAGGCGCACCAGAGAGAGCGGTGCCCATAGTGCAATTGCCCAAGGAAACCCGAGGAGGGTCATAAGCATGGTAGCGCCGGCGGCGCTGCTCGTAAAGCTGCGTAAGGAATGTCACATTAAGAGCCGCCACGGCGATCGCATGAGACTCTTTTCGAGGTATACTCACAATGTGCCGAACATGCAGAAAGCAATAACCAGGTGGGATACGGCCCACAAGGTTGCTAGATGCATTTTACGTTCCCACCATCGCTTTGGAGGCCCTATGTGCATGGGGCTCGACGAAGAGGCAGGATTTCGTACAATAAGGGGTGCTAAAAAGTTGGTGGCAAGCGCGAGCAGGGCTGAAAGTAATTGCGCTTGGGAGCCTAGACGCGTGCCTTGCGCCTCAATGTCTTCGATATTTCCTTCAAAGGCGGATGGGGGAAGTGAGCGCTTGTACAAATCGCTAACGTATAGCGTCGTGTAAAAGAGAATAGGAAACCATGCTGTCCAGGCACTAAAACGATGAATCATGAGGCATGTTCATAAGATGTGGCGGTATACACACAAAAATTGGATTATACACTGCGAACAACAAACGTTCCCATAAGCAGCTCATTTGCAGACAACGACGGCGTGACACGAACGATCTGACGAATTACTGGTGGTAAATTCCAGGCATTAACCCAAATCTCGTTTAGTTCTTGGAGGAAAGATTTCTTCTTTTGTCTGGGATAATGGTATGGGTCAGCTTCCGGGGGGTGGGTGAAAAGAACCTGGGCGTACCCCGATGTAAGGAGAATGCGTTCCTTTACAGAAGCGACAGTAGCGAGGTGCGTTCCAATGAGGAGGATGACACCAATGACGGATAGGACCTCTAACTCGGTATGACCGAGGAATGGCAAAAGCGACGGCATGTTGATGCCGCCGCTATCTTGGTTGAGCACAAGAATGGAGAGCGAATGTGCCTTGTTCGCAACACTCACAAGAAAAATCCGGCCACGCTGCCAATACCCAACATGACTGCAGCCCAAGCGTTCCCTTTTGCTTGTTCTGCACGAGGAAGGATATCTACGAGAAGGGCACGATCGACGGCTTGCACTAACAGCCTTGTCAGGTCCCCCAATAGGGACATAGAGAGAAAGACATGTAGAAAACTCACCGGCGTTAATGCTAAAGTCGATGCAGTATATTGCGAAGACTGCGAGCCAGATGGTCAAAAGGTCGTTCTGAAACTCTAGTGAGCGTCCAGAACTGGGCATCAGAACAGAGAGGGGGATATATACAGTACGGGACCCCCATGTCGTGATGATTGAGGCGAAATTTCGAGTGAATCCGAGGAGGATGAGTCCCATTGAGCAGATGGCAACACCTGCTGCGATAAACGGTCTCCTTCGCCCAAAGCGGGACTTGCAGTTATCGGCCATGACACCTGCACGGCAATCAGCGAATTCTGGGGGACTCGACGAAGAGGAGACTGGTTGAGCATACCGACTAGGGGTTGGACGATGAGGCCGGAGAGAGGGCCAGCAAGAAAGACGAGGGCCATTAGGGATTTAGAGAGGCCAAGTGAGATAAGGTATGGTGAGGCTGCGTAACTTTCCGTGTTAAACGATGTCGGAATCGAGCGTCGCTTTGCTATGGTTGCTCACCGTAGGCCATCTCAATGGACCACATAACCTGCGCACCCAGGAACCCAATGGTGAGCGCGGGAAGGCGTGCCCAGGGGGGTCCGAGGACTTTGGCGACACCGGCCCACTGGGCAGAACCCTC
>Ga0307512_10003979_pt1 | contig 16514 bp, 29 predicted proteins | sample 14_EM_MG_FD_200267 | JGI IMG/M metagenome (GOLD analysis project Ga0307512, IMG submission 200267) | Populus trichocarpa ectomycorrhiza microbial communities from riparian zone in the Pacific Northwest, United States - 14_EM | ecosystem: Host-associated > Plants > Roots > Unclassified | place...
TCAAGGAGGGCTGCCTCGAGGCCGACTGTCACCCCTCGCACCAACGTTCTATCAATTCCCATGGGGACATTGTCTACAAATCGTTTGTATGCCACTGCAGTGTGATCAGATTTGAGTCAGTCACGGCGGATGACGAATAAGGAGATAGAGCTACGAACCTTGGAAATAGGCACGAACGTCCGCCATTATTCCGAGGGCCGGTTCCATGGGATCTGGTGGAAGCAGGTTAGCAAGCAACGAGGTGTCGGCTTCTTCCAACCCCATCTTGGTGAGGGCAGATATTGCCTCGTTCATCGCTTGCATCATGTTGCCGTCATCAATGTTCAGCATATTCCGGATGAAATTACTCCTCTCCCTCAGCCGTACGCCCTTATAATGGGCGAAGAATTTCGAACGATATTCCATGAAATAGTACGTATTCATCGTGAACGGCTCGTGTTCTTGCTCGATCAACGAATCGATGTGTTCAGACGCAGCATTGGCACATGTCTCCAGATGCGCTTGCAAAATGCTCCTGATCTGTTATCAGCGAATTGGATCCTCAGCGGGGAGAAGACGCGAGGCATACGTAATTCGCTGCATCAGATGGCCATAGGTATACTGCGAGAATTGATCTTCTATCAACGACTTGATGCGCATGCTGAGTTCCTTCTTTGTGATTTCGAAGAGTTGCTGTGACGGACGATTCCATAGTTTGACGAAACTGCCAATATATCGCTTGATGACAATGTACGGGAAGTGGTTGTTTAACTCCCGGGTCACCGAGCTGAGGAATCGAGGTCGTGACTGGGAGTCACGGCCGAGAAGAGACGTTCACTTACGAGTCTACTCGCTTCATGACGTCCTCGATATAGATCGTTCGAGTGGGGTCAACCTGTTGCCAATCCGATTCCTGTTCCTCACTAGAGAGGAAGCTGGGCTCGAGGAAAAGGGGCATAGCGAGAGTATTGTTGGGATTGTTGTGGCGCTCAAGCGGACGAAAGTCCGGCGCGGTCTGACGTATCTTCTTTTTGAACTCTCCTTGTGGCTCACGAAGGGCTTGTATCAAACCGTTTACGTCAGGAGTACCTGTGACGACTTGTTCAACAGAGCGGATAAACTGGTTGATCAGTTTCAGGAGCTCCGCCATCGGTTCAGCAGACGGTGGATTTGGGAGACGTGAGATATCTTGATCCGTCTGCTCGAGCAGACTGTCGAGTGCTCCATGCAGCTCGGGAAGCCTAGTAACAGTGTTACGAATTACGATCAGCACTAAGGTTAGATGTATGGAGGACTCGCCTCTTTGCAATCAAGTTGGACAGGACCTGGCCCAGACGTCGCGTGAGCTTGTCCGTGCCCAAGCGTCGCTGGTAGAGCCACTCCAGATTCGACCAGGGTGACCTAGTCGAGAAGAACTCGCCCTCTTTCTCCCGGGCTTGCTCATATGTGATCCCGTTTCGAATGTCCTGCGAATCCGGATTCTTCACCGAATAGTACTCGATCCCTCCGTTCTCGCCACCACTCTGGATCTTGCTTATCCAAGTTGCCTCTTCACCCATGGGTATGCGGTCAGGCTTGGTGAGTACCCCTGCACGGCTGGCATCAACGGCATGGAAGAGCACGGTGAAAAGGTGAACTACCGATGGTGCGGGTACCCAGTGGATCAACCTGAGCGGCGAGGCGATGCGCGCTTTGGTTCTCAAAATCGGCTGTTAACGATAATTATTGTTGACTACACGGGGGGGATACAAGGTAGACGTACTCTCGCACGCGATCGTCAATAAGATAATACAGTTATCATTCAAAATGAATTCTTCAGCAAGTTGTTGGACAAGACGTGCATCGCGTGGCTCGCCTCCCACAATCAGGCCTGTCATGGCTCAGTTCGCTGTCGGTTTATATATCCGTATTACTCACCTGGGAGGTCAACGAAGGACAAATCATCGACGTCCTTCCCACTGATCTCGAGGCAGACCGAGTTGAAAGAGAATGACAGATGCCTCACATCCAATTCGTCAGGACTGGCATCCAAGAAGAAATTTCTGTCTTTGTCGGGATTCAGAATTGCGCATTGGGCGCGGCGGATTCGGTCTGTGACGAGGGACTTCTCGAAAATGGGATCCCCAAATTCAACCATGCGAGGTTGAGGCAGGTCAACACCATTCGCATCCTTGACGATTTGGAGTGAGACAACGCAACGCCAACGCTCATTCGAGCGGGACAGCTGGCATTCGGTAGGACACCTACGTACAAAGAATATGGTTCATGGAGAAAATGACAGAGGTGACGACATTGCCTCACCTCGTACAGGCGCCGGAGGCACGAGGTAAAGTGATTCCAGAGATGGCCTCTATGAGCGATGATTTTCCAGCACTCTGAGACCCCAGGACGCCAATGACGGGGATGTCGAGGTCCAGATGTGCGCTACGAGAAGAAAATGGAGGAATTGAGGCGGGTGGCAGATGGAAAAAATGGGGGTGATTCTTACCCAGTTGCACGAAGGCGATTCACGGAATCCAGCATCCTGCGTTTCTGGCCGACATATTGTGGATCTGAGAGACCAACTGGAGCGTCCGTCTCGTCGGGTAAGGCCTTGGTAGTGGTGTCTATGAATGAAGGCTGTCTAACAATCTCAGATCCCAGGATTACGGTGCTGGGCATGTCAGTTGCACGAGGGCGATTCACAGAATTCAGCATCCTGCGTTTCCGGCCGACATATCGTAAATCTGAAAGACCAACTGGAGCGTCCGTCTCGTCGGGTAAGGCCTGGGGTGTGATGTCTATGAATGAAGACTGTCTAGCAATCTCAGATCCCAGGATGACGGTGCTGAAGGTGCTGAACATGTCGGTATCAAGATGCGTGCGAGAAAAAAAGAATTAAGAAATTCAGGCAGGCAGCAGGTGGTGGGGGTGAAAGTCTCACCTCATCTCACGAAGATGACGATCCACAGAATCAGTTGTCCTCCGGTTCTGGGCAGCACGTGGTGGAACTGTGTCTAGCGAACCTGTGTCGGAAGGGCTACCCGGTATTTCGAGAATGCTTTCCATGTCTGTTCCGCTATAGGTTGTGCTCGTGTAATGGGATGGCAAAGAATGAGGGGAGACAAATTGCATGTACTCTGAGGGAAACGAGCTGAAAGGACAGGCCCTTTATAGGGTTTTCGGTGAAGATGAGACGCAATTGTAAGACGTCTGAAGGTGATTCGAGGGGTGCTCTTTGCTACTTGGTGGAACCTCCAGTAAGTCCTTCTTCATGCCACACGCCGAAGGCAGGGAGCGTTGAACGCCAGCCAAGTCACAATAAGTGTGGCGGTCCCTACCGGCCGCGTGACGAGTTTTGCTGGTCAGACACTCGTCTCCTTCGTTGTCGAATCGTTCTGGAGTCCCTAGGGTTGTTAGGTGGTGTCCTAGGAGAGCTGAGGGATCCCCAAGACGAGAGGGGACAAAGTTTGGTAGGATTGCAGAACCAAGTCGACCTTAGGGTTCAACTCTACAAGAAGACAGGCTTTTATACATGGGTGAACGAGTCATACACAGCCAGGTTGAGTCATAGGGCGGTACCGCGAGCCACCAGAAAATTAGGTATACTATTGTTGCAGCCATCATGATGGTCAGGTCAACCTGTCAATGGGCAGGCACATGTTTCATTCACCGCCCAATCAGTGGCTGAGTGGACTGAACAGCAGCAGCAGACCGTAGAAGGGTATACAGAGGTTGAAAGTTGAACGTTGGACAATTAATTAGACGCCAAATCATGAGTATTGGATAGAGTTGCATGCGGCGCGCTGTAGCCTCGGAATACTCTCGGAATTGAGCACCTTCGACCACGTGACGTCCTCCCAAGCCCGCCACGCCACTGCCAAGCCTCGCCGTTTTCTCTGTCTCTCCCTCCTCGCCCTCGCCTTGCCCGCCTTGCCTTGCTCGTCTCGCCTTCAACCCTTCGTTTTCCACCTCGTATACGACCGACACCTTTCCCCCAATGGCCGTCAAGTTTCCCCCTCTTGTCACACCCCAATCCTTACGGCCGAGGATACGTTTATCGCCCGGGACACATCGGCCGATGTCAGAAGTACTTGGCACCTGTCAGTCCACGTAGCACACGCAGTACATGCCCCTCGCTCGTTCTGAGCCACATCGCCATTGGGAAGGAATAATAGACTTGATCAGCCCTTTTTTGTACGTTCTATTGTTATCTTTTTTCGTACTAGACCATAGTGCTCTCCATTTTATGATTTCCCCTTTTACTTTAGCCCCTTTACTATCAAACGTCGTCGCCGCACCCTTACGCCCTCGTCGACCACACACTCGCGCGCACATGGAAACTATTCAGTAAGATTTCTTCGCTTTCGGTTCCTCTTCAGTCCCGTTGTCTCTGCTCCTCTACTTAACTTACTGGTACCGTACTTGTATATATTCCTCCTCGCCTGGCCTCAGCCAAGCAGGCAATCAAAGCCTACCACTGTATCTCTTCGTTGTCTGCGTGTTCTCATCTGTCTCGCCCATCTTGCCCTCTCGCTCGCTCCAAGTCTCTCTTACGCTTGTTACAACTTCCTTTCGTGCGTCCTCAAACCCTCGGGATCGCGGCCATCATTTCGGAAGCGGGTTCCAGTCCATAGGATCCGGTCGGAGTACTATAGTGGGGGCAATGGGTCGACGGGTTATAGGCCCAACTTGAACTCGGCAAGGTCAACGATCACCGCATGAAGTGTTAGACACGCCAAGAACTTGAGGCTGAGTACCATTGGCAAGTTATGGCCGGGTCAGGCATCTTTATTATGCAAATGGGGATGGATCACATGAGAGGGGAATAAATAAGCTGTCTACGGTAAAAGTAAGTGGGCGCGCGCTATATTGTATGTCCCTTACGGTGAAGTAGCGATCGTATGTACTATCGATCAGATAAACGCTTCGATCAGTTCGTCTCTGGCTAATAGGAGGCGCTGCCGCCTCTTCTGCAACTCGCTGCGGCGCTCTACCTTGTCATCCGACTCACTCAGTAGGGTCTTGCATGTCTCATACCCTCCAGCGCCATTGACACCCAGGCCATTAAGAAGCGCTGTCTCGAGGCCGACTGTCACCCCCCACAGCAACGTTCTATCGATACCCATGGGGACATTGTCCACAAACCGTTTGTATGCCACTGCAGTGTGGTCACATTTGAGTCAGCCACGGGCGACGGCAAATAAGGAGATAAAACTATTCGAACCTTGGAAATAGGCCCGGACGTCTGCCATTATTCCGAGGGCCGGTTCCATTGGATCTGGTGGAGACAGGTTAGAAAGCAACGAGGTGTCGATTCCGTCCAACCCCATCCTGGTGAGGGCAGACATTGCCTCGTTCATCGCTTGCATCATAATCCCGTCATCAATGTTCAGCAAATTGCGAATGAAATCACTCTTCTCCCTCAGTCGTACACCCTTATATTGGGCGAAGAACTTCGAACGATATTCCATGAAATAGTGCCTATTCGTGAACGGATGATGTTCTTGCTTGATCAACGAATCTATGTGTTCAGACGCAGCATTGGCACATGTCTCCAGATGCTCTTGCAAAACGCTCCTGTTCTGGTATCAGCGAAATGGATCCTCAGCAGGCAGAAAACGCAGGACGTACGTAATTCGCTGCCTCAAATGGCCGTGGGTATACGACTCGAAATGATATTTTATCAACGACTGGATGCGCGTGCTGAGTTCCTTCTTTGCGATTTCGAACAGTTGATACGACGGTCGGTTCCATAGATCGACGAAGGAGCTAATATATTGCTTAGTGACAATGTACGGGAAGTTGTTGGGAAGCTCCCGGGTCATGGCGCTGAGGAATCGAGGTCGTGAACAGGTATGACAGCGAAGGAGGGATGCACACTTACGAATTTGCTCGTTCCATGACGTCCTCGATATAGATAGTTCGAGTGGGGTCAACATCTTGCCAATCCGATTCCTGTTCCTCACTCGAGAGGAAGCTGGGCTCGAGGAAAAGGGGCATAGCGAGAGTATTGTTGGGATTGTTGTGACGCTCAAGCGGACAAAAGTCCGGCGCAGTCTGACGTATCTTCTTCCTGAAATCTTCTTGTGGCCCACGAAGGGCTTGTATCAAACCGTTTGCGTCGGGGTTACCGTCGACGACTTGCTCTACAGAGCGGACAAACAGGCCAATCAGTTTCAGGAGCTCCGCCATTGGTTCACCGGGCGGGGGACTTGGGAGACGCGAGATATCTTGATCTGTCTGCTCGAGCAGTCTGTCGAGTTCTCCCTGCAGCTCGGGAAGCCTAGTAACAAGAGTTACAAGTTGCGATCACCACCAAGGTTCGATGTATGGAGGACTTACCTCTTTGAAATCAAGTTGGACAGGACCTGGCCCAGACGTCGCGTGAGCCTATCCGTGCCCAAGCGTTGCTGGTAGAGCCACTCCAGATTCGACCAGGGTGACTTAGTCGAGAAGAACTCGGCCTCCTTCTCCCGGGCTCGCTCATACGTGATCCCGTTTCGAATGTCCTGCGAATCCGGATTCTTCACCGAATAGTACTCGATCCCTCCGTTCTCGCCACCACTCTGGATCTTGCTAATCCAACTTGCCTCATCTCCCGCAGGTATGCGGTCAGGTTTGGTGAGTACCCCTACATGGCTGGCATTAGCGGCATGGAAGAGCACGGTGCAAAGGTGAACTACCGATGGTGCGGGTGCCCAGTGGATCAAACTGAGCGGCAAGGCGATGCGCGCTTTGATTCTCGAAATCGGCTGTTTACGCCAATTATTCTTAAACTACACGGAGAGGATGGAAGGTAGACGTACTCTCGCACGCGATCGTCAATAAAATAATACAGCTATCCTTTGAAATGTATTCTTCGGCAAGCTGTTGGACAAGACATGCATCGCGTGGCTCGCCTCCCACAATCAGGCCTGTCATGGCTTAGTCCGCTATCGGTTCATATATTCGTATTACTCACCTGGGAGGTCAACGAAGGACAAATCATCCACGTCTTTCCCGCTGATCTCGAGGCAGACAGAGTTAGAAGAGAATGACAGATGCCTCTCATCCAATTCATCAGGGCGGGCATCCAAGAAGAAATTGGTGTCTGTGTCGGGATTCAGAATTGCGCATTGGGCGCGGCGGATTCGGTCTGTGACGAGGGACTTCTCGAAAATGGGATCCCCAAATTCAACTCTGTCGGGTTGAGCTAGCACATTACTATCCGCGTCCTCGACGATTCGGAGTGAGACAACGCAACGCCAACGCTCATTCGAGCGGGATAGCTGGCATTCAGTAGGACACCTACACACAACGAATGTGGTTCATGGAGAAAATAACAGTGTTGACGACATTGGCTTACCTCGTACAGGTGCCGGCGGCACGAGGTAAAGTGATGCCAGAGATGGCCTCTATGAGCGATGATTTTCCAGCGCTCTGAGACCCCAGGACGCCGATGATGGGGATGTCGAGGTCCAGGTGTGCGCTACGAGAAGAAAATGAAAGAATTGAGGTGGGTGGCGGATGGCAAAAATGAGGCTGCTTCTTACCCCGTTGCACGAAGGCGATTCACGGAATCCAGCATTCGGCGTTTCTGGCCGACAAATTGTGGGTCTGAAAGACCCACTGGAGAGTCCGTCTCGTCGGGTACGGCCTGGGCGGTGTCTATCGACGGAGACTGTCCAGCAGCGTTGGATTCCAGGACGATGGTGCTGGAGATGTCGGTATATTGGTAGCTGCGGGAAACAAGAATTAGGCAATTCAGGCCGGCAGCAGACGGTGGGGATGGATGAAATTTTCTCGCCTCGTCTCGCGAAGACGACGATCCGCAGGATCAGCCGTCCCGCGGTTCGGGGTAGGAGCACGGGGTAAAAAGCTGCTTAGGGAACCTCTCTTGGAGAGGCTTCGAGGTACTTCGGAGACGTTGTTCATATCAGTTCTGCTATCTGTTGTGCTCGAGTAAAGGGATCGCAAAGCAAGGGGGGGGAATTGCATGTAGTCTGAGGGAAACAGGCTGAAAGAACGGGTCCTTTATAGATTTTTTCGGTGAAGATGTGACACGATTGCAAGACGTCTGAAGGTGGTCCGAGGGGTGCTCTTTGTCACGCGGCGGGACCTCCAGGCAGACATGAGTCCTTATTCATGCCACACGCCGAAAGCAGGGAGTGGTGAACGCCAGCCAAGTCACTATAAGATGCTGATTAGGCCAAAAGGGAACTTGTAGCAAGTGCCACTCTCGGACAACATGGGGGAAAGGGTGTGCCAACGAATGAACTTCTGACCGAATTGCCAAGGGTGGGGGGTACAAAAGGTACGCAGATATCTGGGGCCTTGGTGTGTATCGGGCGCCAAAGAGAGCTGTGAGAGTCGCTAGGTGAGTCGCCGCAAGGGTAGCTTATTCACTTGGGGGTGATTGGGGGGGTGGAAGAAGTGGGTTAGGTGCCTTGAGTTTAGCAGGGCTAGCCTGCCCCAGCTTCCGACCTTCGGCTTCAGTGTTGATTGACCCTGACTGTTGTGGTGTTCTTGTGATCGTACTCATATGACTTGTGCGGCGAGAAGGAGGCGGGATGGCAGAGTCCAGACGTTCAAAATAGGGACCAAACTAGAAGGCTTGTAAGGAGTGTCCGAGAGTGGACACTGGCAAGTACCCGGACTCGGTAAAACTCTGGCTGTCGCAGATTCTGATCGAGGCTACTTAAAGTGGAATGTCAGGTGCGCAGCACGGGTGAACCTTCCTGGGCGTCATGGAATTGCCGTGGAGTCGATCGACGCCCACGACTCGGGGGCAAATGAACCCACAAGGGTGCAACACAATTGCAACGCTAGGAGTGTGGGAATGACCGGTCCGTAGAGCTGGGTCATAAGCGCCAAACGCAGTCGCGGCGATTAGGTGCTGTGGTGATCTTGGCGCTTGACGGTGATTTTGGTCTCAGATGCGTCCGTTTCCCGTCCACTAACCCTCCCACTGTATATCATAGAATGGTTGGATCGAATTACTCATGGTGCGAGCACCCAGTGGTCAAACTGAGGAACGAGTCGATACGCGCTCTGGGTTTTAAAGTCCGCTGTATACAGTATACACCAATTATGTGGGGACTAGACACTGGCAGGGAGGTGGACGTGGACGTAGTTTCGCATGCGATAGTTAATAGAATAATACAACTCTCTTCAAAGATGTACTCTTCAGCGAGTTGTTGGACAAGACGAGCATCGCGTGGCTCCCCTCCCACAATCAAACCTGCCATGACTTGGTCCACTATCGGTTTATATGTCCATATTACCCACCTGGCCGCAGTGGGAGGCCAACGAAGGATAAATCTTCCACGTCATTCCCACTGGTCCCGAGGCAGATCGAGTTGGAGGTAAACAGTAAATGCCTCTGCTCCAACTCATCAGGACGGGCCTCCAGGAAGGAATTGTTCTCTGTGTTGGAATTGAGGATGGCGCATTCGGCACGGTGAATTCGGTCTGTGACAAGTGGCTTGTCGAAAATGGAATCGCCAAATTCAACTCTGTTGAGCTGGGCCAGCCGGATACCGTTCGCGGGATCGCGTCTGACGATTCGGAGAGAAACAACACAACGCCATGGCTCATTCGAGCGCGAGAGTTGTCATTCGGTAGGAAACCTGCATATAGTGAATGAGCTTCATGGTGCCAATAACAGAGGGGGGGACGGTGTTATCTTGCCTTGTACACTGCCAGAGGCGCGAGACAAGGTGATACCTCTATGAGAGAGGATTTCCCAGCACTCCGCGATCCCAGGACGGCGGTGGCCGCCGGTGATGTCGAGATCCAAATGAGCGCTGTAAGAAGAGATCAAAAAGGTGTAGAAGGTGGTGGACGGCGATGACGGGAGAAATCTTACCCTGTCGCTCGAAGACGGGTCACGTAGTCCAGTATTTTGGGTCTCTGGCCAACATATTGAGGGTCTAGGAGACCAGTATGGTAGGGCCGGGGTGATACTACTGGCGATGGGCTCGTTTGTGTCAACTCTCCGATCCCAGCCTGGGGACTGGGGTGTCGGGGATGTCGGGATCCGAGTCAACATCAGCGCCACGAGAAAAACGAGAAAAGAAACTGAAAAACAAAAACAAACGAATTAGAAACCCGACAGGCATGGGGAAAGTTCTTACCCCATCACACGAAGACAATGAAGTGCAGTAATGAATGTGCAGCAAACAGGCTATCCGTGTATACACGAGGACCGAGGCACTCAGTAACAATACTGTACATGGCCATGTGTGTGACTACATCACGATGTCTCCGTCCCCTAAAGTACGCATTCTAGAATACCTGTTCGCCTGATCGCGCATACGGATTTCCACTCCGGTTCATCAGACGGGATTCACAGAATCAATCGTCCTGCAGTTCTGTGCAGCATGTAACGCGTCTTCCAGTGGAAAATCGACTGCGGAAAAATATGTGGTATCGGCGAGGCTACCTGGTATCTTAAAGGGTGATTAGGAGATGTCCATGTCTGTTCCATTATCGGATGATTTATCTTGGGAGGTCAAAATTAAAGCGGCGGTGTTTGTGTGCGCCCCCAGAACGAGGGAAGTAGGCTGAAAGAATGAGCCCTTGATAGATTGTCGGTGAGGAGACGTGACACAACCACGAGAAGGACTAGTATGAGGTAATTCGAGGGGTACTCTTGGTCGTTAGTCGAGTGTCGGTGAATGTACCCCCTGTCAATATCAACATCATATGTGGGAAAGTCGTTGTGTATTGGTCACCCAGGCATTATAAGAGCACACGCACTGTGCCACACCGAGTAAAGGGTGACGACTTGGGGAATTTTCAATGCAGCCGAAGCCTACCACGCGGGCGATGTGTTACTTGAACGTGTCTAGCTGTCATTGGTATGTTGATACACGTAGCACTACCCAGATAGCAGGCCAGAGAGTGGTGGGACAGTGAACAAGGAGGTCGATCGTAAAAAGGAGACCCGAGCCGGTCTACTGTTCTGTTCGCATAATTCGGTTTTTACGCGGCAAAACCCGAGATAAACTGTGGAAAATAATTCATTATTGTGTTTTGCAATAAATTATTAACGTTTTTTAGGGGGGAACAACTGGTTTAACACACAAATTTTATCCCTTATGACAAATTTTTAACTTTAAGTTGCAGTTTATTCACTATCATCAGGCGCAAAAACCCAGTGTGTAGCGGCGAAGCGAAACCATGGCTAAAGCGCCCATGCAGCGTTCATCATCAACGCCCAGCCGCACCAACGCAGCACGGTTTCGAGAACCACATTTATCCACTATTACCATCACTGACAGCCCACGGTGGTGTCGGATGCCAGTCCTCACCTTGATGTGTAACTTCCTCGACCATTACTGCTGGTGCGCTTAACCGATCAATTGACAATCTCTGAATTTCTGCGATGCTGTCGTCCAAGTCTGAATACCCCAACGGAGCATCATGGCATTAAGCAACCTAGCTTCTGGTTCCATCATCCAAACGCCTGTAGTGGCTCCTCTTTTTCCTTTGTGAGATGGTCATGCCTCTTCTGCAGCTTGTTGCAGCATCTCAAGTTAGCCCGCTCAGGACAGTGAGTCAGAATAAACCTGTAACGACCATATGCGCCGCACCCTCCTGCTCAGCTGATATCCATTCCATTAAATAGCACTGACTCAAGGCCGACCTTTAGACCATGCAACAGCGCGCGATCGGTGGTCACTGGCACATTGTAGATGAAGCGCTTGCATAGAAATGCGGTCTACATTGAGCCAATCACACGTGCTTAAACTAATGAAAGGAGAGACATTCAGAACCACGTAAACTCAGACATTGGCAGTTATACCGGTAGCTGGTTCCATAGGGTCCTGTGGGAGTAGCCAGGCCAACGACGAAATGTTGATGGGGTGTACCGTAGGCCCAACTTGAACCTGGAAAGGTGAACAATGACCCTCGCCATTTCAAGCTTCGCTTCCTTCCACTCCTCCGAAGCTGTCTATGAAGGTTCCGCGGACGGCATCATTGAAATATCGGACGATGATAGAGTTAGGCAGGTCAAGAACCTCGAAGTCTACGTACAAATCACGGCGGGGCATCTCGTTCATTCAAATGATACGGGCCACATAACAACAGATCAGACATACTGTACAGAGATGATGACTACTCAGCAATACCATTCCTCCATCGATTACGTAAACGTTTCATTGAGTTCCTTTCTGACTGATAGCAGGCGCTGCCGCCTGTTCTGCAACTCGCTGCGCCGCTCGACAATGTCTTCCGGCTCGCTCAGGAATACCTTGCACCTTTCGTCATTGGTGACCAGGCTACTGAACAGCGCACTTTCGAGGCCGACTGTCACGCCGCGCAGCAACAGTCTATCAATACACATTGGGACATGGTCCACAAACCGTTTATATGCCACTGCAACGTAATTCGGAGTCGAGTTAGCATGATGGCGACGAATGAGAAGATGTACTACGCACCTTGGAAGTAGGCCCGGACGCTTGCCATTATTCCGATTGCAGGTTCCATGGGGTCAAGTGGGAGAAGTTTTGCCAGCGACGAGGCATTGGTCGCTTCCAGCCCCAACTTGGTGAGGGCAGTAATTGCTTCCTTCAATGCTTCCTTCACACCTCTGTCACTGCTACCCTCCAGGTTCTTTATGAAATCGCTCTTCTCCCTCAGCCGGGCTCCTTTATAATGAGTAAAGAAGTTTGAACGGTATTCCAAGTACAAGTATTGGTTCATGGTGAACGGTTCTTGTTCTTGCTCAACCAAGTCATCAATGTGTTGTGACGCAGCATCGGCACATTTCTCTAGATGTTCTTGCAAAATGCCCCTGATCCGTTGTAAGTGAAATTGAACCCCGGAAGGGGGGAAATGCGAGGCGTACGTGACCCGCTGCTTCAGATGACCATGTGTATACTGCGAGAAATGATCTTCGATGAGCAACCTGATGCGCGCGTTGAGTTCCCTCTTTGAAGATTCAAAGAGCTGCTGCGATGGACAGTCCCACAGCTTCACGAAGGTACCGATGTATTGTTTGAGGATGCTGTACGGAAAGTTGTTTGGTAGCTCCCGGGTAATAGCGCTACCGTATCGAGGTCATGACTGAGTGTGACGGCCAAGAGGGGGCAATCACTTACTCATTTGCTGTCTCCATGACATCCTCGACAAAGATGGCTTGAGTGGCGTCAAGGGGCTGCGATTCCGATTCTGGTTCTTCATTCGAGAGGAAGCGGGGAGGTGGGAGAAGGGGCAAAGCGGCAACATCCCTGGGACGCTCAAACGGTCGAAAGTCTGGCGCAGTCTGACGTATATTTCCCTTGAACTCTTCCCGTGGTTTGCGAAGAGTTTGAATCAGGCCGTCCTTTCCAGGGCTGCCAGCGACGAGGCGCTCGACAGAGCGGACAAACTCGCTGATCAATCTCAACATCTCCACCTTTGGTTCAGAGGTTGGTGGACTTGGGAGACGCGAGATATCATGCTCCGCCTGCTCGAGCAGCCTGTCAACCTCTCCTTGAAGCTCAGGAAGCCTAACAAGTAATTACAATTAACCCCAAATTGATGTATTCGAATACTTACCGTCTTGAAATGAGTTCAGTTAAAACTTGACCAAGACGTCGTGTGAGCTTACCCGTGCCCAAGCGTCGTTTGTAGAGCCAGTCCAGGTTCGACCAGGGTGCCCTGGTCGAAAAGAATTCGGCTTCGTTGTCCCGAGCTTGTTCATATGTGATCCCATTTCGAATGTCCTGAGAATCAGGATTCTTCATTGAGTAGTACTCGATGCCTCCATCTTTTCCACCACGCTGAATCTTGTTTATCCAAATAGCCTCTTCACCCACGGGTATGCGGTCAGGTTTGGTAAGTACCCCTACACGGCTGGCATTAGCGGCGCGGAAGACCATCGTGCAAAAGTTGAACTACCGATGGTACGAGTACCCGATGGGTCATACTCAGCAGCAAGGCGATGTGCGCTCTGATTCTCAAAGTCCGCTGTTGACATCAATTATGTGGGGACTACACGGGGAGAGTGGAAGGAGGACATACTTTCACATGCGATCGTTAAGAGGATGATACAACTCTCCTTCGAAATGTACTCCTCGGCAAGTTGTTGGACTAGTTCGGCGTCGTGTCGCTCCCCGCCCACAATCAGGCCTGCTATGGCTTAGCCCGCTATCACCCCACATGTACCTGTAATACCCACCTGGGAGGTCAACAAAGGATAGATCTTCTACATCTTTCCCACTGATCTGGAGACAGACCGAGTTTGAGGAAAATGACAAATCCCTCTCCTCCAAGTCGTCAGGAGGGGCGAGCAGGAAGTCATCACTCTCCGTGTCAGGGTTAAGGATAGCACATTGGGCACGGCGGATTCTGTCCGTAACGAGGTTCTTGTCGAAGATCGGATCGCCAAAGTTGATCCTCTTGGGTTGGGCTAGCTGGACACCGTCCGCATCTGTGACGATATGAAGCGAGACAACGCAACGCCATGGCTCATTCGAGCGAGACAGTTGGCATTCAGTGGGACACCTGCGCATAGATAATGACGTTCATAGAAGAAATCACAGAGGTGGTCACAACGTTGCCTTTACCTCGTACAGGTGCCGGAAGCGCGAGGCAAAGTGATGCCAGAAATGGCCTCGATGAGGGATGATTTCCCTGCACTTTGCGCTCCCACAACGGCAATAACGGGGATGTCGAGATCCAGGTAGGCGCTAGAAAATAGAAAAGTTTGAGGTGGGTGGTGGATGTCGATAACTGGAGAAATCTCACCCCGTCGCTCGAAGACGGTTCACGTAATCCAGCATCTGGCGTCTTTGGCCAACGTATTGCGGGTCTGATAGGCCGATTGGTGCATCTTTGGCGTCGTATGAGGTGATACTGCTGGCACCCGAGATGGCCTCCGAGTCTATGCCAGTGGGCAATGACAGTCCGGTACTTTCCGACGCCAGGGCGTTGGTGTCGGGGGTGTCAAGATCTCTACGAGTACTGCGAGAAAAAAAAATAAGCAATAAAAATTTGAGGCGCGGGCGACAGGGAGAGAAAACCCTCACCGCATCGCACTAAGACAATGAAGTGTAGATATGTGCAACGAACAAGCTCGAAGAAAGTGCTGTCCTTATATACATGAGGGACTCAGTGACATTCCCATACATGACGATGCGTGTGTATCCACTGGGCTAGGCATCTTCTGGTTGTTCTAGAGGACCTATCACACGACGTAGACTCTGTGAATTCCCATTCCCAGTTCAAGGGACGAGGATCCACAGGATCAACTGTCCTGCGGCTTCTGCGCAGCATATTGCGGGCCTGCCAGTGACAGACTGACACTCCCAGCGAAAAACCGACTGCGGTACTACTAGTAGTACACATGGTGTCGATGAAGGTGCCCCATATTTTGAGGGTACTATCCATGTCCGTTCCACCATCGGATGTCTTCATCTTGGGAGGTCGCACTGGCAATGGGAAAAGGGAAATTTGTGTCCACTCACAGGCCGAGGGAAGTACGCCGAGTGAACGAGACTTTTCGGAGACAGGAGGTGACACAACTGAAACAAGTATGAAGACAGTTCGAGGGATTCTCTTGGTCAAGTTGGGGAGACGACCCTCGTTCCTGCTGCGAGGATCCGAAAGCAGCAGTCGGTGAACGCCGACCTAGAGGGAACGGGGCGCCGTAGCAAGCGCCAATCTTTGACTCGGATACTGTAATAGGGAAACAGTGTGTAGACCTACGGACCTTTGATGAAATGACCAAGGGTAGATGGCGCAAAGATGCGCAGATACGTGGGGCTTCGGTGTGCATCGGGCGCCCAAAGAGCCAAAGAGACAACCAGCAAACGTTACAAGAGCACCGCCGGGCACATGATGGTGCCACGATAACGCAACTAGCAGGAGAGGGCAAAGAAGACCTGAAGAATTTGTCAATGCAGCCGGAACTCGCCAGAACCTACCAATTCCTCTAGTTGCCACGCTGATACTAGTATACATGCTAGTAGCAAAAGATAGCGAAGCAAGAAATATGATAAGACGCCGATAATAGGTTAATTTAATTGGTCACGGGGAATTGATAATATCGCGCCAGAATCGCAGCTCATCGCCGCCACAAGTTGCTTATCTTATCTCTCCATCATTTCCCCTTGCCAGACCTGTTCAGTCCATCAGCAAGATGACAAGTCACTGGATATGCTGGGACCAGCCCTCCCAGCAGATCCAGCCGTTTTCCAGTCCATCTGGATCCAGAAGACTAGCCCAGATTTTTAGTGACACACTGGGGCCAGTCATCCAGTTTGAGCACATAGAGCCAGATTGGCAACATAGATCCAGAATATGATGTCAAACCAGAATAGCGACATGGGACCACAACAGTACCTCAGGAAAACACCTGATTTGCTTTTTGTGCTTTTATCACTTTTTTTACGATATTGTCCATAATGACATTCACAACCATGATGCCCCTGACCCTACCTTTCACCCATCAACCTTGCACGTGCGTTGGCACAGTCAACCCAAAGCAGACCTGATGTCACTCCTCTCACAAAACCTCAAATCAACCAAAAAGCTCCTCATGCACCTGCAGCACCTTGACGTGGACAGGCCAGCACCATCAG